>JGI24021J15306_10001354_pt1 | contig 23717 bp, 10 predicted proteins | sample Ectturendosymbi1_FD_15306 | JGI IMG/M metagenome (IMG submission 15306) | reverse complement strand
TAAACCTATTTAGCCTGCGGATATTTTACAGATTTTCTAAATTTCCCAAGATATAGAATCGCCTTTTACACTTATATGAAACTGTTTGCATAAAAGATGTTTTAAATTGCACACCAGCTTTAAACTAGAAACTGGTTCAACCACAAAGGTTTCTCTTTCTTTTTGGTTTGTGGCTGCATCAAGGAAAAAATCGTTCCATTTTAGCTTAAAAGAGCCATAACGTTGAAGTAAAACTGTGCAATCTTTATCAGTTCTTGAAGCGTTTAATGGTTTTGCTAGTTGCAAAATATTTTGCCCATCTATCATCTCCAATCATTTTACAACAAATTGCATTTGGCTGATGCTGGCTTTGCACGAACTCAAACAAGTTTTGGTATTGGTCAAATAATGTAATTCAGCTTCATCAATAGAAACGTTTCTTTCAAGCAGATACTACTCACATGTTACATCCTTTTCCCAATTAGTTGTTGGCGAACGGAGGAATCTAGTCAAAACATTAAAATTCAGCAAATAAACTGGTTCATTTAGCCAAATGTGAAATACAAGGCTTGTACAATACAGAAACATCTGACATGAATGAATCACAGTCATGATCTTTGCCTTCGCTGAATTTTCTTAATGCTAATTTAACTTGGCGTGATATGTACATCTGATTGTCTCTCTGGAATCCTTGCCTTCACAGTGGCTAAACACGATACAACCTGAACAACTGATGCTTTTGACATATCAATATTCTAAACTTGCTTAAAAAGCAACCACAAATGCTTGCAAATGTCTTAATGTGAACAGAATTCGCTCAAATAATTTCCAAAAAAAACGTTTCAGAACAACCGTTGGCTTGTCGATAGATATGCAAGATGAATTTGAAGCTGGGTACAATTGAAGCATCGTTGGCAAGTTGCGATAAAGTGATGGCCACGTGGTTACGCCACGAGAAATAAGTTTTTGGTACTCAACATCCACAAAGTAAGTATAGTCCTTTCACTCTTCTTTGCGAACTGTGTAAATGCAACCACAGGTAATTCACTCAGCTTCAAAATAATTTAGTTTTTGGTTGCGCGACCGCATTTTTGCACCCCTGGATTCACTATAAATTACTAGACGCTACTACACTAAGCTACCGGTATGTACAATACACTGATCACCGTATCACGATTCATCAGCAAAGCTAGCACAGTATGATGGCGACAGCAGTCCGCACTCTAATGCCAAGGTCATTGAGATACTGAAAAAAGATTTACCACCGTTATATAACGATTAATGTGAAAGCATTTCCGCCTTTCCTGCCGAGAATTAACTCAACCAAAACACAGATTAATCAGACAACCTACAGGCCCTCCCATAAACTAAGCTACGTCACTAGAGCTTGTATCTAGTTGTAACACCAGATGCGTCCCCTATAGGGAGACATCTTAGGGTGCTTTTGATCCAGTAGAATCATTTATGCATGGGTTCTCATTACTGAACCAGGACCATTCTCGCAGAAACTAAGTCTGTTTAACAGCCCTCATTAATGGCCCTAATATAAGATATTTCTCAGTGGTTCACACTATAAAGTATACACACCAGTGAATCATATAATTTGTGGTTTCATAGTTTTTATTCATCACAATAATTACATTCAAATGGCATAAACTGGTATCAATATACGATGTATCATAGTATTTAAACACTTCTTGATATATTACAACGCTCGTATAACCCTCCTATTTTAATCCTGCATCTTAGTAATTTGCCAATAAGAGATCAACAATCTTTTCAGATCGGTTCCCCTATCCAAGGGATTTATTATATAAAGTTGAAACTCTATGCTTTGGTAGATTTTACTAGTAGAGCCTATTTCATTATTCAAGTATATATTTTGTTATTTAATTTACCCAAAAGTTGAAGGTTTATTATGACAACTCTTAAAGATACGTCTACACATTTGACCTTGTAGCAGCTAGACCACTGTTTAACTTGCATTTCGATTTACGCAGTAAGGACAGTTAGATTTAAGACGGAAATTTGTCATTAATCAGAATCTCAAAACTGTCGTGTCTAGTCGGAGCCCTAGCGACTGTGCTTGAAATGTCAACAATTCGGTAAAGCACGAATGGAACTAGCTCACAAAAACAGCACAAGCCTAAACAACTAGCATGACGAGGCTACGCTGGTACAGTGCAGCGTTTAGCCTGACAGAGCCTCACTAGGTCAAACCGTTCTGCTGTAAATCCTAACTGGCATGGCACTTGGTACAAGCCGCGAGTTACCACTTGTCAATTCCTGATCATTGCTGGATTTGGTTCGCCAACTATGACTTGACCTTGCCCGCTGGACAAAGGCGGAGAGAAAATTCTCCAACTGTCTTTCAGTCCAGATGAGACGCTATTTATACTCAAATCGTCATGTGACTTGGAAATTCCCATTTTCTTCAGGTGTTCTAATTGGTTATTACTTGCGTAATTGTGCGGTGATTGGCTGGTTTTAAATGCTTCCAGGACCATCAGGTAAATTTTAGGTGCTCGGGTTTTCACCAAATCGTGACCAGGCGTCTTGTGATTTCGCTTGTGTCTTGTGACTCGTCTCGTGACTCAGTCTTGTGACTTGCTGACGTTTCAATGACGTTTTCTTTTGAATCAGCTGACTTAATAATGAGTTTTGATTGGCTGTAACCCCTTTTGAATTTATCCTGGTTGTTTCAGGCTTGTGAGTCTTCCAGCAAGCTTGGTTTTTATACAGTAAAGTTGTTGCAGGTAACATGCCTGTAACATAGTTGCAGTAGAGCAGGGACAGGTTACTGTATGCAAAAACAATATATCATAGCCTTTGACGTACTGACGTGAGGCAGAGGGGCGAATTGCCCCCCTGGCAATCTAAATGTGAAAACCGAACTGCCACCTTTAAGTGATATTTCGGTTTTAGTATTCATTAGGGTTTGAGTAGGTTGTTGCTTTTTGCGTTTCTAGGATTATTTTCTGGTGATTCAGGGCTTCAGCATAGCTATCATCCACACCCGGATTAACCATCATTTCTCAAGTTTTTTCCGAGTGTTGGCTGGTGGACCCTGTGCGGTGGCCAGTGGCCCCATTTTGGTAACTTTTCCACCCTGACTCAAAGCTCTAGTTACGCCACTGACTATAGCTGTGTAAAATAAGAATGCAAAAAGGAGGACATTTTCGAATGTCCTCAGTATTTCTCATGAAAAAAGCGGACATGTACTTCAAAAAGAGGGCGTATGGTAGACATACCTAGCAATGCTACTCGTATGCGACCTGTGCAAATCAGAGCAGGCACAAAATCTTCCAGAAACGAGTTGGCTGAGACGTAAGCTAACGTGCTCTACGTGGCTTGGCCTTGCATTCACTAGATTCAGATACCTGACCGCCTTTCAGGAAACCAGTAAGTGTGCTGTTTCGTATCAATATCAAATATTCTTCAAGTGACATACTGCTGTTTGGCCGACCGATTTAATTAATGGCGTCTACAAACAAACTTTTCTCGCTAAAAATAACTAAGTGGCACGCACATGTCGCACATATGACTAAACACACGAACATGGGGGCCTGGGCCCCCCCTAAATCCGTTGCTGAGTAGACTGTGCTGTTTTCGGAAAATAAACATAAAAGTCTATTCAAATCAAGTTAGCTGTTGTGCTGTACAGCATTTAAGGTTCTTTGAAGAAAGGATCTACTGTATATACAGTAGTGTGTGTTGTTATTTGCAGATTATTGGTCTTCTTTGGGGCGAAATGTACACTAGACCCTATTTTTATTGCCAAAAGTTCTCATCGGATGAAAGAGCAACCGCTTATTAGAGCAGGTTTTTCTATTCCCGAAGGTGCTCTATTAAACGGTTTCCACTAAAAGGTGAAAAATGCATAAGAGTGTTTCTAGTTTAAAATTCTGTTTGTGTTGTCTCAAGTACAATGGTTGTTTGTTGCTTTAGATGCAGTAATTAATGCCGTATTCACGAGTACCACTGTGTTTTTGCCAAATTATTCATTTGGAAATGTCAAAACCAACAGCATTCGGCCTGTTTCAGCTTGTTTCGGATTTTTTGAAGCAATTTGGCATTTTTTACAAGTGGTTTGGCATTTTTTGTTCAGTTGGACATGGCAACCCTGAGCGTTGCTGCTAACTCCCAATTTCCTTGTCTCTGGTTTCCAATGAGTTGCACAAAGTCCATGGTTGGCATGGCAACGCATTTTCTGGGCATTTTCACTGTGTGTAAGTTTGCTTTTGTAATGTGGTGCTTTTTTGTGAAGTGTTTTTTTATCATGAAATCTAGCACTTTTTCGTAACAACGAACAGACTACAGAGTGGCAACATTGAAATAGACGTTCGATAAGTACAGAGCGCGCCACATGCATGGCCTGTGGAGATGGTACGGTCCAAGATTTTTCGGGTCCTCACTGCCCATGGCCCGCAACATTCAGCCCATTAACCACCCATAGACTTACAACATTTATTCTTTTCCAAACTGGCCTACCCATGGCCCGTTAAACAACTGGCAGCTTGTCTATTTTGTCCCCTGAGGCAAAATATCTCCAAGGGCTATTTTGCCTTCTGAGGCAAAATATCTGCTGAGAGACTATTTTGCCTTTTGTGGAACATGACTGGCTGAAGTGGACATATCAAAACCCTAAACTTAAACCCTAACCACAAAATCTTAACCTAAATCCCTAAACCTAAAAATAAAACCCTCAACCAGTCCTATCACCATGGGATAGCTTTTTTGGGGTTAGCCCCTCCAAAGAAAGTTCCAAGCCCCACAAACTGAAAAATGAAACTATATTGTATAAATCAGTGGATTTGTTGTCCATTTTAGAATGTCAAGACCCTGCACAAAAGTGAAGCTCCCCTAGTATTGAAGACTTTCTGGAGGCCGTTCTGCTCTCAACCTAAAACTCTCATGCTACAAGCCTAAACCTGAACCCTCACCATAAAACCTTCAGCCTTCGGCCTAAACCTAAATCCCTAAACCTAAAAACGTACCCTGCAATCTCACTTACAAAGCGATTGTAATATGGTGCATATATTAAAAACACCTATAGCACGCCATCAAAATGTAGCACAGCACGTTTCCTCCAAGAAGCAACTCAGCATCAAAACCGCTCATGCAAGAAGTTATCACCATGCACGAAAAGTTTCTTGAAGTGGTACCTGCTGCCAGTCGCGCCTGACGGAGTGCTCACATGTGGGAAAAGCAAATTTTCCTTAAAATACAGCAACGGCAAAGCAATGCCAAGGGTTTCAGTCACTTTTATTGCCACCGAGTGGTTCTATCAACTCAAAACAATTTTGAAGGTTTTTTCAACATCAGCGGGCGGCTCGGTGAAGTCCAGCCGCTAAAAACATCGTTAGCGGCCCGCTCGTTCAACCTCAGCGGCCCGCCCGAAATCCGGACCATTAGCAGCCCGTGTCATCTCTAACGAGCTGCTTTAAATGACCGTGATGTCTGGACGAGTTTTGTCGTTTGTCGTGGTTTCAGTGATGTCAAGCTGTTAGCACAGTGGTTCTCAAACTGTGGTACGCGGACCAGTAGTAGTCAGAGATGAACGTGGAATTGGATATGAATCGTGCGGATTTGGCGTTTTTTGTTGGATTTCATAATTTCGGACAAACCGGATTTGGACTTGATAATTTTGTTCAAATTTTTCATAACGTTTGGTTCAGTTTCAAGATCACTGTATTTCGGCAAATCTGTGCAATGTCATTATCGTGTGTTATAATAATGTCATTGATGATTGATCTGTGTAAATTTGTTCAAGTTTGGTTCCTGTTTAATGCAAATGAGACGTCATTAGGAATTGTACAACATACAGTCACACACATTGTGCTGGTTCAAATGTTCAACCTTCAGGAGGATGACCAAGAGCACCAGCACTAGCAGCGATAACAGTCTGCTCTCATGTTCGGGCCATTGGTGTCACTCCTAGTGTTTTTCCACTTGATCTAGTGTTGTTGCATTTCATCTAGTGTTCTAATGTTTTTTCATGGGTGTCTAGTGTATTTTAATAAGTGGCCAGAATGTAATTAAAGTAAAATTTTGTGTAATTGTAACTGTGATTGAGATTTTTTGATTTTGTGCAATTGTAATAAATTCTACCAAATACATCTTAAATTACACAATTAAACGCATACAATCTGTTTTGAGTTAAACTGCTATGAGTCGAGGTGACTGTGGTGATCTGTTAAAAGTTTTGCTGACCTGTACAGCCTACAAACAAACACAGGCGTTGCTGCTGAAGGTTGTGGCTATGTTGAAAGTCATGAAACAGAGGTACCATTTACCAGAGATGAACGGATTTAGGTTTTTCAAATCCAATCCGGTGGTAATTTACCATGTTGTGTGAGGGTGTTGCACTTCACCAAGTCACGTTAAAAGACTGTAAGGCGTAAAAGAATAACTGTTTGCATGTGTTTATGTGTGTTCTACAGTCTATCTCGTCTGAGACTAACAAACATACAATGTTCGAAACACCCACCTGCTCCTAAGTACAACAGCAATTTTCTTGTAATCTCAAAAATCTGTCTTATAGTTGTGATCTGGTGTTTTCTTTTTTTGTGAATCTGCATTTTTCATCAGGAAATCTAGTGCTTTTGGTGACAACACTGGTTTAGAGACGTATCGTGTCATCAAACGTACCGATTTGGTGTGATTTTCCCTGACCCAATCCCTTTTCTAAACTCATGATTGCTGCATAAACAGAAGAGTAATACCTACTGCTTAGTTACATTTAGCTTTAACACATTTCATCAGATCATTATTTATGTAGCCTAAACCTAGTGCCAAAACTATCTATGTGTGTGCTTTTTGCCTGTTAAGCTTTCAATATGGTTTTAGTTAGGCCGACAGGCTATGCAGTAATAAGGGCCTAATGTAGATTGCTATTGAATAAATTTTTTTAAATGACAAAAACAGACAAACAAAAGAGATGTGGCCTTGGCTAATATGAATAGATCAAATGTCATTCACTGCATGCCTTTTTTATTGAATTGTTTTTAGAGGTGTTGCATGTGTACATCAAGAACTTGGTTCTATTTTTGGTCATAATGGTTACAATTTTTTTTATTCTAGTTTTGAGTGGTTAAACTGACTCGTATGACTAACTATGATCATCTCAATGCATTGCTGCTAAAATTAATTGCGATTTATGTTGAAGTCTTTGAAGTGTGAACTATTGCAGTGTTGTAAAACAAAGGTACAGCATAAGTTAATTTGAATTATAATGCAAATGTTTTTCTCGAATCATACTGAATTCGATTACATGTAGACTAATATAGTAGTGATAGGATTTCGGATTTAAACAGGATTTGGATTTTGAAACGGTCTATTTTCGGATTTGGATTAAAAATGAAATGCCGGATTAGATTTGGAAAACCTAAATCCGTTCATCTTTGGTAGTGGTACGCGAAAGCCTTCAAGGTGGTACACGAATAGATGTACTTTCTGTTTTTCTTCACAAAAAACATATTCACAACTATAATTTTTATTTGTCAGATCATGTTTAATAAATTCTTGAATTTTTGTGTGGCCTACTATACTTCAGGCTACTTCTCTTCTTCGTTTCTAAAAATTGTCATAATACTTTCTAGCAGCTATTTTCTTCATGCTGCATTTGTTTCAATTATGGTTTTCCAAACCTTTGATTGAATGGCATATTGACTTTTCCTGGAATAAGGTGGTATGTGTTGACAGTACAGGACCCCCAAAATGGTACACGACCAGAAAAAGTTTGGGAACCACTATGTTAGCAGATTCTTGTTTGCAATTCCTAACTATTTAGTCCAGCTATGTCCAATCCAATCTGCGGGCCGCATGCGACCCAGTTTAGTTTTTCGCTGTAGCCTAGTATAAGTGGCCTATTTCAGATCACTGACCTGAAGAAAGAAGGACTGCAGATGTGTTACTGTCAACGGGTTCAGAGATCCTGGCCCTGTGTGAGAGAGACTATACTGGACTGATGCCTGGTGACGTTAGGGAAAACCCAGCTTGACGTATCTTAACAAAATAGCGACAGAACTCCTCAAACTCAACACCCAACCGATCTGTCTAATCCTGAACCACTGTCCACACCTTGTGGAACAATAGCAGTTTTATCAAACAAATACACAGAGAATGCAGGTTAAGAACTAAGTGGATAACACAGCCAACAAGCATTAAATTCGCTCCCAAGTGACTATGAACTAGGGGTTGACAGGCTCACGTATAACATGACACTACGAGTAGCACACAGCTGCAGAGCCACAATTTGCAAAGGTTTTGTCCATATGCTACCAATCTTCTCAATGCGATATTTCAAATCAAAATGAAGAAGGCACAAACCACTAATACATCATAGTACAACTTACATCCAGACAACAAGATACTGCACAATCAATTTGTCTGCAACATATTCCCCAAAATATGCGAGTGACCACAAACGTTTTTTCACAAAATTAAGGACAAATTCCTTCCACACTTTTGGCAAGCCATATAGCACAATCGATCGGATTGAGCACATAATAGACGGCCTAACACAGTGGTAGTATGGAAAATGCTACAGGGCTTCATATGTTGAAAGTGTATAGCACAAAGCACTTGCGATTAATATTAAACAAACAATCACAGAATACATATAGTGCATGCTAAGGTATCCAGGGTTAACACTAACATCCATGCAATGAATAACTGAGAAATCACAGGCACACACTACTAGCAGCGAGAGACATTTGGCTCAACGGTAGACAGGGGAATCGCAAATTTATTTAACCACCCAACAATTTGGAAAGGATGAATTACAGGAATTTGAAGCCAAATGTGCTCACTTCGATAAGCAGAAGTGGTATAAGCAGATTGAATGCATGACACGCAGCATCCACACAAATCAACGATAAAGGCAACTCAAAAAAATAATGCATTCATACAATTGAGAGGTGCAACGCGTGGTGCACCACTGTATAATTGATCTGTGCAACACAATAGTTTGTTATGCTCAAACAGTCTATAATTATTGTTCAACAGTCTATTAATGTCCATATTCAACCACAAGGGATTCCAGGAAACACTACTGTCTAATATCTTGAACCAACGTAGACTGAGCAGTGCAGGCTTCGACTCGCTGCATTAAATTGTTAAAAATATTAATAGATGTAGGAGTCACAACTGGGTAAGTTTTAATAGCAAAATTGCAATCTTTTTGGCCAAACCTTCTTTGAAATCATAAAATTTTGAAAGCTCAATTTTGGAAATACATGTCCAGTTTCCAAAATTTCAACATATTTGAGCTGAGAAGCACTATTGTTAATTTGCATCAAACACTTTAACACAACTTTTGCAAACCAGCCTAACTGTGATTCATTCATGAAATTGCAAAGGTCTAAACTGTGCTATCAATTAGAAGAGCTGGAAATTGAGTATGAGGTATGAAAAAATGCAGGCATTTGGTTTTTATATAGTATACATAATATACCACCAGCATCAAATTGCTTTTGCCCCCTAGCATGCTACTGCTATCTTTTGTAATTATATACACATCCATGGTGCCTTATCTAAAATAAGGAAAGGAGAGAGGCAGAATTTTATTCAACAGTATTTTGGTGTTGATTGGAGCATATTTGTGTTGAAAGACAAGCATCTCTTGCTGAATGTGTGCATAAGCAATTTTAGTTTCATTTGCATAAAGCAGAAGTAAACCTTATCAGTCTTTCTTGTCTGAAAACTATGGATGGATTTTCATCTTTGGATTCTATTGGCTCAAGTTCGCCTACAGTGAATAAAGAAACTTTAGAAGAATCACTTAAAGTTCTTCAATTACAAGCTGCTATTCAGCAACAAGAGTTTTTGGTTCAGGTTTGTTATTGAACTATTTAATATTTTGCTTTGTGTACTTTTTTATCAGTGGGTTTGAACTTTTTGGTATATTAAATTCAATCAGACTTACCTTGGCCATTATTATCTTATGCCAATGAAAGTGGCAGATCATTACATGATATGCAACTGTCCTTAATTTATGTAGTGTGACTAGATCAAGTAACATTTATCAATTTTCATGCTTTTATCTGCTAAAAACAAAATTTAGTCAAGCAGTTTTTGTGGCATTAATTTCATGTACTGAAAGATATGGATCTAAATGCTACATACTTTATGGTGCATAAATAACTCATTTGTGAAAACACAAACATTCCACCTGATGCTAGCTGTTCATTGAGACACAAAGTGATAAGCAATATTATGAGTTCACTGCATTTAATAGAATTATGAAAAGTGTTTAATACATTGTATCATGACTGTGAATGCAAAGGTTTTTCTATCACTTTGATACATAACCTCTTTCATATAATGAAAAATTGTATATACCCTGAAAGTGCATGTATTCATAAATTTAATCAATTTGTTGGATGTGTGGTTAGAAAAATTTGTATGGTGTTGTTGTAATTTGTGTGTCAAATGTCAAAGACCAGACATGTACTTGACATCTTGATGGATTAGGTCCACATGAAGTTGTATATAACAGATTAGATCCTAAATGCAATTTTAGAAGTCTGATTTACATCTATTCAAAACTTTACCTGATTCTCAAACTCACATAGTTCATTGAGGTCATCACATTCAGATCTTATGTTGGCACCTTTGTATAGCATTAATTGATTAATTGCCTATCGACTTCTAGTTGCATTTTTAAGAGGAGACTGTTTGTTGTTTGCTAGTGTTGATTGTCCTGCTTCAGAGCAGGTATTTACGTCGTACTATCCATTTTCATATTTTAAGCAGAAAGTTCTGAGATTGGAAAAAGTAACCCTCATGCATTGACAACTATGCGATTGTCAAGTGCTGTTTGCAGATAATGAGGTGGAGCATAACAGCATGCTTTATAACCTAGTCATTTAGATTCTAAATCTAATATATAATGTTGCTAGTACTGCATCAGTGGGCTTAATCAGACTTGATAAACTAACAGCACTCAGATGAAATATATCACTGTTATGAACTATGATTTTTCATGTTAAAACCTGATTGTATTCAATCCATCTTGTCAAAGTGTAGCTGTAGAGCATGGGTAAATATTTTCAATTTTAGCAATAGGCTGGTGGTTCAGGCATATGCATGTTCCTATTGTTGTAATGAAGTTTAGCATATAATTTAAGTAAAATGTAAGATGTGTTGTTATGTTACAGTTGCAAATAATCAGGTATAAGTTGTTTTTATGCAGACTATCAATGACAAATGTTTCAAGATGTGCGTAACATCACCTGGATTGAACTTGGACAACTCGCAACAGGTAATGTCTCTAGTGGTTTTCTGTGTTTGACACTAACTTTGGGACACCTGTAAATACCACAGATCACTAAGATTGCTAAGATCACTGAGATCGCTGAGATAATTTTTTGCACTTGGAGAGTTTTTTTAATTTCGGCACTTGATATGGATCAAGAAATATAATTGTACGATCAATGACTGTGAAAACAATATAATTGTCTGATCATCTTTGGCTATGATCTATATATCAGTGTTGAACATGATCCGGATTCTGGAATTCAGAACTGTGTAGGACTGGATTTTGAAAAAATTCAACCGGATCAGATATGGATGTCTAAACTGCTTGATCACTGCAGTAAAATGCTTAATCAGAGGGGTTTTCTGGATATAAACCGGATTGGATGTTGGATTTAATATTTGCACAGGTCTACTGGATTAGGATCGGACCGGATTACTCTGTATATGGACTGGATTAGGATTGCATAGTTCTGAGTTGTTCAACACTTTTTTCTTTTATGATCATTGATCGTAATAAATGATCGTAATATTACATTTCACAATCTGTAGGCCTATCATGTCTCGAATATTTAAATTAAAAACCACTCCAAGTCCAACAATAATAAAAAGTAATTGTGAATTGCAAGTCCTAATTTAAGTTCACAAATGTTAACAAGTCACAGCTTTTCAACAAAAACGCGGAAACTCATTTCCACGAACTTTGAAAAATCCGTTCTTGATCCTATATTATTTGAAACATTTTAACTCTGCAGACCCAATCTAAAAAATCGTGTTTTGGATCCAGGCTAATGTGCAGATAAATTTCTGATCTTCGCATTCTTGACGATCTTAGTAATCACGGTGATCTTGTAACTTTGTGTCAGTCTCTGTCCCATAAAAAAGTTACGTAGACTAGTACTGGACTCTTGGCAAGTGCTGGCTATTGTTGTAGATCAATCTAACTTTGATTTGCCGCGAGCTGTCGAGCAATTTTCTTAACTTACTTTCCACTATTGTAAAAATTTTGCATATGGGCTGCACCTTTAAAATTACTGTCTTTCTGAAGAAAAATGATTAATATGTTTGAGACTTGATACATCAGATGTCATGAAGCTCCTACCCACCTCCCTCGTTTTTCATTACAAGTTGCTTTTTTTGCCAGCATTAGCGTCTGAATCGCCCTGCAATTTATTACGGTTAAACGCAGGCAAGGGGAGGGGTAAGGAGTGATCAAGGAAACAAATTCCTCTGCCACACAGAACGCATAGGCAGACAACAGAAATAGAATAAGATGCAGCACATGTCGTGGTAGCATTAACGAAGTAAAGACTGTCACTCGATAATGAATTCTCGAATTATGCATCATGGTGCCACTATCTTTCCAAAAAGAGCGCATTCATCGGAACAATACTGAACGTTTTTCAGCTAACATATTACATTTTAAAGCACAACAAACATATACGACAACTGATTTCGCAATTGCACGTAAGCAATCGCTTGTCACTACACTGCTTTACTATAAACTGAGCTTACATACAGTGTTACGGTCGGAAAGCCCGAGCGGCAAGTGCACAAAGCTTCACACTGGCGGCAAGCAACAATAGAGTTCACATGCCATGGTCACTCTGTTGCTTGTTCGCGCCACAAAAGGGTGTTATTCTTCGCGCACATCCCATTCGCACTTTCTCAACAACAATCAGTGAAATGACAAGTTGTTCACGAACGCAAAACACTGCTTTTGCCGCCTAGCATGCTAGTGTTCTGAAACATTCAATTACTTTGCATGCAGACATGGGGCGATTACATCACAAATGTAATCGATTACGATTACTTTCCACCTGCTCGATTGCAATTACGCATAAACAAAATCACATCGTAATCGATGACGATTACATTGAGAAAGTAATCGAAATTACAATCTCGATTACATTTTTTCTTTTGAACACCTTCAGAAAGAAAGCAAAACCCATTTGCATGGTTTGATGAATGTATATTTTCAGACGACATACGATATAAATCAATGCAATAAACGAAATTACTAATCTGTAAGAATCAACACCGGAAAAAAACAGTGATTGCAAAGATGTTCGTGCAGTCAACAAATCATTGGCGTAACTAGAGGTTAGAGCTAGAGGTGAAACTTAGTGAAAAGAAGCCCACTTTCCTCTGTAGAGCACCTACTAGTCAACACTCAGAAAAAAAAACTTGAGAAATGATGGTGAATCCGGATGTCGATGGCTATACTAAACTCCAAATCAACGGAAAATACTCCGAAAACGCAAAAAGACGATAATCTACTAAAAACCAATTGAAAGAATACTAAAGCCGAAACATAAACTAAAGTGGGGCCTGGTTTTTACATTAAGCTGGCCAGAGGAGTCAAATCGCCCCTCTTCCCTCTCGTCAGTTACTCCACTGCAACAAACACTTTAATTGCAATTAATAATTGATGTTTAAAATCTTTGTTACAGTTAATAAACATCAAATCTTTTATCAGCCAAACGGCATCTATCAGGCTTGAACATTTGTCCAACAACACTGAAAATTCATTTGTAATTTTAAAATTAGTGAATATATCTAACTGCGGATTACGATCGTCTGCAAGCCAGCATAGCATTGTGCAGCTTTTAATTTGAACAGTGATCCAAATATAACTGCACATCTGTCTATTGAACCAAAAGTCAATGGTCAACAAAACCTCCCTGGTTTCGTTGAGTTTTTTTACCAATATCTGGTGGATCACGGTTGACATGCTAGTTCTCAGTGTTGTGGAAAGGTACTTTCGACATGGATTAAAGTGCTTTATCCCTCTGCAAAAAAGTTTAACTGTTAATATATACATGAAACCAACATCTCTCCTCGCAAATGTATATAAATGAAGCCAACACCTTAACTCGTAATGTCCCGATATTCTGTTGCCTAAGTGTCAACCCGTTTAAGAAAAGCTAGTTTTTTGCTACGTCTCACTACGTTACTTCTGGCGGCCAACGGGAAGACTAGCTGAAACAAAGCGAGAATTAGCTGCAAACGCTGTGCTTGCCGCTGGACTATCTGGATTTAACGCATACAGACGGGCAAATGGCCCTCCCCTGAAACATTACCATGCCATGATAAAGGATGAAGCCCAGCCACCACAGGTTCATCGCACAGTGGTATAGACACTCCCGTCGCCACGGGGGAGCTTTGGTGGGCTTAGGCCCCCCACACAAAGCTCTAAGCCCCCACAAATTGAAACGCGATACACTATAAATGAGTGGAGTTTTTCGCTGATTTTGTAATGTCAAGCCCCCCAAACAAACGCAAAGCCCCCAGGCGCGTAGCCAGGGGGGGCAATTGCCCCCCAATTCAGAAAGTAGCACTATCAATTTTCAGGTTGATCAAGCTTTTGATGTGTAAAACAAATAAATGCGTCAGTACAAATCAACGAAACTGCTTAAAAAACCCATTCTATTTCAACTTAGGGTTGAACTTGATCAAAGCAGAATGGTTTACCAATTGCCCATGATTAATCAAACATAAGGTATAGTGTAAATGCTGGAGAATTCATGCCAAGGCTGACCTTTACCTGAGGTTTGAGTTCCGTATAGAAGTTAGTGATAATGAAATACAAACTTGCGTATATACGCGCTTGTAATCAGTTACCGAAAGTAAAACAAGGAGTTAATGCTTTTCGAAGCGGTTTCCGGCGCACCAGGTTGCTACCTCACACCTAAGGGTTATGTAAACTTCATTTCAAGACCATCGCAAAAATGCCTCTGATAACTCTGGCATGCTACAAATGCAGTATATTTTGCCCTTGACTGCAGCATCAGCCGTAGGTTTAAATGAACATCGTGATTTTTGTTTTAAAACTAAATGCGTAAATATGGCGGTGATGTACATTTTGTGTGCNTTGAAGCTCGAACCTTGGCTAAGAAGCAATTCAGTATCAGTCTTTTTTATTACGCAATTAGGTCACAGAAACTGTTTAGCAACAATAGCATTTATCCTAGATATTTAGTTCTGATAGCATGTATACCTACTGTGACGGTTCAATCACAAATATATGGAGCCTTAACGGGTTTCATCAATGATCGCGCTTTATCTTGCCGGCGAGTAAAAAAAACAGTAAAACAGTTTTGTTCAAGTAATTTACAATCCGACCTGTGCATAGTCTGAAAGCGTTTCAAATTCACCTGTTGTTAATTTCCACCCAATCCTACAATAAATTTGAAACCAGCATTCAGCTGCAACGCGAAGAGTCAGCACAAAAATCTAACGAAAGTAGATGCTATTGATTTTGTAAGTGATGAGGCCACTGACACTGCCGTCTACTTACAGATAGCTTGCAATCTGTTTTCTCGATAAAGCGCATGTGACCAAAATGAAACTAAATTAATTTTTTTCCCAGTCAATTGGACTTGGTTATTTAAATACTAATGGATTAAAAGAGACTTACACCGCTTAGTTCCCAAACTTTTTTGAGCACGACCCAAATCAGATTTGGGTGACCACCTCGTGACCCAAGTCTCAAACAATGTATGAGAAAAATACTGATTGTGTGAATGATTTTTGGCAGCAAGTTGCTAAGTTCGTTTGCTGTATCACACCTAAGGGTGTCAGCAATCTATACTCTTTTCTCAAGTATCTACGCTACAGAGAGACAAGAAGTAGGAACCAGGGCCGCCGGAACAAGGGTACATGACGGGGGCACTGCACCCTGCCGTATGAAAGGGGGGGCAACTGGGGCACATGTGTCCTTACATAAACAGCATCATAGGTAAATTCAGGAACGCCGGAGAGCGGTGAATTGACGGCCTTTTAAAAGCGGGGCAACAGGGGCGGAGGTGCCTCTTCATCAACAGGGGCGGAGGTGCCTTTTCATAACAGAATAGTTGGTAATTTTATGGTTTATCAAGATCGACTTGAAGCAAATTCATTGCAGCTATTCGCACACACATAAAATTCAGAATGGTTTTCTATAATAATTTCTGCTATGATTTGAGGTTAACTTTGTTGCTTTGCAAAAACAAGCGTAATTGGTTACGATTTGTTTTTACAAAATTCCATTGCCCTCAACTCTTTACTGCCCGCCTCTTCCCCACCGCTGTTCCGGCGTCCCTGGCGGTAACGTTGAAAATCTGCAACTCCGGTTTAGATGGCCTCTGCACGACCCATTTTTTGACCCTTCACCTTTTTTTGGGTTTTGATCCATACTTTGGGAACCACTTGGCTAGATCAACTAACCAACCGTTGTGTAAAGCTGCGGCGACAAGTAGGTCTGCTTCTTAACTTCTTGCAGAGCCGTGTTAATCGATAGTATCGTTTGCTTTGGCCGTAGTATTTATTATAAGGCTATTTAGCACTTCCGCTTTTCGTGTACCAAAGATTGTGGCTTCGTTTTCGCAAATGCACAGCCGTTTTCACACTTTGCGTAGCCATAGACTAAGTGGGCCAATCATATATGCAGGCTTGTTTAGGGGTATATATAACTTTCCCCAATTAAAAAATTTTGTTAATGATATTTGTGAATCCTGTTGTTAACTCTCAAAAGCTAGATAGATAAATACACAATCGTCAATGGGAAGCAGGCTTCGTGCAAGTAGCGTATTAAAATGCTACCGCAGTCCCATGTCACTGCGTTCAATGATATAAAACCCAAACATTTTTAAAACTCCTTGAGAGACTCCAGCGTTTGCATTATCAGTTGCAAATGTCAACCAGTCGCCCAACAATTAGACAAGGTCCACGTCTTAGTCTATACATGCGCGCAAGTTTTGCAGACCTACTTCGGGAGTCGGTGTCTTAGAGCAAATTCGCTACTGGGGTTCGATTTAACCTGCGTTTTTGTACATCGTAAAAGTGTAAATATGAAAAGGGCAATCATAATGACGGCCACGATGACTGCTTGCTCAACTGTAATATTGGCTGAAAAAAGCATACTGCAGATCTTGCACTTACAGCATCGAGGTTTTCATAAACGCTTTTGCAAGAAAGTTTTACGAGAAAATGGAGGCTTTGATTCAAAGTAGAAATTTACTGAAAACAAAGTTTTTAAACTTGTTAATTCAATGAAAGCAGACTTTCTACTTGCCAGCTTAAATCAGAACAGAACTATTCAGAAAAATAGGTGCCAGAACAAGGCACATTTTATGGATGATGTTTTTTTCAAAAACTAAGGGCGTTATATATTTAAATGTTGAGAGTTCGTTCTGATTTCCCCCCTCCCCTATCAATTTCTGACTACGTGCCTGAAAGCCCCCCTATTGAAATCTTTCTGGCGACGGTTCTGGATATAGGGTGAAGATTTCCAAGTTCCAGTCACGAAAGTAATCGTCGATTACAACTAAATTGACAATGAAATCTGTTGCGGACAATTCACGCAACAGAATCTTACAGTTGATCACTTCTGCACTAAACCAGGATACTGTTGCAACCTCTCCGCTGGCGTTGCGCTGAATGCGCGGTTCACCACGAACGGAATGTGCGCGAAGAACAACACCATATATATGTGGCGCGAACAAGCAATAATAGAGCGATCTCGTCGGGTGAACTCTATTGTTGCTTGCTGCCGCAGTGCGAAGCTTGTGCGCACATGCCGCTCGGGCTTCCGATCGCAACAGTACCACGCACTGATGCTTTCTATATAAAGAAAAGACGATTTGTAAGCGAAACCCCTTTCGCGTACACAGTCAAAAGATAATCAATAACTCACCAAACTATGAGCCTTGCGCAGTTTAGTCTAGGTAGAACAATGCCCAAAGAAAAAACGATAGCGTTTCTCTTTACACAAGTAAACTTCACATTCGACGAGCTTATTCAAAACAAATTAACTTATGAACAAGGCAGCCCTTCAAACACGACCAGCCGCACTCACGTCCGTTTTCACACTAAACGCAAATCACTTTTTGCAAGGTGAACGGAACGATGCGCTGCTAATTGCTACGAAGGAACGCGGCGAATAGCGCCAGTGGCGGAGAATGCAAATAACACGCACGGCACAAGAAAATTCCAGCGGTTGGAAACAACAAAAATGCACGTTTTCTACACAATCGGTTATGATTACATTTCATTTTTGGTCTGTTCAATCGATTACGATTGCTCAGAAAACTGCAATCGATTGCGATTAACGATTACCCAGTGTCTGTTTGCATGACAACTAAGAACTGTATATCAGTGAAAAATTTGGACAGATTGGAAACCTTTTCCATCAATTGTTTCCCAACTCGCGTTTATGGCACGAAGGTCAAAGAAGGTTTCATGCGACTTATCCTGTCCACTACTATAGAAACTTGGTGCATTTGTAATCGCGTATCGCTGAGGTGCCAAGGTCCGCATTCTTTAAAAGTGAAAGTTTAGTGCCTGCATGACAACGCTGTCACATTTGCTGTTTGGTCCATACCAGCGTACGATTAGGTCATCGCTCATATCTTTTAAATATTTCTTTATTGTAGANTTTAGACCTACCACAGACTTCAAGAATTTTTTCTAGAACGCTGCTTATACCAAGGCTGCCCAACCCGCGGCCCGCGAGGTGGTTTTAAGAGGCCCGCGATGTAATAAGTTCGTAAGCAGACTTTTAAAAATTTTAGTATTGTTTAATAGGCTCAAGTATATTTGCCATCAAAACACATCAAAATTATACCTGTTGTTTCTGTTATGGGCCTACCACCCCACAAACTTGTATAACAAACGCTTCGAAAATATGTAATTTTTTTAGAATTGGTTTACATCCATACAAGCTGGCAACACTGCGTGCAACTATAGGACTCATTATCACCTCGTGTTATCGCATAAAACTTATCAAAATCACGGGATTTGTTACGTCACAAAAACTTTGCTGCCCGCCATAAATTTCCTCATGTGAAAATGGCCCGCAACACTGAAAAGGTTGGGCAGGCCTGGCTTATACTCTCAACTAAGGACTCCGGTGGATAACTGCAAAAGTATGTGGCTACATGTTCCAGAGCATGCATTGCTCCCAAATAACGATCAGACCTTGTGAACACCCTTTTGATACACGCTTTTGTCAGATTTACAGTCACTAAGATAATCGCGGCGGTGTACACAGATTTTGACACGAATTTCTGACCGTTTATGGTCTGGCACTTGACATAATAGCGCAGGTCTAATGATTTCATTTATACAGTAATGGCTGTCAGTCCATACCAGGAATATTGTCAGCGCTTTTGCGATGAGGTTAATAATACCCAACACACATTACTTCTGATTGGTATGACATGGGCACAAGGTTAAACGCCAGTCCAATAATAATGCCGGAACGAACACTGCGAACAAACTAGTGCAGCGAAAAAGAACCTGAGCTGACACAGCCCCTTCCGATCGCATTGCGACTAAATTTCCAATGAATTTTAATTTTATCAAAACCGGCATGTCTTCCACCCAACTGACAAATAGGCCACTGGGCATGACGCATGCAACAACGTAGCGACAGCGTTTCCCGCTATTGTTATTTGTGCAGGGAGTATGCCTTGAGTAGAATGGCTCGACCTTTGGGAACCCATCGTGATGGAGTGAGTGCGTTTTGAATCAAGCGGCTTGACGCTGACGAGTGTGACTTGGTGCGCTCAAAGTCAATTTGCGCGAACGCAAATTTTTTATTAACTACTTACAAATTTACAAAGTTTTTAGTATTGCTGGGAAAAGTTTTCCGCAAGCATGCTGGATTTCCCAGGAATGACATCCTATATTCCTCACGTTTTCCTGGCCTGACTAAATCCTTCGTTAATGTGCATTAAATATATATCCTGCTCCACCAAAGCACAATGTTCTAACTTCTAATGCTCAATATTGAAATCGTCCCAAATAGTTGGCCCATCTGCTAATCAGAAAAATGGATGATACAGTGCAGTGGTTCTAAACTGTTTTTTTACCATGCCCCCTTAAGCATTGACCTTTTTGTCAAGTGCCTCTTAGATTATAAGTAAATACTAAAAATTGTGTATTTAGTGTATGTATTGATTTCACATCAGTACATTTGACAATACTTTTTAGCAACAATATCTTTAATGCAAGGTGTAACATGCAAACTCAGTGTGTTAGCATGACACAGAAAAAGTTGATTTGTAAATGTGACAGGAGGCTATCCTAACTCCTTAGTCCGTTTCTTTTATTTTTTCACTTTAATACAAGCAAATCGCCAACCTGGATATGAAACACAAACCCAAAACCTAATTTATAATTTAACTATTTAACAATGCGAATATATGCTAATTAAATTTTACGACTTTTAGTAAACCGGCTATGTCGTACAGTTGATTTGAGCACGTGCCGCGTAGGATGGGTTCGATCCCAGGCCAGGTCATACCAAAGACTTGGGAAACGGTACTTGCAGATGATTTCATCTTGTTTGAGATTTCCTCAGAATTAATGGGTCCCCGCAGTAGTGTGGCCGGGATTTTTATGTATTTTAGAGTTAGGTTTTAATTGTCCAAGATTCTTAGCTGGGACGACACCGACTCTTTATACATGGTGGTGCTAACAAGTGCGCTTGAGCTGAGGTATGACGTCAGGAGAGAAACCAGAGTGTTCGTTGGAGCTGCGAATTTACAAGGAGCTTTCGAACAATCGGGTTGTGCGTTCTGTGCTGCGGTCTCTTGCTGGCTAGCGGTGCTAGATGGACAAGTAACCTACTTCGTATGGTTGTAGGCTTTTCAGTTAAATATGGCAAACGAAGAACAATTTTCTGCGGCACACTTATTTTAATTTTCAGTAAACTAAACAACGCACTTCAGTTCACACCAGGCCCGCAACCGGGCAACTTCCCCTTTCCCCGAAATAAAAAAACAGGTTTGGTTGTTAGGCATAACATCAAATTATAATCATTTTGCCACAATCCGAAAATATCAGCTGGCTGCGGACGCGGTCCACGCAACGGTTAAATGTATTTACTACTGCAGTCTCAATTGCAAAACTCAAATAAAACAAGCACGTTGTGATATTTCACCACAGCAGACGTGATTTAAATTCACTCTTGCATCATCCAACCAAAAGCAAGTGTTGCGACGACCAAGCACATGCTTCAACACTTTTTCCGGTTAGCTCACTTACAAACCAAGCAACTACGAGCGTGCTGTGTTGTGTTAATTTCCTCGAAAGCTCACTTGAGCAATTGGGCGTTTGGTGAATCAGCAGAAGTCGTGCTAAGTGACCCGGAAAGTGAACTAACGAGCCCATTTAATCGTCATGTAAAACGGCCTGNTCTTCTGACTTAATCCTAACACCACATTTAGCAACAAACATTGACACATAGCCTAAGCAGACTTGCAATGCGCAGGAAAACTAGGCTTTTATGAGTTGGTTCATTAGTCTTTCACGATTTTACTCTACGTTAAGAGTGATTAGTTAAAGAAACGTTTATCTGTTTATTGCAGCTTGCAGTAAATATTGAATTTGACTCAAATAACAGATTTGATGGCATTATCATTGCCGTATTTCAGAACTTGTCCTTATTACATGTCTACTGGTGTGATGCAGTGAGGAGTTGTGGTGAACGCAATGTGTATGCTATAGCAATATGTACTGTATTTCCCTTAAGGTAAATTGACAATATGATCCATTAACTCTGTTGTCTGAATACTACTCTAAGCGCAAAAAGATGTTTGTCACGCAAAGTCATTCACATTTTGCCATAATTCGTAAACTGACACGTTTCGTTCAAAACGTTGCCGACCCCTGATTTTAGGATTCCCACCTGGAAATGTCGAAGAGATTGAAGTTGCATTATTTAGATTTTGGAACAAACAGCAAAATGTGCCGCATTTTTACGAGTTGACTGTGTTTATATAAAATTGATCATAGAATGTGTTGATTTTTGTTTCAAGCTCATTTGATTCAAATATCTCAATTAACCCATAGCAAACTCTGAGGTGTTGACAAAAATGTGCCATTTTTGTATGTCGTCAAAAGCTTATTGTCGCTTAAACTAAGAAACATCCAAAACAAATCTAACGTTGCGCACAATGAATTTACAATATTTCTTGTAAAAAGTTGAAGATAGAGACCTAACCTGCTTAATTCGCTGGATTTTTTTCACTGCTATTGACTTCCTAGAAATGCTTTTTTGGTGTGGCACAGATTTTAATGCCGGTTTAGACGAATATATTATGAAAAATACCCAGCGGTTGCAGTCGAATCTGTCTGTGTGATCAGGCTGCTTTGCTCGTCATTTTTGTGGGAATTGTGTTTCGGTTATTGTCACTGCGTTTCACTTTTTTAGAAATGTTTGGCAAAGTGTGTTGATCGGTACGTCGATGCATGGAACTGCGTTTCACGGACAGTTACAAACAAAATACGTCAAAGTTCAAATATGATGATGGAATGAGATTGTCACGTCGTCTGCTTGCATCACTTTTCCTGCTACGTAGACGACTGATGTACATGCGATGTCGTGGTATGCAGAAGGTGCTGATGGAGTTTTCCAGGAGCCAAATGCTGATCAGTGAACTGTGTGATCGCAGCGACTTCATCGTTTCAATATGTTTTGACCTAAACTTAGTGAATGCGTTGCTACCAAGGCGATGGCTACATTTTCATAATTACTAAGTGCGATAATAAACGTGGAAGTCATACATGACCACCTGTGAATGGCAGGAACTGATGTATTGCAAGGAAAGACAGGTAACACTACATTGGCTTTCACTAGACCTTTTCAGATAACCGTGCTGACAAGTACCCTCAAAGTGAGCAATGACGTCAAGACATCTCAGACTAAGTGAAGAAAAGCGAGCATGTTGGACAGTGGCGTACCTAGGGTTTCCCTCGCCCGGGGGCAAACTCAGTTTTGGCGCCCCCACCCAGCCCGTTGATGGCAGCATAGATGCGAAAAATTAGTTGGGAATAAAGGGGCGTCGAAAGCTGACTCGGGCCCTGCAATCACCTGCATATAGTTGTTTCTGGACCTGTCCGAAAACTTCCTGTAATTGTGAAGTCACAGAATTGATATTAACTACCGTAGGGTTAAGAATCTTAATAGTTTCGCGTGAAGCTATTCCCTCTGAAATTTCGGTCAAGATTGAACATTCTAACTATTTTTTTACGACATTCAAAATTGCGGTAATACATTCTCGAATTATAGCAACTAGTGAAATAAAATGCAAAAACTAATCAAAAACTTCCCTGATCATATGTGTAAGTATCCATGAATTTTAGTGACAACTTTCTGGGCACAAAAATCTGATAACACAGGAAAAACTTTACCAGAGTTGCCCCTTGTTTTCTAAACCACGGGTTTGTCAGAGTCTTTTGAAGATGCCGAATCCAGCGCTCCCTCTTGTTCCACTCCCTAGTCAGGTCGGGTGACAAACTGGCAATCACCGCTGATGCGAGCTGTAGGGGCTAGGGGTTTCTAGAGCATGCACTCTCAGAGTTTTGAGTTATAAAACATCATAAAGGACTAACTGAGTGTTACTCACGAGTCACGAATGCATAAAAGAGAAGAACAGACAGAAGAATGCATATGAAAAACTAAAGGCAAATGATTTTATACAAAACTGCTA
>JGI24021J15306_10001353_pt1 | contig 23718 bp, 15 predicted proteins | sample Ectturendosymbi1_FD_15306 | JGI IMG/M metagenome (IMG submission 15306) | reverse complement strand
GCAAACGGTTGATCGTGCAGCTTCCGGCGGTGATTCATGTGGCCCGTAGCCAGGGGGGGGGGCATTCGGGGGCAGTGCCTCCCCAAATTTCTTTTGTGCCCCCACAAATTTTCTTGTTCCCAGAAAAATTTGTTTTAAAAATATAATAAAAACAAAAATCGTGCCCCCTAAAAATTTATTTTACCCCTCCAAACCTCAAAACCTGGCTACGGGCCTGATTGACCCTCGTCGACTCGGATGTGACTGTCTATCCAATTATATGTAGACTCTGAAGAGGAATGGTGACACCAAGGATGTACGCAAGCGGGTGGGGTTTGGGGTTGAAAATCCCGTGAGTTTGATATGGTACAAATGCTATATTGCCTGCTCAGATGAGTGGTTTTTTTCTAAAAATCTCATTGCCAGCCCTGCTGATGCATGGTATAACTGGTTCAACGAAGTGAAAGTCAGCAGCTGTTAAAACACAAAAGGATTTAGGCATGACATTGTGTCTCAGCAGGGAAAAAGGAAAGCCAAAATTTTGCTGGACTTATATTCTAAGAAATGTCGAGATGTTTCTACGGAAAATATCATTGTATATGTTCTGACGTGGAGGAAGCTAGTTCTGTTAGTGCTTAAAGTTCATGCAGTGGTAACAGTGACAAATAGAAGCTACCAGACGGTTTTACAGAGTAATTTCAGGTGTCCAACCAACCACTATCTAGCTCTGCGCTAAGAATGACAGCAAATGACATTTCACTTTGTGTAGGAAAAACTTAATCTAACGCAGAAAATTTTGGAATAGTGAAGAATATTTGGACACCCGACCCATCCTTTGATTTCGCCTTTGGCAGCTAACAAACATACTTACGCAGACTAAAAACGTTCTTACGAAGTACGATCAGTGTTTCAGAATGAACGCCCTTGCAATGTTAATCATTTATGGAAATAACACTTCTTCCCCGGAACAGATTCAGATTAAGTGAGACATCGAACAGGCGTGTAAATATGAGTTTTTAACTGCTTGACAATGTTAGCTTTGCTTATTGTATTGCTGCTTGCTTTGTATTTCTCTTCTCATACTTTCGTCTTTGTTGCAAAGTAAAATGTGGCATCATAACGAATGAGACGTAATGAACCCCCACAAGAAAATTTTCTACGTACGCCACTGGGTGAAACACCCTTGTCGGCATCGAATACCCACGGCGAACTGTTTTGACTTCGCTACTGACTCGAGTACAAACGTCTTAGGAATACAATGGCTTGAAGGCCGTAGTAGCCAGCTGAAATTCTCTTGCGGTGAATTATGCGTCGGTCAGACTCAACGCAAATTTTATGAACTGACACCAAAAACCCACAAGCTTCGAGAACACATAAATTGCAAAAAGCATCCTGAGCAAGTTGTTGTTTTTGATAAATTAGAAATTTTGTCCTCCGTTTGTGATCATTTAGCAAGGTTAGACTCATTACGGGCCTACGTAAAATAGCGATGGATCCGCCTGTCTTTTTGTTTATTTTTTGGGAGTTGGAGTCATTGGTTCTTCATAAATCCTCTCGTTGCCAAATTTGCCTGCTACAATTATGATTACAATGAAATGTTACTGTTGCCTGATTTATATAAGTTACCACGAGAGCTTTTTGTGGCCTAGCGCTCCGGGCTTAGCTCATTAAATCTTCCTGAAGATGAAATTACTTGTTTTCGGAATATCCAAGATGCCTTGATTCCAGTCATTGCTTTTGCTTTGCTGTTGATAATACGTCATACGAAGCGAAAATGGCAGATCTCCCAAATTTACACTCTTACTTGCAAATCCAAACAAGTTGCTGCAAAACAAGGTTATGACGTCGTAGAAGATTAAGCTTTGATATCGTGCGCCTCGAACCCAACTATTTGCGGCTTTGCGCACATGCGGCAAAGCCAGATGTGTTTCCAAGCAACCGCAAGATACACTCCAGCAATCGAGCGCTTGCAACACACTGCGTGGGAATCGCTGTTTGCGGTCAGAACTGTTACTTTCAAATAGTTCTGGACACTGTAGTAAAAGGGAAATGTGTGCATAACTATCGATACGTTTTGTAAACGTGAGCAGAATATGACGAAATTCACACACCACAAATTAATGCGAAAACGAGTGTAGTTGAAAATGCGTGGTTATCCTGGAAATAACTGTCCAAAATACCATAAAAACAGCGTGAACTTGGGATATTATTTTTTAAATTCTCTAGCCGATATTCAGCAGCTTTAGACATTCGGAGAAACACGATATCCAGCGACCAGTTCGGCAGATAATTTTTCAAACTTTCAGTCAACATATACTATATTCGCTCCTGTATCTGAAGGTATTGGTTGTGCATATCATAGCCGGCCAACCTGCATAGTAATGACCTATTGTCAGAGTAACGTCTTTTTGCTTGTTCTGGTAGAGTAGCACAATGCTGTTTCAAAAGCACCAAGTTTAAAGAACGGCAGTGTATGAAAGTAATCTGCTCTAGTTTTCACAAAATTTTACATGCCTATAGATTTTAGTCGAAAGATACTGGCATTGCTAACGTTTTCTCTTTCATAATATAGTGTTTGGTTGCTTGCTACAATTGGTGACCATGGGCGTCGGAAGGATTTTTTCCAGGGTGGGGACACTAGGGGATTATTCCAAAACTTTTCCAGGGGAGGGCAAAAAGTGGTGAAATTTGTTTTTTCCCTCTCAAAACTAAAAAAACAACCTTTTTTGCTAAACATTTCAAAATCCAGAGTGGGCCTTGGCCCCTCTGCCCCCCCTTCCGACGCGTTGGTGACGTAACTAGTTTTCAGTGTAATCGTTAAATCATGAGGTTTAATATTGCTCCTCAGTGCCTGAGTATGCTCTTTGGTGTGTGCTTTTAAGCAGAGAAATTCACTTTAGTAGTAAACAGAAGCTCAAAATTGCGTAATGATTGATGGAAGTATATTGTGATCCCTTCTAAATTCTATAGCTATTTGAAAGAAACAAGTACATTGCGCTTTTGTCTTGCCTGACAAGGAGCATTTTGAGTTTATGCAGTTATACTATTGCGTCATAGCTTGTATAAACAAACTTGTTTTAAAAGTTGGTCTTTTTTTTAAGTTGAAGGTGGCCGTCTTGCTTTTTAATCTGTGGGGTGTAAGTTTTTTGCTCATGAACTGTTGACGCTGTCCTGCAAGCTGTGAACGTTGTAAGTGTCCTCACGTTTTTTTAAAAATAAAAGCAGCTGATTAACTCACAGTGCAATTTATTTTTTAGGATAGAGCAGTGATGGGCAAACAGTGCCCTGCAAAGACGAAAAGGATGACACTTGACCTTTTTCAGAAAATGGTCCGCGAGATCAAAAGCAATCCATCTCCTACTTAGGAAAACTCATGTGATGGTTTGCAACAGGAACGAACCACACGAACCATGTAGCAGGAAAAAATTGAGCAAACGTTTGCAATACGGGTAAATTATCTGAAACGTTGGGTAGACCTTTTATCAGTCGTTCGTTCTGAAACACGTCGAAAGATCACGTGAAAGTGTGGAGAAAGCACCCGACATTGTAGAGCGAGAAATGGCCAGCAACTACAGTAGCTTACCCATCATTAGGATAGATAAAAATGTAAAACCTTGTCAAAAAACAGTTTTGCCCCTTAATGACAAATATCTTTACATCATTTGAGTTTTGATGGTGTCTTGCACGTGCAGTGCCAAGTAAAGCACAGAAAATAGGCTTTGAAGCTGCTACGCACGATTTTTAGTTGTTTTTTTGTAGTCAATTTCTTTATCTTTTTGAGAAATGCATTCTTACCGAAACGGAAACATAGACAATGCACTGAGAAGAGAAAAAACGTGTAGAGAAACTTTCTTACAATGCCCACGACGCGGAATATGGGATTATCCTTATCAGACAAATATTCGCAAGTTTACGGTCTAGTGACACAGTGGGCCCAAAATTCAGTCCCGTCGCCACTGGGGGCTTTTGTGGGAGTAGCCCACCAAACAAAGCTCCAACCTCAAAATTGAAATGCGAAACACTAGAAATCAGTGGAGTTTTCTCAATCAGCATTCTGTTTTGTCCTGCGATTTGTAGGCAGAGCAATACCTGCCGCTGTTACCCAGGATAACATCGCTTGATCTTTTTGGTGCGTTTGTGAGGTAATATATTTGAGGCGTTTGCGTAAAAGCGTCACCATTCATTGCTTGGTGTATTGAAGGTGAATTTAGCATACATGCCTAGTTCTATACATCCAGACGTCAGACTTACACATGATCAGTACAGTGATTACTGTGAAAAATTGTATTATGGTGTGGCGACCAGAAGATGGCGCCACATGTCAATAAATGGCCACCGCTAGATGATGCACATGAGTAACAAGTCACTGTGATAGTCACCACAAGCGAATTGTCGTAGTTCACTTATCCCTGTATAATGATAGTGCAACCTATAGTAGTAGAGTAAAGTCAGTGATGGATTTCTATTGCTGCTAGTCGCTTTCCTGTGAGTTAATGTCCCAAATTGCCATATTTCGCTTGTGCTTGCCTCAGTAGTTCAAGGCGATGCAGTCATCTGCAACAATGGCTTGCTCAAGTAGTCTTCTCGTAAAGAAGCAAGGTACCTTTGGTGCTTACGATCAAAGTTACACGTTTGCGCAGCCTGCTGTTCAGACAGCAAGATGGAGTTAATAGTGTGGTTAGAAGAGTTTATTTACTTAAGCAATCACTGCTAAGCTTGTCCCAACCGAGTGATGCAGTTAGTGGATTATGGGTGTTCATGTTAACCATGTTACGTTCACGTAGGCGGCGGTGTGTTTTTGTCAACATTTATAGCCTATTTGAGATACCAAATGTCATTAATCTAAGCCTGTGCACCAGGTGATTAACACGTCTAGACATCAGAGAGGTTTATGTACGCTTATTTCGGCCAGTTAAAAGCACGATACGCATGCTTTTCAAGAAAAATTCACTTAAGCGCTAATGAAAGAAAACGTTCATCGCGGCACATTGCTTCGATCGGCTTCAGGTTTGTTTTTTCGGTAACAGTGTTTTCATAATTGAACGATAGGATTGGTTCTGATGCCCTGCAAGTTTTTGCTCGCATTTGCATTTCATTACATCTCTTAACAATCGTTTTTAATTCAATGACAGTGATTTAAGACCTAATTCCTTTTGTTAAGCCCTATTCTCAAGACACGTCTTGAAGTTTATCCTAACATATTTATTGCACTTCGGATTATGCTAAACTGCCCCCATACTGCCGCCAGCGCTCAAAAGAGTTTCAGCAAACTGAAGCTGATCAAAACCTTCAACAGGTCTCATATGACAGATTGCAGACTGTCCTCATAAGCCATGTTGTCAATCGAAGCTTCATGTGTGCACTCTCTAGATTTGGATGATGTCATAAAGGCTTTTTCATGCCAAAAGGCCCCCTCCAAGCCGTTTTGATACTACTATAATGTGACACTGTTTATGATAATTTCATGGTTGTAGTAATGTAATATTTTTCATGTGTGCTACTGTGGCCACTATGCAGTGATTTCTTTTGTTTTGCTGTATGACCGCGGTCACACAGTTGAGTAGCCGTGCGATAGATAAATTACAGCGACGACTGAACCATGACGAACAATAACGTTAATACAGCAACGCTTTAGAAATCTTTTGTTTTAATCACCATTAGGGGGGCGCTGAAAGCATTTCGCGAGGGACCCAGAGTTGGGCTGCTACGGCACAGTTCATACCTATTTGTAATTGGTGCAGCTCCATACTTCGATAAAATTGTTTGGCATTAATTCCTAAATGAATGTCGTTTTATTACTGGTGCGGAGAGATCAATGAAATGCGCAAAAAATTCCGTTTTGGACTTACTACATTTGTTTTGTTGTTTACTCAGGCAGTGTCCAGAATCTACCCCCATGCCCCACCATTTATCAAGCATTGGGTGCTTAGAAGTGGAATTAATTTAGGAGTTAATTACAAAGATTAAGGCGCCGAATAACTTTGGGGGGCGCCGAAAAGTCCCAACAATGTCACCAGTACTTGTTTCAATACAGAAAATTTGCTTCCGAAAGACATCAGGTTCAAACATGGGAGCGCCAAACTTGCTTCCTGTGCCGGGCACCATCTGACCTCGCTACGCCCCTGAGAGTGGTGGGTCTTACAACAAACCTTAAGCTTACCTTATCCAGTCACAAGTCACTGATGGGTATCAATTTTAGATAGAATGTGTTACATGGAAACGTGAAATTCTACTTTAAAGTCATTTCCCCAATTGAAGCTCATTACATCACCCGACAAATATTTTGTTTTTGCGGAATAACGTATATGCATTTTTAGGATCTCATTATTGCATACCCAAACTGTGGCCAATGGGACCCCTTCATCTAAGTTTGCTCCCTCTGGCCCAAACCTCTAGTTACGCCACTGGTGCTTGATTGTATGTGCCCCTGCGAAATTCTTATCTGGTATTGAGGAATGTGAGAAATACAGGCATTTAAAACACGTAAAAACTAGTGTTGACAAAAAAGTTTCGAAAAACTAAATCCATGTAGCATGCGTTAGTAGCCTTACAAGACGAAGAAGCGTCTCGTTACATTTTAACAAAATGTAATTTTTAAATTTCAATCTTTAGATGCCACTTGTTTTGGATACCCTGGGCCGTCACCTTGTTCGACCCCTCTGCACGCCCCTGGAGTAGACCTATTTATACCGAAATCAAGGTACAAATATGAGTGGAGGGCGTGGCGTTATATCACCTCGCCAGATTATATCCCCACGCTCACCTTCCTTAGCTCAGGGCAACGCAGCATTGAGGCTGCAACAAGGGTACAAAACGAGCAGTCCGGGTAAGAATAGAAAAAGTAGGGCAATTTGTAAAAAGTGAGTTGCCGATATCGATTACATTTCATTTTTGGTCAGTTCAATCGATTTCGATTACCCAAAAACTGTAATCGATTACGATTACCCCATGTCTGATGTACACTACATCAACTTCCTGTATGTGACTGACCAGTACCACAGTTAATCACAAGTTCAATAAAATTTTTAGATGACTTGCACTACATCCTTCTCTCACACCCACTTAGGCTACTGTATTTTGTAACATGCACCATCAACCAACAAAAAAACATAAATCTTTATCAATTATGCTTGTTTCACTTTAGCAACGATGTTAACGTCAACAATATTTACAGAAACTATAGAAAACAATTCTGAATTTTCTGGGTGCGTGGATAGCTGCTATAAATTTGTTTCAAGTCGCTTTTGATAAACCATAAAATTACCTGTGATACTGTTATGAAAAAGCAACTCCGCCCCGGTTTCCCGCTTTTGAAAGAGAAGAGGGGCAATGCCCCAACTCTCCAGCGCCCCTGATGGAATGTCATGATCAGGTTTCATGTAGAGGACAGTATGATGTTGCAATCCAGAGTTGCAAGTCGGATTCAAGTCAGTCAAAATATTTCGGGGCTGCATACAATTTTTTTTTCGCAACGACGGACACTTTTGTCACCAGTTACTGCTGAAGCAATCGAGTTGATTAAATCTTCAGTAAAAATTGAATAATTGCGAATTTATTTAGTCACGTTTACTTTGCTATGCCACTCATTCCCCGCAGTTGCGCATATCTTGATTCACTCGATAAATATGGCTTTCGGGCCTAAATCGGGCTTCAAAATGAAGCTTTACAACTCTGGTGGAATCGAACGTCTACAACTTTGGTGGAATCGAACAGCTTGACGCCAGCTAGTCATCAGGCAGTGAGTTCCGGTTGCTTTTCGATTAGCTTTCAAGTCCGAACTGAGTGCTAAGTCACGAACTGAAACAGCGCTTGGCGGTTTTGCGCCATCATTGTTCATCAGATATTGATCTTCTTGGATTTTTTCAACTGCTCTGTTTGTTGCTTTATTTATTTCCGCGAAGACTAATATGTTCAAAGCATATTTGAAAAAGCTCAAATGAGAACCCGGCTGCCTTTATCAACGATTACAAATAAAAGCAAGGAAGGCAGGCCGTGCTGCAGAACATGCTCAGGAAAGACAAAATAAGGTTCAAAAACGTCACACCAGAATACATAGCCGTTAGTTACAAAGAGACGACCCTTGACTAGTTCTGTTTTTTCTTTATCTTAAGATCAGCAATGTTTTCAAGAAAATTTAAGGAACGTATGCGATCCATCATATCCAGTGAGGACCGCATAAGTCATGGATATTCATATCTCGCGATGTATTCCACTCAACTAAAGCAAAACCTATTCCGCTTTAAAGCCACTAGGCAAGCAACAAGGCCCTGATTGCATGGCTCAGGTTAGCAAAGCGACGATAGAAGGTTCTACGTTTATTGGTACCAGCATCAAGCAGCGCAGACCACAAAGACATATAATATAAAACAAATGCTTGGCGCAGAAGGACTCAGCACGCAGAACTGTTGCAAGAAATTGAAAACGCTGTGCACGGAAAGCTTGGAAAATAAGCGGGAAAACCGTTCAGCAAAACTGTCACAAGATTCGAGAGGTTCTCGTGTCATTTGTGCCACCGATTAGTTATGAATAGGCACAAAAATGGTATTAACTCACTCATGACAGGCATATTCCGGTTCTGATTGCATCATCCCAACCTCTCAAGATTACATTCACATTCCACAACGACCACAAAACGCAAGAACGGAAGTGTTTGGCTGTTAGCTGCTCACAAATGTTGCATGCTGCTGCAAACAAGATCACCAAGTCAATGCCCGGTGAGCACCATGACCTAAGAAGGTATTACCCCATTTTGTAGATAGAATATTAAGTACTTAAAGACCAAGGTAACTTTCTTCTGCATCCTCTTACAACACGTGCGTTCGACGTTCGTGATTAAAGATGATAGCGACAAGGAAAAAGCCACAACGTAAGCAGAGCGTAACAATGACAAATGCAGACAAAGCCGAGTTCGAAGTGCGCATTGCCCGTCAAGTCAAAACATGCAACGCCAAGTTTGTACAAACGTTGTCCACAGCAAATAGAAGAGACTGTACAGCATCAACTTTCAGCATCGCAGTGAAAGAAGTACGATAACAATTAACGTGCACAGCTTTCAGATACCAATCAAAAGCTACACGGTGGAAACCTGAAGTTTTGCTGCGTATGGGTCGAGTTCGGCCGGAGACTTGCTGTTAGATGTTATTGCGTTTCCATAGCATGAACGGTGAGCACAGAAGTCAATCGTATGAATATTCAGAAAAAAACGCGGCGCTTTCAAACTGCAAGCTTTGTTTGCTAGGCGTAGCGTCATAAGGTCCCCCCCATCACACGACCGCCACGCGCCCTGCATCGATCACCGTTTGCTGTCGGTTTCTGGCCTGTTAAAGTTTTGCTTCCGTGCGAGAAGATCACTCGGAAGTGCGTGCCGGGGGGGTCAACGGGGCGATCGCTCCCCTTAAAACCATTGCTTTTTCACAGAAGTTTGGTGAAGTATACTTCATCTTACAGTAGAGAAGTCGTTATGAGACTTGACCACCAATTATTACTGAAATTTCCCCACCTAACGTTACTTGCTGGATCCGCCCTGCGTGCGTGCAGATTAGACATTTCACTGTGGGGGACGCTCGTATGTTACGCACAAGTTAATCGCAGGATTTCATTGCCACGTCATGACGTTTGAAGCAAAGCACTCGTGAGATCAAAGGGAAGGCAACAACGCCACAGCGAAAGACTGTCAAAGTTTGTTAGTCATGCACGTAACATTTTGCAACACGTTTTTGCAGACATGCAGATCACGTGACCTCATACACACCTTCATGAGTGCAGGTGAAGTTGGCTCCGTGAAAACAGCCGACCTCAACTCGAGCCAGGCTGAATGTCCTCAAGTTAAAACGCATTTTGCAACACCTATGCATGGCAGTTCAGACTTCCGGATCCCAGGTGGCAATGGCAACCGGTCGCGACAGCCGAGTTGGCACGAAAAATTCGAGTTTTGAACTCGCACCCCGGGACGAACTATCAGCGATGCGTCGCCAACAGGGTCTTTGGCCAAAGTATCCTGACGAGTACAGGTGCAAGCTGAAGCAGCTCAACGAACCCCGATTGCTGTTCAAGGTTTCTTCTGAAGACGAAGCGTCGCTAGCTGCGTGGGTTAAAGAGTTTTTGTGACGGAGTTGGCGATAAGACGATTGTAGAAACACAGTCGACGGCACATCAGAAAAGCGTAAAAAATGAGCTGAGCGCATCAAACATCGATCAACGCATGTACAAAAAGCATCTGCAACCGTCGAAACACAAGGGGCTCGGGTACGATGTGTTGTGTTCCGGAAAAAAGGCTGGTAATGAGAAAATCGTACATAGTGAATGTGATCAGTGACCTGATGAAGAGTGGTGTTTGGCGCCGCAATACACGATCGGGACAGAAGCGCCGTTTCAGAAGCACACAAGAGAAAAGTGGAGACGCTCTGCGCAACACGATTTATGGTCCAGCGACAAGACTGAAAATGCTTTTCTGCGATACAAAGTAGGAAAGAATGTGCACGATTAGGTTCAACGGTTCAGATGCGCAGGTCACAATGGCCCGTATTTTCACAAGACCTCCAGATGCCACGGACAACACACGGCACTGCACGCAAACACGTGTAACTCGTAGTTTTGCAGTCTTCACAAAGCACTTCAATAAAAAAACTTCTCAAATTTAACGCGAAAAAGCACCAGACAACACACAATATAGCAAATCGAACGAAAGTGGTAACTGGCAGCTTGTCCAAGGCTGAAACGAGCTGCTGGCAGGCATCTAGAGTACCAGACGACATTCCGTTTGAAAGCAAACTTGCTAATTAGTCCAATCAGAAGCTTGTCAAGACAGCTGTTTTTTATGACGCAATGCCAACTAGAACCTGCTCTTGAAAAGAATGAATTTTACGTTGAACATAAACTTGCTGCCTTTCGAGATGTAAGAAGTTTCAACGAGGAATCCTCGCCAGTAGGAAATATTAACGGTGATCTCCCGACTCTACACTCGCGCCTCATACACGCTTTGAAAATGCTGAGCGGCCCAAGGAAGTTGATTTGTGTGAACCGAAGGACTTTAATACGTTTTCGAACACGCCGACGCATTGTCTATTGTGGAAGCGCGCGTTTTCTTCTAAACGGAAATAGTCCTCCCTTGTTGATCAGTGTCCTGGTACACGCCAACCTCGAGCCGGTCGGACCTTCGGCTGGAACGTGAGCTGCTGACTCCACTGCTGCTGCTTCTGCGAAGCAACACAACGGTTGATGCGAAACGTTCTCGGCTTGGTTTTACAGCGAAGGAAAAGCGAAAGGCGCGCAATTCCAACCTGTGCCACACGCACTAGATTCTAAAATGAAAGCGCGGGGAGGCAGTAACGGCCTGCGTTCACTTAACACTGTTTGGTGCTTCCTAGTGGCAATGCAGAAGATTGCTTTTGGGTCATCTCCTGCTTACCAATAAAGACAGAACAACGTTGTTAACAATTTTTCAAATCGAGATCTTTTTAGGCGTTGTGGATCAGGCTTCATCTTGCCAAGGTTCCTTTCGTCTGAACTTCTATTTGTATATTTGACAACAGCAATAAAAGTTTACCTTTGCATTTTTAGGAGTTAAGTGCCGGTTGCATGTTTAGGAAAAGAAAAACCTAAGATTGGGCTGCAGTCTTTTGTTTTCCCATTCTACTTCATAACATGTGCGAGAAAATAGTCTTTTTCCAGCTTAGCCCAGCACTCTTACATCCACTGCATTTTTCAAAGCAAAAATACGAAAGCGTGTAAAAAAAACATAAAACAACAGTCCTGGGTCCATGATGCTGCAAAAGTTTGCCCGACAGCTTTTATTCACACCACTGCTGCGAATAGGAATGGTGGACGGGACGAGTTTGTCAACCGAAACAAAATGTGTGGGTGAGGTCCGTTATAAGGTCAAAATGCGTCACGCTGAAACACGTGAGGCTGACTTGATAAACGCATTTTTCAACAGTTCGTTTCGATGATGTGCATATCGGTGGAAAATGCAACGCTGCTGCTTCAGTAGCAATAGCCAAACATACAAGCATTAGCAAAAATGGATTCCTATTTCAGTACGGGTAACTGTGAATTTGCACTCGCACAATGTAGGAACAAACGTTTTGTGAAAAAACTCGCGTGAAAGCTTGGATAGAAACTTGACCAACACCTCACACCTCAAACCAAAGCAATGATTCCGATGTTCGTTGTCATATAAGTGGCACATTTTCCCGCATGCAAGTGGCGTTTGCTACCATTTCTCTCGGGGATCTAATCCCATAAATTGAATGGCCCTGGATCACTCTTAATTTGTGGCTTAAAATTTTGCGTGAAACGAAATTTGGAGCCGAATGGGCTATACAGAAGTTGCCTCAAGCAGTAGCTGGAAAAGTAAACTGAAGGCATGAGAAATACAGCTACAGCTGTAAGTCAATACTTAACAATCTGAGGCATGACATGTCCTAAGTTTGAAAACAAAGAAATGATCAAACATTAAAATTTTTAAGTCTTGACCTGATCTCCTGCGACATGAACCAACTGGGAAAGGTTGTGAGCTGGGATTTTTTTTTTCGCTGAGACATTTGCGACATTTGTCCCGTGTTGGCATTAAACTAAAACTCGCCGTCACTACTCTATATATTTTCGGACATTATGACCGAATTGACGGTCATTTAAAAAAATTAGTCTATAACCGAAAAAATAACCCAGGTAGCGAGTATACTCGTTGAAAACTACCAGCTACTGACTGCTAACACAATCCGTCGGACGCATCGACTTGAACTGGGTGCTTGAGTGGGATTTTCTGATTGATGTTTTTAGTCTAAGGACTTCTTACTGTTGAACAATAAACAACCACTCTGAGCAAGTGTTGTGGAACGGCTTTTATGATTTTAAACGTTACTAGTTATGGCAGAGCTGTTAGAATGAATCTAATTATTAGCATCACTTCAAAACTTACCGATAACGCGAATATTAGTCTACATACGTTAAACACTTATGCTCAAATTCAATCAGTTATTTTGACCTGCCAGTTCCGCCTCAACGCTGTTCGAAACATGTTTACAATCAAAACTTAGACGAATGGCCGCAAATTCTATTGGGAATAATGTACACATTTCGGCGAAAAACGGTTATACGATCAACCAGTTTATTATTTACAAACAAATGGTCCATAAAAATAATGACAGATATCGGAATACCTGGCTGTGAACACAATTGACCAAAGATTTCAACGAACATGACCTGACGAGAAATATTTCGATCACGGAACGCCGGAGTGCCAGTTAATCACCACGCTTAACCTGGTATAGGCGTTACGCTTAAACTTGCAACGCAAGCGCAGAAAAGCAACTTTGCAAACTATATGCACTCACACGTTCTGCATTGAAGTTCGGCAAACAACGGCTGTTTCTTATTTCAACCGTAACGCCCGTCATGCCACGAACAAAACTGCGCCCAAACTATCTCACTTGGAGCTCGGCTTCTTTGGTTTTCCATTCCGGCCGCTGTCTTTGTCAGCAGATCTGGAACTCTCGGACGTGCGGGCAGCGGTGTCTGTGGAAGGGCCTGCGCGATACTTGTCCGTTCTATCCTCGCTTTTCGAACGAAGTGAGTGCCTCGGCTTGGGCTTGGGTCTGGGACACAGACAACACAGATGTTGAACCGCGTAAGGCCTGTCATGCCCCGCATAGAATTCTCCGTGATGTCACACAGACACTGACGTCACACACAAGCAGAATTCTGTTTTCGGGCTAACGCCAGACAAGGGGGTTTCCACACACCACGGGGAATCTAAAACGGCGGTACCCGTAGTTCGCCGATCAATATTGACGAGATCACAGACATAAATGTTGAATGGAAAAAGTGCACCAACAAATCCTCTGTTCGCTGTTTAGGAAAAATGCAACTGTGCTGCAATTTTCTACATAACAAACCACCTACGTATTTCAGCCGAAAGCGATACCGGTACGAATTGACGCAGTGGTCAATCTCAACACGTCTCGCGTCTGTTCCTCGCAAGGAGCCATCACCTCATTTTCTGAGAGAATGAAAAGCTTCTAATGCAACTGCCTAGATCAGTCACGTCCAACTCGCGGCCCAGTCGAGGGTTTTGTGCGGCCCAGTTTAGGTTTTCACTGTGGTAGAAGTATCTTACATACTGAAAACCTATCCTTGTCTTTGACAATTTTGAATTTGACATTTTTGATGCAGGTGGTCCTCGGTGCCATTTTATCACATCTGTTACCACTGCAGGTAGGATTCGAACAATTTCAGTATATTCATTTAAGCTAAATTAATTTGGTAAGATCAAAGCAAGTCATGCAATGTGCGGCCCTCAATAATATGTTATTCAATGTGCGGCCCTGGTCAAGATAGTGACATAATTATTGGCTCAGTAAGCCATTTGGGTTGGACATGGCTGGCCCAGATGAGTAATAGATGCTTCGACAAACCGACTGCCACCAAGTTTTTCTGTCTCAGTGATTGCACCCTAATATGCCGTTGTAGGTGTGTCCTACAAAACCCATTGCTTTACATCGATAACAACAGCAAAGCCTCCCTCGTTCCCCAAAATCGAACGTGGCTAATACACCGGATTGCTTCCTGAACAAGGCCGTTCGTAACAATTGGAAAGCGAACAGCGTTGCTCAACCAGGAAAATGCCAAGTGGAAAAAGCAAAGATTGCTTAGCCCATGATAAAAGGGACTGACTGGAAGCTTAACACATCTTTTCATGAAATATACAAGCGCACGGATGAAGGTTTCAAGAGGTTAGTACAAAAAACGNGGTACTAACACAACTTGACAGAAAAAANAACAGAGCGGAAATCTTCTAATAAAACTCTCCAGATAGTTTAATTGAAACGCAGTGTACGGATGCTAAGAAAATAAACTTTTAGCAAAGAGTGGAGACAAATGCAGGTTGACATGGGTTAGTAAGGTCAGAGCCAAATAAAATAGTTCTGTTTTTACATGACATTGTCAAAGACGCTTTGTCTGATGTTAGGCGTAGTGGCGAGCTCCTGATACACACAATGTACCTCAGGACGCGTCTACAAGAGTTTCATAGGCTATGACGCATTCCAGTATTGTGATATCACGTCCGGAAAATGTCAGGTCACTGGCGCCATCAGGTAGAAAGTGCGATACGACTGTGACAAACATTATCCCAACAAGCGCTCGTTTTACACCCAGCGGTCAAGGAAACAAACACACTGGTGCGAGAGCGTGAATAAACTTATCGTCACGAGAAGATACTTCAGGCTAGTTAAAGCGAAGGATTGCGCCAAGCGGCTGACTGGGTTCAAACAGCGGGTACCTGTAAGTAAACATTATGAACGCGACAGCTGTGCACTTGCACAAAAGCAGGTGTTTTCTTCGGGCGGAATGAATCCTCGTGAACTGTCCACGTCACAAACGGGCGAAGCTCAGCGGCAACTCTAGTCGCTATCAATCCATTCAATACGTATTCTTTTATTCCATTCCAAAGCAAGCTAACGCGTATACCCACAACTTCGTAAGTTTAGAAGCGACTGACTTCATAAAAGAACACTGGTTGGAACACAGGTTGTTTACGCTATGCAAGCTGTCATGCATAATGCACGCGCGGGAATATCGATATCAAGCAAGAACAACACATCACCAACAGAAAACCAACGCTTTCAACCGGTTCTATGCGAGGATCATCACAAGAAGTTGAGAGTTGCTACGAAGGGTTGGAACTAAAGTATTTGTAGGACAAAGACTCTCCACAATTGTCACAAAACACCGTAATGGTGAATCAGACGATGTACATTCGCAGTTCGAAAGTTAGGCTGTCTATCCAGCACTATCACACGTAGGCAGAGCAGTAATCAGCTATAAACCAGGGAAGAAACCAGGTACCCTTGGCGGTGCGCTGACATGCGGAAGCATGACGACAACAACGTGTTCAATGCGACACTGTTTTGGCCACAGAGATGATGTTACATTCAGCGCGGGGGTAGAGGTATTTGAAAACCATTCAAGCGTTAATTCCGGCAATGGGACAAAGCCTGCCTGTTTCTGCTGACATTACTCTTCATCGTTGCGATAGGTTCATGACATCAGACATGATGCAGATGCTCTGCTTGTCGATAGCAGAGCCGTAGGAACGTGCAGGTTGCGAGACGCTGGCCCGAAACTTTTCTATACGTAGGAGAACCAAAATCACGTCTGCCACAGAATGTACGAAAAAAATCGAGAAAAGCCGTCAAGATCCTACTACGATCTTTGAACGAAGGTGCGTTTCATATGCAAAACAAAAGTATGCTTGCCGAACAACACGCGACAACACGTCATTTCATCGTGAAGTGTGTTATCGATCAGGGTTTTTTCAAGGTTTGACCTTTGGTGACCGCTAAAACATATTGAGAGACCGCAACTATTTCATCTAAACACCGAGATGGGTGAAAAGCGAGGCTTTAGTGTATTTTGGTGGTGGTCATAAAGCGAGCACTACTGTATGCTGAGAGACTGTTGCAAAAATTTGAGAGGCCGCTTAAAACGCCTTAAAATACTGTTACCGTCGTTGCGAACACTCCCTTCCGGGTAGAGCGCTCCAGCTTTCCTGCTGCCGAAAAATCTAAGCAACTGGAGTCCTAATGAAACTCACATTTGCACAGTTCGTGTACTCGGCCACCAGCCTTAAACATCAAGTTTTACAAGCGTTCAAACTGTGCGCTGGGAGGGAGGATGACGCCAGGGTAAACTTTTTCAAACTCTAAAATATGTTGAAATTTTCCAGCCGCCAACATCGGAAAAATTATAGGTTCGCACCGACAGGAGACCACTGAGCATTCCAGACATGATTGTTAGTTATTTAATGTTGTCGTTGCCCAAGCGCTTAGTCAGAAAAATGTGAACAACGACGTAATTATCGTAACTGCAGACCTGTGATTCACCATCAACATCTTTATCGTACACATATATGTGTGTACGATAAAAATCGTACAAAAAAAACTGCAAAAACTTGCAGTTTTTAATGTCCAAGTCCAAACAATCCAAATGTCCTTGGACATTACAGTCCAAGACTTGGACTTGGACGTCCAAGTTCAAACAATCCACTTAGCCTTACCTGCTACCGTTTTGTTTTTCCTTTCTGCTGTTCTCGTACGGGTTCGAGCGAGACGTGGACGCTGAGCCCGCGTCGGATGGTTTGCGCCTGACTGACCTCTTCGCGTCTTTCACTATGTCTGTCGTCAAAGTTACAAGCTCGGCGAATGTGGGGCGGGCATTGCTGTCATCCAGCCAACACTTCTTCATGATGCGGTGTCTATGATAGAAATATTGAAAAAAATCGCGTTAACGGATAGGCGCACTGCTTTTTCACAGTACGCTGGATCGTTAGCTGCAGATATACGGAAAGGAACCAAAACGCCAATTTGCTGCTAATCGCCATCAAATGTTGACGCACCTATGCAAAACACGTTTTTTGACTTTCATTTCTAACCTACAACATTTAAACAGCATCATGCACTGTATTGTGACCACGAACTAACTATGCAACGCAATTACCTGTATCATACAGTCGTTAACTGAGCCACGCAGTGCGTCACGGGTACTACAAAAATGTCACGCAGCGTATTCTAATCATTAATCAAATCACGCAACCTGGACCTCTATCGAAACTTACAGTCTGACAGGACAACACTCGGGTCGCTCCATGCGCTTTCCCTCGGACAGATACTGCAGGATGTCAATAGCTTGTATCGTTGGGTACGGGATAGCGCCGCGAGTCATAATTTCCCAAGACACGACGCCGTACGACCACTGAAAATGCAACGCAGGTTAGTAACACTACGATGGTGAAAAACAACTGAATAAAAACTGCCATCGCGGATATGTTTCAGACTTCCAGATCGAAAGCTTGCTTTGCACTGGTACAATTGAAAGCATTGCATTGCTTAGCGTGCTTCGGGCAACTGGTTAAAGCCGTCTTGCCAAGCAGTTACCAAATCGCACGGCGCAAGGTGTGGATGAACGGATCACGCGGAATCCTCACAATGTCAAGTATGCATGCTGTGCCTTGTACAGTGTTAGATTTGAGAATTTGGGATTTCGCAACTTTGGGATCGTCTGATTGAATCTAACTCCTGAAACGGTGATTGCGAATAGTCTTGAAACTGCGCGTCAGTACGCACATTTTGCGCACATTCGAAAGAGCAAGATCCTCACGCAAATATTTCGATTCAGCATTTGAGTAAGCCGAAGTACGAAACTTTCATCAGCTCGAGCCTGTCCAACTTCACTGCTACTGCCTACGGAAGGCATTTAAGAGAATCAATTAAGGTGGGCCGTGGATTTATTTCTCAACTTCCCTATTACAAAAGAAACACGCTTTAGCGAATCAGCAGCTAATCCTGATTTGGTAAACTCTGAGTTCGCAGACTTTTGCGTCTGACCAAGTTTTGTTGTGTCATAAAAAATGGGTAACAACACTAATTTCTGCTCTATCAATAAGGTAACTGGCCGTTTTCTGATTAAAAACCGACTCCGATCAAACTTGATGGCCCCAGAAAGGCAGTACGGAATTCGATTAAGTCGTAACGTCGATTGCGTCGTCTACAGGCGTTTTGCGCGCATCGACCCGTGACTTTGACACGAGTCCCGGTGGACACGACAGCAACTCATGTTCGTTCCCTTCTCGAGAAATCAAAAAAAGAAAATTTTATCGGAATCTCTTTGTAGTTCGGAAAAACAAGGGCCATGTTTTAGCAGTCAAATCATTGCAGTTTTACGAATCACGACAAGCAGATCGCCTTCTATAGCAGCTTGAGTTTTAGTTTGTACGACACCACCCTGGGGCAAATAGTTCTCTTCGCTGACCGATGCTTTATCAGCACACTCAGCAATTATCATAGCATAAGTATCTCGTAGTCCAGTTTCCAATGCCATTACGTCAGCTGGCTACAAAGACGGACATACAGTGCGTTGGCACAAATTTAGGCTAGCCATAAGCTCGTCGTGTGACAACCCGTGGTCGGCCAAGAAACCGACAAGCTGACCAACAAACAATCCACTAGCTAGATCGCTTTTGAAAGCACTTTTGTTCCTGAGCAATACGTGCTTAAAAAGACCAAATAAAGCGCCTTTATTACGCAGAATAGAACGTCAATTCATAAACAACATGCGCAGTAGAGTAAGTAGAGGTTAGAGCCAGGTGGGGAAAACTTCGCTGTAAGGGGTCCACTTGTCAACACTAAAAAAACCCTTCAGAAATGAATGGTGAATCCGCATGTGGATGGCTATACTAAAAGTAACCCTAAATCACAGGAAAATACTCTGAGAAACGGAAAAAAACAACCTACTGAAAAACAAAAAAATACTAAAACCGAAATATAAGCTAAGTGGGGGCGCAATTTTTACATTTAGCTTGCTAGGGGGAGAGATTCGCCCCTCTTCTCTTCGTCAGTTACGCCACTGAACATACCTTGCAGGGCACATGTATAGCACAACGGTTGTAAACGCTAAATGTTAACTCACAACGTCGCTTTTCTCGCTGTATCTCCCGTACTTGATACTTTCGGGTGGCATCCACTTTAGAGGTAGTTGAGTTTTTACACTGCTCTTGTAATAATCGCGGTCAAACAAGTCTCTTGAAAGACCGAAGTCAGCTACTTTTACAATCCAGTCTTTGTCCACCCTTTGCAAAAAATAAGCAAACTGTCAAGTCCTGACTTAAACATGTTTTTGTAACTCGACATTACAAACAAATTAGCGTGATTACCAGACTTACATGCAATTTCTAGCAGCGAGGTCTCGATGGACAAATTTCTTTTCGGCAAGATACGCCATTCCTTTCGCAACATCAGCGCAAAAACGCAAAAGATGAAGCACAGTGAGAACCTGACAAAAATACCAAAACATAACTTGTTACAAGATTAAAAACATATTGATATTTAATCATGATATACGTTGCTGCTCTTCCTACTTGAAAAAACACGTTGGGTTTGCCCCTGGTTAACAGCACAATCTTTGAAACTTGCTTTAAGCGATATTAAGTGGATGACAATACATCTAGCAGGCGATACTCAGTAACAGCAGCTGCGTTTCCGGGAAACAGTCAAAACAGCATTCTTCAAGCAGGGTTCCCACACATTTAAAAAAAATTATTTTCCATACTTTTTCATTACCATTTCAATACTAAATTAAAAAAGTTCAATAACATTACTTCTCTTCATGTTTCGAATTTCTTAATCATAAAACCAAATTTTTCACATTGCATAACACTGCACAAATAATGAAGTGCTTTTCCTTTCGTAAAATTCTGCTCAGCTACTTCGGATTTCTTTTCCATTTCGAACAGCCATGTCCAACCCAAATGTCTTACTGAGCCAAAAATCATGTCACTATCTCAACTAAGGCCACACATTGAATGACATCAGAAGACCGCACATTGAATGGCTTACTTTGGACCTTAGCAAACTAAATTTAGCTTAAACTAATATTCTGAAAATGTTTGAATCTTAACTGCAATGGCAACAGACGTGATAAAAATGGCAATGAGGACAACCTGCATCCAAAATGTCAAATTAAAGATTAATTATCAAAATAAGGACAAGTTGTCAGTATGTAGGATGCTTTCACTACAGCGAAAACCTAAACTGGGCCGTGGGTTGGACATAGCTGATTTAGAATCTCCATACTTTTTTCAATACCTAATGTACATTTTGGCCAAATTCAATACTTTTTCAAGGCCTTGCAAACCGATTTTGAAATTCAATTCTTTTTCAATACCGTGTGGGAACCCTGTTCAAGACGCACACTGTGGATTAACCATACATACTTTGTCTCAGAGTGATTCCTAACCTGGTATACTGTGATGAAATCAGTAGAAGTGTGTGGTGGGAAATCATAACACTGACCAAATATTGCACCTCAATTCTATACTTGCATTTAAGATGAGCCAATTCAATCTGCATGCTGCAGTCAGTAAAAAAGGTTTCATAGAAAAACGCTACAGGACTCAAGGATTACAAAACAAAGCTCTACTAATACATTTCAAAAAACAAATCATTTTTTCACGTGGCATTGGGTGAAGACCCACTTGGTTGAAAAAATCACGCGTGTGGTATGTTTATATAAATGTTGACAATTTAAATCCATAGTTTTTGCAATTTGCTATAATAGCTTAAAGTATCGGTACTAAGAAACCTATATTCTCTGGGTTCCTATGTATAATTTCGGCCAGAATTACAACATCCACTTCTGTATTTTCAACAAAAAAATTAATTCATTTGCATTCGAACAAATGCTTCACTGAAGTTACTTTTATCCACATTGCACAGTATGCTCACACAAATGTTCTGGTGTCACAGATGCTGTAAATTTACTACAAGCAAGGCAGTACTGAATTTGCTGAAACAACAGAGCAAATCAGGGGTGCATCTAGGGGGTCTGTTTGGCTGTCATGACAGACCCCTTTGCACTGCAGGTACTCAGCATTAAAGACGATAAAATATTATCTCGTACACTGCCACGCACACGCAGGAGCTGTTTTGTAATATTTCGCTTTATCGCAAGAGGACAGTCTCCAATCACGATCGTTTCGTTTTGCAGTTTCGGGCTAATTTTGTCTGCTCTTTATACCTACTAGGTTATGACATAATTAAGTAAGTTTAGGCTTTCCTCAACGTCACGCCAAGTAACGTGGGATCGTTTGCACTGNAACTATATTTTTATAAGCAACTTCTCATATTGAAAGGCGCGACAGCTAGCCTCAGAAATTGTGGCCGCGTTGTCTGAACAAAATATCAGTCACGCGTCGTATTTCGAAAATAGCCTTTTTAGAATTCAGCAGTTGACGATGTTGTTTGCTGCGCAAGAAGTCCTATATTGATTTCGAGTAATTCACTTTTATATTGCGATGCAAAGTAATCAGAGCATTTGCAATTCAATCGTTCTTCTCCGCATTGATTTTGCAAGTATATTTATAACACCGCCATCTTGATAGACAGCGCGCTCCACAGACGCAGTTGTGCAGCTGGTTGTCAGTATCAATTTAATAAGTGTATGTACGTTTGGATAAACAGCTGTTATTGCTGTACGATTGACATTTGCAGAATGTTCGACAAGCTAAGTATCTTTTCAGCACCACATTCGTAGGAACAAACAACGATTGTGATGTAACAAACGCGCTGTGCCCGAAACCAGTGATAACTTGGAAATTTTTTCTTATGTGTTTTGACAATGAGATCAATACCACTTACAAACACAATCAGACCTGTTTGTCCGAATTCCGATCAACCAGAATCCCCGCTATCCGAAACAAATTGCTCGGAACAGATTTCTCCCAACGCATTTCACCCCTTTAATCCGGAAACCTCGCTGTCCGACACCGACTCGGAAACTTAGGAACGGATATGCAATATCAATAGAAAAAACGCTAAACCGGATTACGCCAACTGTTACTTAGTAGTTTATTAAATCGCAATGGAAGGGTGAAAGTTATTTTTCTACGCACAATGAATGTAACAGTGGGAGACCCTGCAGGACGCAGTAATAGGTTTCCTGTACAGTTTTTTTCGCGTTTAAATCTCATTCTGAATGCATACTTGCTCATGTGTACGGATCTGCTAATAAACAAAAACTATGAGTTTCATTTTGTCATGTTTCACATGCAGTCTACATATTTGCTTAAGTTGACAGTTCGTCTGAAAATACAGTTTGTTTCTGTTTCCTCTTTTGTTTCTGATTCCCCTTTGAACGTTCACTTAAGCCAGACCCGTAGCCTAGGTCTAAAGGTTTGGGGGGCACAAAACATTTTTAGGGGTCAGGACTTCTGTTTTTATTATATTTTTTAATACAAATTTTTCTTGGCAAAACAAAATTTGGAGGAGCTTAAATAAATTTAGGGGGATTGACCCCGAATGCCCCCGTGGCTACAGGCCTGATTTCGATTTTCAGAATACCTCGCTAAACCGACATTGCTTGACGAAACGAAGTAGTTCGGATAAACGAGGTCTGACTGTAGTTGCAGTTATTTTCGGGACCAAAAGGCGCAGTATGAAAAATTGAATGCTCTCTATTCTTTTTTCATACATAAAGCGCACCAGTTTATAAAGCGCATTAAATGAAGCAAAACTTGGTAAGTCAAACTGTATTCAACTCTTTCCCAATAGCTCCTGAGTGCCGGTGTCGCCCGGGTGCCTGAGTTGCCACTGGGGGTTTAATCTGTCGTTACATACGAGGGAGTTTAATCTGTCATACATGCCTAATCCGCTTGACACGAATAGAATAAAATAAAAGTTGTATGCGTGTTTGATTCGGCGTGCGCCAACGTGGTCAGGAGCCTCGCCGAGTTATACTATCTGTGGTATGTGGCAGCTACTCTCGTGTGCTGCTCATTGCTATTGTTATTGGTTTATGTATTACGTCTGCTTGCAAAAACTCGTAACTAGCGATTAAATAAATGGTACCGTTTACCACATAAAACTGATTCTAGATGAGAAAGCACAACCAGGTTCATACATTAGGCGCACCGCATTATAAGGCGCACTTTCGATTTTTGAGAAAATTAAAGGATTTTAAGTGCGCCTTATGGTCCGAAAAATATGGTAGTTGCCCTGATTTGTTCGCAGGCAATCGTCTGCTTACCGCGCACGCAAAAACCTGTGAGCGAATGTTACGTCATAGAGCGGTTTATGGGGACAATTGCGGAGTGGTATGAGTACTGCGCATTTGCGCACTACTTGATGCAATCGGAGGGCTGCGCATCCTAAGGAAGAGTACAGAGAATTTGCGTTAATTAATCANAGA
>JGI24021J15306_10001352_pt1 | contig 23722 bp, 11 predicted proteins | sample Ectturendosymbi1_FD_15306 | JGI IMG/M metagenome (IMG submission 15306) | reverse complement strand
AAAAAACAAACGGGTACCTTGCGAATCAGCGAAAACATAACTTTTACAAACGATGGCGTCATGAATTACGTCATAGGGGCCCTCCAGTAAAAATTGCCCCGGGTCCCCCTACCCTTTAATCCGGCTCTGGCTGCACCCACAGGAAAAGCGACTCGGCAGCAGACCAACGAACAGGTGGCCCGACAGAATGGAAGAGCTGGTGCGAAAAGTGAGTGAGTGATTCACTCTCTTACCCATCACTCTTCAAAAAGAAAACGTCGCAACGCTCGTTGAGGTTTCCGCGCCTGTATTTCTACTTTAGTTGCCATCTGTTCTATTTTGAGCAACACTAACTTTCCTGCTCGACATTCCTAACCTGATAGTTATCTAGCAACTTTGCGATGAACAGCTAACAGAGTTGGACGAATGAAAGATTGTAATTGCAATACTTCAACAAAATCTGCAAGTTTCAACAACAAACGCTGTGACGCAATAAATAATTTCACTGGACAACAGGTATTCCAGAACTAGAGCGAACAAGGGGCTTTGTGAATTATATATCAGTTATGTAATCTTCTTTAACGTCTTGAAGAAAAAAGTTAAGTTATCATCGAGGTAAGATTGCTGTGTAACGCGTGTTTGTACGGCAAGAAATTCTTATTCCGGTAATGGTACTCACAACTATTCACAGAAGGAACGCTTTTTGATGAAAAGTGACTACTTGACAAAAGTGCTGTATGTGTTATTTCGGTCTTTTCGACGCACTAGGTGCCCAAAGCATTAAATGAGCCTTGTTCGCCTTCCACACTGTTAAGCCACTGTTCCACTGAACCTTCTGACGTCGAGATGCTCCGTGACCGCAACAAGCTTTCGAACTAAAGTGACAGTTGTCCGATCATTTACGTGTCCAGCGCCACACATCCAACGCAGCTGGCAAGACGTTTCACGGGTGCAAAAACTTGAACTGATCAAATCGCACAGACGCTAAATTTGCCAAATCTGAGACGCAGACATCTACAGTAGCCAAGTATTGAATTATTATCTGTATCAGTAGCGTACCGCTGTCTGCATTTCTCGGGAAAAGCACTATTGCAGAATTATTTGTCAAACAACTGGATACCAAGAAACACGGGAGATAAATCCTATTTATGTAACATTTTTCTAAGTTCGACCTATTTCAATACGCAGTGCATGATCTTCTGTAGAATATCATGGTATCCGGTGAATGAAGTTGTCTGAATGAGTTTTTTTAATTGGAACTTTAGTTCTTGACACTCGGAGACACCTCAGAACGCACAAGTAAACCACGAGACTAATATCAAAATTTGCCCAGATGCCATTCCTTGGCAAAAAAAATCGCGGTGAAACCTATTGTCATTCATTTGCTTGTTTTAATGCCTCCCGTCACCTTGAGCAGGCTTTCTAGGCAGAAAATACTTTTTATGGGAAGATCTCCACAAATAAGCGAACGTTAAGCGAAAATCGCGAAGGCGGCAACATTAGCGCCAGGTTCGCTGAGCTGAGGATTAGGAGCCTGGCACTTGCGCGCAGAAGAGATTATCTCTCCGAAAAAAGGGAAAGCTCACCTTTAACACAGCTCCTGTAATCATGTTCACGTTGCGCAAGCCTTCGTGGACCGACAAAGCGACGAAAGAGTGAAACCATGCACGTCGCAAATGACTAACCGACCGCGTCAACCGACCACTCTCACCACTCCCGGGCAACTTTCTTTTATGATACAACAAGCAGTAGCGTATTCTATTACGGCTCTTTTTTCCGTGCACTTTCTTATTCCTCGCTGACAAAGACCTTTCCACTGCAACTACGTGTTGGTTACACCCATGACTGCATGTAACTTTTGAAGCTAGCGAAGTGAAAAAATTCTCTGGTTAAGGTCAGGCGTGCTGTGTATAGTCACTCTCGCCGAAAGTCTGCTGAGGTTTTGCGTTTCATGCGTTAGGTTTCTAATCACCAGCACAAGTGTGATGTGTAGGAAGTGACCGCTACACAGTTCTCTACGCTTTTTAACACAGAATGTTGAAAGGAAGCTTTCCGTTTGGCAACTGCAGGAAAACGCTTTTGGTTCAATTGATTATGACAAAATATAAACCGTCGCAAGTACCCATCCCTTGATCCGCAAGATCCTCTTTGAAAAAAATACTTGTAATTATTGCTTAGTAAAGTCCCGTAAGCGTGTTTGTCTGAATACGACTAGCAGAAACGAAAAAGGGACTTCAATCTTCATCAATTTCAGTTGCTCATGAAAAAACAAATATACTGCAAGATCGTTGGCGTTTGTCCATCGCGGTAATATCTTTAAATGAACGTAGACTAGAATTGCAGGAGTATTAATGCGTTGGAATAACGGTGAGGCTGGTGCTTCTTGTTCTGAAGTAAACATTGCTGCGCTTTCTGTGTCAGGTTTGTCATTTGTCTACAAATCGTAAATGAAGGTTTCGTTGGTTTACATCAGCTAAGAGCAAACAAACCAAATAATGCAATTTCAAAAAACGATTATTGATCGATTTTTCCCAAACATTCAGTGATGTCATTAAAGTTTAGTTTGCAAAAGACCTTTCCAACTTTTTTCATGTGTGTATGTACAACGTCTTTCTTTCTGAAACTTCGGCCTGAGGTGATGAATTGAAAATGAATATTTATCCCTCTTTGTCAGTTCATGCGTTTTGTTGCACTACACTTTACAAATGACAATTACTGTATCTAATAGGATCGAAAAAATTACAATTTTAGTTTCTGCTACAAGTTTTCTAATTTTCGTTGTTGATAATAAAAACGCATCAAAAACATGTTGGGCAGGTTGAAGTCATGCCTGAGTCTTAGGAACCAGGAGGTGAAAGATGGTATACGAGCAAGCAAGCACACAGTGTAATATTACAGAAACAATATAGATGAAGTTGTAAGTATTGGCTGCTACAGATTTTGCAGTGCTGTAGGAAGGGAGAATCATTGCGGAACGCAATATTTTACAATTTTTTTTACAGTTCTTTACTAACAGAGGCTACATGATATTACGTTTGTGTTGGTATTTATACACAGTTCCTCAAAGACAACTATGTGTCTGTACAGCCAGATTCGCTAGTACTACCAAACAGTTTCCTGAAATCCAAGAGAACTGTTTCGAGATCACTTGTATCTTCTTTTCCTGTGATTGCGTATATGGTAGAATTATTTCAATCCTTTTCATGAAACTTTAAATGTGTATCTCTAACAGCAATCCATCTTTCTTTACCAATAAAAGTTGAAACCACTTTGCAAATTAAGGGCGTTTCAAAACAATTTTTTGATGAAACTAAATTAAAATTGGGTGAATAATGTTAGTTTATCATTGCAAAAAAACTGTTTGAACTAGTTACTAAAATCGTATTTACTTTTCCATAGAAAACAACATAGAAGCAAAGACTTTTTGTATTTTTAGGGGCATGTTGTACATTATGTTAACTAATTATCTTTTGAAAACATTGAACTAACACATTTGTAGCGAGCAAACACTTGACAAAGGAAAATTTACGAAAGAAAATTATCAAAGGAAAATTCAAGAAGTTGGAATTTGTAAAACGGTAGTACATTTTGAAAACGTTAAATTGAATGTCAATTGAACACTAAATTTTGAAAAAAAGAACGGTTGACTTTGCAAAACTTCGCCAGGATTGAAATTAGATTTGCAAGGTCGTTAACAGAAAATCAACGACATAGTCGAACTGCAAACAAAACGTCAGCTAATCGTACACTACAAACGTGAGGCAAGTAAGGAGTGGTCATCAATTGTGGAAAAACATTTCAATTCAAATGAATATAATGTTTACAATGTTGCTTCTTAATATTCTAACCCTTTTTGTGAACATTTTCTTGATATGTTCGGTGATTGAATGCACGCAGCATATGTCATAAGCAAATCCGCACTCTTGAGCTGCACGTACTTTCAAAATTTTTAAAAAGACTGGTCGTTTCTTTTGTGTTCAGTAATTAGTTACAATGCACGAGATTAAGTCAGCAACCTTGACGACAGAAAAAAAGTTAAGCGAAAGGCAGATGGATGGTCTCGTTGCTTCATAAAGCAATGTATGCTTGTATTATCTCCTGTCAAATTGCTTATATTCTTCTGCTGATCAGTACAAGTCTTGCTCCCTACGTGCATCACACGCGCAATTACAGCAAGGCACGACCTGGTGAGCAATTAACACAACACAGCTCTCGTGAGACACTGCCAACGAAGCATTACATAGGTAGCAACAAAACGGAAACCGTGATTTACGTATGAACAATACATGTAACGAGCATAAGTCGAGCTATGACGTTGGAGTCAGTCAAAAATATATATATAATGTTTTCGTCAATTACGCCAGAAAAGGTTTTCAAAATGCAAACGCCCAGCTCTTGAGGGTCCATGCTGAATGGCAGGTAGCTTTATAGCTAATTGCAATTGCGACAAACTGACAAACACATGCGTGGCTAATTGGTTTAAAGTGCATGCATCATAAACACTGGCGTCCGAAGGTGGGAGCAGAGGGGGCCATGACCCACCTGAATTTTGAAATTTGGCATTTTCCTATAATATGTATGGCAAACAAGGTTGTTCTTTTACTTTCGAGAGGACAAAATAAAATTTCACCACTTTTGGTCCCTCTTGGAAAAATATGTTTGGTTACCACCTGAAAAATCATTTTTGGTCCTCCACTGAACAAAATCCTTCTGGCCATGATCATAAGTGCTGGATATATTTATAAGAACAACTCTTCACAAGTTTAGATCTTTTGAAGTGAATGGCAGTCGTCGTCGTTGAAAAAAAACATGTCCAAACCACGACTTGCGTAAACTCCACAGTCGGAGTGGCTTAAGTTTGTTCTAAGAGGAGTAAGTGCAAGCATTTCCTGAAGCACCTGCTTTGACGGGTAATGTCGTAACAATCGCTTTATTGTAACTTTAACACCCTAATACCAAAGGGTTGATTCGTTTTCTGCGTAACGGATTTTGCAGCAGTGTTACAATTAATGTAGGTCGAAAATGACAAGGACATACTTGACTTTTACTTACCACTCGTGCTTTGCACTTGATAAAATGTTTGTGAGCACGTGGTACCACTCAAAGCTTTGTTGCTTCTCATGTTGACGTAAAACCAACTCCTACAAAACCATAAGTTAATTCTGAAGATCAGAAACTGTTAACATACTGTCATGACAACTCCTGTATTCACACTACTGCGGAAATTTTTGTCAAAGGAAAAGTAGTTTGAGTGATTACCTGTGTTAAAGTAACTACAGTAGCGTTCACAAAGGTGACGAAGTTGAATCAACCAGCAATTTTTTAATAGGAAATTGATTTCACGTGACACTAAGCATTTTCAGTCCTGAAATCTTTATCAAAAAGAATCTTAGATTTGAGGATTGTAGGACTGAAGATGTATAGTGTTACGTGAAATCGATTTCTCATTAAAAATTTGCTGATTGACTCAACTTCGTGAATACAGATATGCACAAGTCCGAATTATCCCAAAGTCATGAAAGCAGATCCTAGTCGATTGATTCCTCGAAAGCTTGCAGCAAAACTAGAGCTTTTAATTGAATGATTACTTGTAAAAAAGTTTTGCAGTCGTTTTTACATGAACAATTCCGTGACGAGAGAAAAGCAGAAGAAAGACACGGAACGAAAGTCATACACCTCGTTATGGCCCATTTTTTGCGAACACTTAATTCAGGCAGTTAGATGACGCTCACGAGCACATCAGAGTTGCGCAGAAATGCTTAAATGACGTAAACCTCAACATTTAGTCACTTCACTTTGCACACCCTTTTTTTCTCTGAGGAGGGTGGCAGCAGGCCTAGAAGGTCTTGAAGCACCTTGAGGTTTTCAGCAACCTCTAATAGTTCTGCTGCCTCCGCACCACGAACATTTAGTACTTTGGAAATACTGTCTTACTTTGGAAATACTTTCAATTTTGTTTTAAAAAAATTCACTCTATTAGAACAAACACTTAGGTTTTAGAGAAAAGCGTTGTTAGTGCTCAGGTACGAAGTTTTATTTGCTACGACAAATTCACAAGTCTAGTTCTTGCGTTGCAAATTTGAAATGAGATCAAAATCCTCTGTAGTTAGTCGTGATACATGTAGCGTGGTGTGGTAAAACATTCGTTGTATCGCTGTGTCTTGTGTGATAAACATGGTGTATTTATTTAGGCCAAATAGCAACTTATTTTTGATGTGACCTTGTTGTTTTTGTTACAGGCCCATGAGCTCTTTTTGAAACGTTATATAAAGTTTTGTTGTCCGCTTAAACGTTGTATACAAGTTTGTTAAAATTGCGTTTCACGCCAATCTTAACGACAGTAGGTATTTTGTATGCCCACACCAGATGTGCACATGAGATTCTGTTGTTTTTTTTATTAATCGTACGTTTCTGCGATTTGGGAAACCGCAGTTTTATACTGTCTCAAACACTTTGTTGTTGGAGCAAGTTGTAAGAACTGTTACTGCTCAGAAAACATATTTGTATTTTTTGGGTTCAACCCTAGAAAAATTTTAGTAGGCTGAACAACATTCAGATTTTACGCATACCGGTCATCAGTCTCATCACCACAAAACCACTTCAGTAACATGTTGGACGAAAACTTGTTTCTCTACCCTCTGCTGTTCCACTGCTTCACACAGCAGGTGCGGTGGCCAGCAACGTAGGTCTCCAGACCGTTAAATTAGAAATCGTCATGATCTTTCGTGCGGAGCAACTCTCGGATGATGAGAGGGTTAATGAAGCGTAAATGGTTTGTCATACTCGGCTGCCACAACTGTTGCCATGAGCCTCGTCGCACAAACAATTTATGCGTCCCTTGCCTGTTGGATAGAAACTTGGCGTGAAGCCGCTTCGGAAGGATGGCTACTGTATCATTTACTTGTTAATGTCATCTAGCATATGCTTTGATGTTTTGGCATAAACGTTTATTGCTTGAAATCAAAGCGTTGAATGCTCGTGAAAAAACATCTGTGGAGCAACTTCACAATGGTGGCTTCTAATTCAATATAATTTTGTGGAGAAACCTCCAAGAACTAATTTTGCAAGTATTGAAAGATATGCATTGGAAGACATCCTCCTCTAAATTATCTTGTACTGTGAAATTTCATAAGTAAAAGTAGAATGTCTGTTTTCGCGAAACCGTAAAATGTCATCACGTTCTGAATGTAAATGGATATTGAAATTCTTCACGAAGATATTATAAAAGTTGTAATACAAAATGGGCACTGTACAACATCCAAAAATCATCAATTTTTCTTAAAACAGAACAGCAGCATCTACACTTTTAAACTCTTCATTTTTATGTATCGATTTCCAGTTGAAAGAAATTGGCAGCAAAGTTTAAAGTGTCGGGTAAAACGTGTTTACTCCTGTGGCAAAGGAGTCCTATTACAGGAAATTTTGCGAATTCCATGTGAATCATTTTGATATTACCGTATCAGACTTAACACAGTTTTCTCGGCCGTACTGCGTCAACGAAACGTTTCGTGGAAATCCTGTGCCTCTTTATAGAAATATTTTGAAGTCAACAACAGTTTGGCGGGAGTTCGATAGAAGGCTGCGTGCGATTGAAAACTACAAAGAAATTTAGATGGAATGCATTTCCGCTTTTACGTTCGATTCTTTATTGAAAGGTTTTAATACAATTTTCGTGCTAAGTAATTGAAATAACTGCACCTCAGCTGAATGATTTTCGAATAACTAAGTCAAGTTAACGAGTATTAGTTAAAAATTACGCATACTTCTTGACTTCTACCTGGCTAATGATTCACTTAATTTTGGAAATTCACCTAAACACCCACTTACCCAACGAAACCACTGACTATAGTTGCTTAAGTAACGGATTGACATACCAGCCTAACAGTTAGAATTGCTTGAAAGCGTATAGGTGATCTTGGCAAACCTTAGTAATGTCAATTACACTTTCAGATGATAATTTAGGTAACCCAAAGAATTGTTATTTCTTGCTTACAGATTGAAGATCAGAACAAAATCATGAGTTACTACCTAGACGTTCAGCGAAAGGATTGAGTGTTTAGGTCAGCCCTCAGTAAATTTTGAAACATGAATAGGCTGACGGTATTTAGGCGTACAACCTGAGTTGCCTTACTAAAGACTGAAGGGATCATAGTTTTTGTTGTAACTACAGTATAATGTACCAGTAGGTATAGTGATAAAGTATGTCGTAACAACCGTTCGTTTACGGATATTGACCACCTCAATGTATTTTATTAAAATTTTTGCTTACCTTAAAATTAGGTGGATCACAAAATGTTGAGAAAAATACTGGTAAACATTCCATGTTTTTTATTGTTGAATTTACTATTCTTTTTTTTCATCCGTCAAAACAATGAGTGGTTTTACGTCTTAGCCATGTCTTTTTCATTAATAAAGAAATTTAGTTGTCAATCATAAATGACCAAGTACTCAGCTTGGCATCTAAAAATTCAGGTTTCAAATGTATTTGGAATTATTACTTATATGAACCATTTGCAAAAACAGGTGCATTTCTTATGTTCAAATCTATACGAATACGCAGCCACAGTGAGCTCGTGATTTCCAATAAGCTAAATTTTGCGTCTTTGCTTTGAGCTTTCAGCGAATTAAGTGGCTTGGTTGAAACTATTCCTACAAAGCATCATTGTATAATTATGACATGACCTTTCAAGAATGCTTTTCGGTCGGATGAACAAAAAAGGGTCTTCATCACTCTATATGACGGTCGCCGTGGCTGTATTCATCAACACAAGCGTTTTGGTCACTATCGCAAGTGCCACTCATTTCCGTGGAGGAACAGTCTGGTGGCAACCGTCGCTCAACTATTCTGAAAACAATAAAGAGGTATGGCATTAGAGCATTTTAAACCTAAACATGATTTTTTCCTTTTTGCTGACCGCACAAACTAGTGAAAAAGTTCCGTGCGCTTATTTTCGACAAACATGGGTGGAGATTGGGCGAGTTACCGGCGTTATTGTTTGTCGTAGTAACCTGAGAAAAATCAACAGAAAAATTAAAAAGAACGATAAACGATCGAAAAATCAAACATCATTGATTATCGTAAAGATGAAAATCGAAGATATGTGTCCCCGAGTCTGATGAATGGAAACCAGTCCTTTAGGCACCACAAACGATGCCTGGCATCGCCCGTGAAAAATATCTATTAATAAGCCATAAGCTTTCTTTGTAAGTGCAAGTATCAAAATCGGTCTGAAGTTGATTTGTTTGATTTTTCATAGTGGACCAAGGATGAGTGCACTGCCAAAATCTACGCGATTCGAGGGCGCAAGCCAGTTTTAGACAGAAAAGCGGAACAGTTACAAAACAGCTTCGGCCAATTACCGTTATCCCTCGCTCGAAGGTGGAACACTGTATGCTTTTGAAAACACCACGTAGGCACGTCTGATTTAAACGCTCAATCTGATAAAGGGGGCTGTGTCTTGTCCAAAGCAAGTGTTTCCCAACAATTTTTGAGTGATCCAAGTGATTTTCGCATAAGAAAAAAACAGTCCCTTTCCCCATTCGCATTGTTTGTTTCTCGGTATAACCCTGTGCTCCGTAACAAGGCTTCTTTATTGGTGATATTGTATTTTTAGTGACTATTTTGTTCTTGAAACAAAAATGATGTGGTAGAGGAATTTTAACTAGCAATGTAACCCGCTTGAAACCCACCCTTAGATCCATTACTGGGCATTGACCCTCGGTTGGAAAACACTGCCCCACTTGCAACCAAGTTTGTAGCCAGGGGGAACACCAGAAGCACGTACTCCTCGTTTATCTTCATACATTTAGAAGTGCATGCGTTTCTGTCCACAGAAAGCATCCATTTTTCACAAAGCTTTCTGAAGTTGTCAAAGGTCAATTTTTTTAATTAAATATTTGTTTTTAACCGTGGCGGACGATTGGAACATGCAGCCACAAGCAGAGTTGGATTAATGCAAAGGCCATGGCTTAGGTTTCCAAGTTTTCAGTGGTTGGGTCAAACATTGATATGTTTTCGTTTAACTTGGATAAGTTTGCCACTTATGACCCTCATTTAATCCGCACCGTGAAAACGTATAGCATTGCTTAAACTGCTTGTTCACCGCAAGTAATAGCCGATGGTCCGTTGTCTGTCTTTGTAACGGTAGCGAGACAAACATGCGTTGCAGTTTTTTTAAATATGTTTTTTTCTCACAAAACTTAGCAAGAACAGTGATAGAATTGATTGACAAAGTGACTTTATATTTGAAAAGAAGCTGTTCAGCAGTGCAAGTGCTTTTCTCCAGTCATATATAAAAGAATCGAGATAAGCGATATTAGCCAGCTTATAGCTTTCATCTACACTGTTGATGAAAACTTTTCTTTTTGCGAAAAACTGCTTTGTTATTTTGTTTGTTTTTTGTCCTCCTTACTATCAGGAAACCATCCACATAAGCTTGAGTGGCGTAGAAAATATCACGAGTGGCGTAGAAAATATCACGGAGTGCATTGGGCGTGCATCAAAACATTAAGTCGATTAAAATGATGAACTCACAGTCTCTTGAATATAATAGGCTTAATTATGATTGCAGTCTTTTGATTTCAGTGGATTTTACCCGTTTGCGGCGCAACATTTTATCAAACCTTTTGTGGTATTTGATGCTCGCAATGCTACACTACCACGGTTTAGATTATTATCTAAAACTAAAAGCAAACGCGTTTTTGCTAATCATACCTTCATCATGACGACTCTGGTGAAACTCAGCAACACTTCATTATATAATTGCGTGCGCTTGCCCTTGACATTAAAACCTTCACGGGAGACCTAATTAAACTTGTAAAGATACAATCTAAATGCTAAGTTTTAGATAATGTATCATTATAAGAAGAAATAGTGGTTAATAAATCATCCCAGACTTTTAACTTTTTGTTTGAAAATGCTTTGAAGCCTACTGCAAGGAGTTAGAAGTTTTGAGGTAGTGCTCCACTAATTACAAAATCGTGATTTGCAGTTCTTTGAAAAAATAGTCTCACGCTGATTCTTATTACATTTTTTTTCTATTGTATCAGCTTTGTATGGATGACGAAATAATACCGTTTATTTTGGGAAATCCTATTAAATCGAAAAATAGAAAAAGCACATTCAAGAAATACCAATTGGGTTTGATCTTGAGACTAGTATCAGTGGTATTTTGTGTGTGTGGAATATTAAGAAACTTTCCATCACAGCAAGAATTTGCTACAGAAATGTGTTTGCAATAATAACTGGATTGGAAAGTAATTGTAAGTAAAATATGCTTTTTAAACATTTGTGCATCTGTTTGTTTTTTACTTCAAAAAGGCAAGGACTCGTTAAACCTTGCGTATTAACCGAAACAAATTGTTTGTATTTGTATTTTTCACACTGAAGTGAAGAAAGCAATTATTACATATTGGATTTGTTGCATGATTGACACAGATCCTGCTCGAATATCAACTGGGATTTCGCGTATCATATAGTGAAGACGTCATGTGCAGTAATGGATTGATTGATAACAAAACGCTTTTAAATGGAGTTGGAGAATGGAAAACTGCACGTGGCCCCATCGGTGAAGCAAACTTCATATGTACGGAGTTCGATCCAACTGCTGACTGGATGATGGGAAGCAACCGCATTTATTACACAAGCAACAACAGCAATCCATTTTCAATATGGTAAGTTTTCAAACTTAACTCTTTGCGTAAAAATAATTAGGAGCTTTCTCTTGATATGTAGTAGATTGTGATGTAAATATTTCGTTTTTTTCTTTTACAATGAACGTTATATCTTGCAACTTGTTTTCTTATAACACGTTGCAGGTTTCGTGGTGGTTGTTGGGTCAGCGGTCTTTTCACCAGTACTTGCCAATGGAGTTTAACAACAAGTGTTATATTAGGAGCACGTTCCGATACGCAAAAACCTAACTCTTCACCCAAATCAGGATCTTATCCAGTGATTCGGTGAGTGAATTCGCAACATCGCTAATACATTTACTGCATATTTGCAGATTTTGTTATTCGTTTGTTTTTGTTAGTTCATTGCAAATGCTACAGTAGATGCGATATTTCAACATAAAGATTAAAAACGCGCTCGTAAAAAATTTTACCCCGTAAAGCGCTTTAGAAAGAAACGTCCAGCAATTCATTTTTTAGATAAATGAAAAATAAATTCGTTCATTGTGAAAATAGGAACGTGTATTCCAAAGCTTGTTTTTACCGCGTATCGGACCCTCCGAATACAACTGCAAGCTTGGTCTGTGGAGCAAGAGACGGTTTTCTCTGTATTTCAGCATGTAGCACCATCTATTTCAATCATTTCACATCTTGTTTAGATAGTCTGTTTAGCTGGCCGTTGATTTTAATACGGCGGGACCCATGGCATGATTAAAACCAGTGGCGTAGCTAGGCTGTGTTGCCCGGGGCCGACCATATAAGTTCCACCCTTTCCACCCCTCATGTTTGCTTACACGAATGTAAAATGAGAGAAGAGCATGTTTCGTGCTTATTAAAGATATAAGGAACAACAAAGCACATCCAACAACAGAATCAAACACTCACAACATGAATTGGGTCTTGTTTTACATTCTCGATTATTGGACTTGCTTTTTCTGCTTGTTCGCCACCTTTGTCATCATCACTCTGCCTATTTCGCTTTGCCTGATTTACTTATACACATCTATAGACCCGCGGCATATTTCGTTACATTTTCTTCCCTAATGGTTTTCAGTCTGCGGTAAACCGCACCACTTTACTTTTATCGTTTATCCATCATTCCAGAGGAGCAAACAAAAATACAAAAATTAATAGAAGTGATAGCGGCATACCTACTTTACACATGCAAAAATTTAGGCGTGTTTATACTTCCTCCAGTGCTAAAACAAGTCTTTAACTAAAACAAAGTATGTATTCTGCAGATTGTATGCTATAATAATAAATTTAATAATTGAATCTCAGTAATGTAAAGAATGTTTCTATGTTCACTTCACGTTTCAATGGCGGTTTAGTTCTCTCACAATATATAAAAGATTTCAACCGTTTACTCTGTGGCCGATGGCGCGGGGTCGTCTTAAGGTGCTGGATTTATTTTGATAAACTCAAAACCGGCTCTGGTGGCGAAGTGCTGGCCTGCAACCTCCATATCGTGACATGTAAGCCTGCAGCAAACTGTCAACAGTGTTGACTGATAATAAAGATTGACACTCATCGACACTTCACCAGCAAGCAACCTCTTGTGCATTACTCACCAGCATCACATCTTCGGCACCATAGTATTTTTCACCGCATCGCTCCACTTGTTTGTTTACGTGTTGATGTAATAAATGCTGCTGAAACAACAACGACATATTATGTTTGGACAATTTTTTAAAGTTTGAATGCTAGAATACCAAAATGCTATGCATATGGCGTTGGTAAATGAAGAACCAGGACCCTTTCAAAGTTGCTGCGCTCTCAAGCATGAAAACAAAAATGATAGTTTTTCGACGTATTACTCGCGCTACTTGATCTGATTTTCAACAACAGTTGCTCTTTAATAGACAAAATGAATATTGACAAACTCATATTTCGTTTTTTGCAAAGTTTGTCGCGTTATATTTCTGCAGGATGCAGTATGGATGTCCCACAACAGTGAAAATTCCGACCACTGATCCTGATGGTGACAGCGTTACTTGTAGATTTGGCCAAACTGACGAGGAATGTGGAGAGGCGTGCACTTCTTTTCCATATTTCACACTTGGTTTTGGAGGAGTAAGTTACTGTGATAGGCAGGCAATATAATGCTTTTGCGCAGTTTTATGTTTAAGAAAGGTGTGTTGCGTAGGAAGAAAGGTTGTCATATTACAAAAAATGTAAAGTAAAAGTTTGCATTTCTATGGTTAATTAAAAGTGTGCTTCCTTACATTGCATTACTAGAGTATGGCAGACAAAGCATCGCAAGAAAAAAATTAAAAAATAACTCATGTTTGCCTAAAAAATTTTGATTCACGATAAGCATTATCAAGGTTGTTTGACAGTATCAACCTTTGCATGGTTTGGTTGGCATTTTTTCATCAGGTACTCAAAGGAATACCTGCATTTAGATTAGATTCACAAAAAGCAGATGCATGGCAAGCAGACTTTCTCTCTGAAGAAATTGGGCAACAAACAAAATTTTTTAACAGTACAGATTTTGAAGCAGAGCATTCATGGCTTTAACATTCCACTACAAAAAATATTTTGCTGCCTTGCAACTTAACTGAAAGAGGTGCATTCTGCCTGAAAAGATTCGTGTTTAATAAAATTTTTCACTTGATTGCTTCATTTCAAAAAGTGGCTTGCTAGAGATCTCCATTTTAATCAAATTATATTATTTTATCCACTAATTTGCGTTTCATTAGTCAGAGGTTTTTCAGAAAGTAGTTTTATTGGAGAACTCATGTTTTTATCAAAAATTATCTGACCATTTACAAACCCCCAAAGCTACATGCTATGGAAACCCTGAGTTTCGCGATCCCGAACAAGATCAAATAAAATTGGTGCCAAAATATGTGAAACTTTTGAACGAGGAAGCTGTGTAATTAGCTAAGCTATGCAGAATATTGCACTGTTATTGATTAACTCAACAACAGTATCTCAAAAATGCCACAAACACCACCTGTTTTCTTGCCATTCAAACAAAAACGAAGCAATTTTTGTAATTTTAAAGAAAGTAAACACAAACACTTTTTTTTTTAGGATACTTGCCAGCTGGTGTACAATGGAGGTGGTATTAAAACCACAGTGGTGGTATCTATAATCATCGAAGACCACCCACTGAAAACGATCTACATTAACAACGGATCCGATCCTGGGATAAGAATCACACCATCTGACAGCTTGAGCTATGTTCCACTACAATTTTTAGTTGATGGTAAGTATTCGAAAAAAAGTTTTCAGAGCCAAACGATATTTGACAAAAGCTCAAAAGATGATAATAATAAGATAAGTGTTGATGTTTGGAAATATGTGCAAACTGCAAGGCAATTGAAGATTTGTTCTACCACTTTTACCAATAAACCGCTTTGCTTTTTGCGGTTAACAATAAAAGTTCAGGAAAAGTAGCAAAATATCAAGGAGTAATTTTAGGAGATCATCAAACACCTAAAGTTGTACAGATTTTTCAGCCAACAAACTAAAAATAAAGCTTAAGGGACAACATGACCACGTTGATGTTAGAACGTGATTTCTTACTTAAGCATCCTCGTTCCTTATAAATTAGCTGCTTTCAACGCAGTATCGAAAACAGTGTTGAACCGTACCCGACCCTTAGCTTTGAGACATCAAAGTTAACCAAACAAAGCTGTTATCACGGTGGGCACACCGTGGGACCTACCAGCCATGCCCCTAGGCGTTAATGCAAGGCTAAGAAGAAAAGAATTTGTTTGTTATTCCAGGAAGTCAGTGGGTTTGCCAAACCCAAAAATCTTTGGTTTTTGCGCGGGAAAAATAGAGGAAAAACGTTTTTTTGGTTGTGGGTACAGAGCGTGTGCGGAGATTTGTGAAGGAAATCAATTTCACTTATTTTTCTTAGTGAGGACGTCAGGTGATCCTTGTAACGTCAAACCAATATTTACGGGAAACACCCCACCGGATGGACGATCAATCGTTGCCATCATGGGCTCTGAATTCACCATCAGAGTGTCAGCAAACGCTTCAACACCATCGGAAGTGTAAGCTTGCTGCATTCTTAATCTTTTTGCTTTCTTTAGCGATTGCCCATGCTGATCCTTCTTTACGTTGTGTTGCAGAATTACGGATATCATTTTCATATACCCATTCGGAGCCAGAAAATCAAGCTTACAGTCCATTGGCGACCACGAACAGGAGGTGGTTATGACGTGGGTCCCAACAAAGGAGCAAATCGGTCGACACTTGGTTTGTTTCACAGCAAAAGATTCCGTTGGGTGAGATATTTCTATTTACGGAAATTGTGCAACACACCTACCGGTATATTTGTATTGCATAGGTTAAAGTGGAATTAACAAGTATCCAATAAAATCACTGATTTCGTGATTTCGTGCGTTGCTTTACAAAGTATGTCAGAGTTTACTTCCTTTCAAATTTGGCCATAGCACACGTTGTCGTCAAGCTGTAATGCATTGTACGAACACTTTCAAGATTTGGTGTGCCAAGTATTTCATTTACGAAATTGGTTTCGGACATTTTGAGTTATTCCTTTCGTAATGTTAATGCAGCTGAAAGATTTCAAATGCATTTTATGGATGATGTGTTATATCTTCGTTGTCTTATGTATGCTAAACAAGACACTGAGAGGTTGTTTTTTGTATAACAAGGCTTTTCCTCTGAGATTTTTTAAAATTAGAAGTGTTAGTTTTTAATAATTAAAATTTATTAATAATTACTACAAAGTTAAAATTTAATAATTTAGAAGTTGATTTCAATAATTTCCGGCTGCCAAATTTGGTTGAAGTGTGCGTTATAGATGAAAAATCTAGAAGTAAACGCCCAGAAACGATTTTCAATGCTTTTCCAAACGACTCATGCATTTTCACGAAGATCGAGTAAAAACAAATATGTTTGGATCAAAATGTCAGGAAGGAAAGGATAACGCGTCTGCTTGAAGTAGACAAAGTTTAAATAAATTTTGATATGTTACAATACGTTTTGGCATGTTGTCATTTATGGTTCATGTCAATCACTTTAATGTGCCTTCTTGTCTCTTCTATACTTGAAGTTAAAATTTGTATAATTTTGTTACTTTTCTGCAAAAAGTTGCTGGCCATGAATCAGACAAGTTTTATTTCTGTTTCGAAAAGTTGAAATAGGTGAGCTAGTTGTCCGGTTGGTTGTACCTCAACCTGAACTTTAATCGACAATCAATCACATTATGCTAAAAATGAATTATAATATTCCTTATCATTTATTTAGACGGGAAATAGCAGAAAAAATTAAAGCATTTATTGTGGGGCACAATGTGTAAACAACATCTACAGAAAACACAGCGAGGTTCTCTTTGAGATAATTATAAAACTTATTTGAATAGTTCTTTGCAATTAAAACCTTCCACTATTGCGTTTGCAATTTTTTTCCACTATTTGCAATTAAAACCTTCCACTATTGCGACCTGACAAAAGTGTAAAGAAATAGTGTCACATCACTGAAATACTTGTTTCTTAATGTTTTTTAGAGCAATAAAACATTTTTGACTGAGCTGTTTCACGTAACTTTAAAACAAAAAATGTCAATGAAACTTCGTTGAGAAAATTTTTAAATTAACATATTATCCAAGAATTAAGAAGTAAATGTCATACCTGCGCTATAAATGACGTCAGAGTATTCCCTAATTTGTGTTGATTTGAAAGCTCATTTATGATGCTGCACAACTATGATTTTAAGAGAAACCCCATGGAAGAAAGAAGTCAACATCAATAGTGGAATAACGAAGAAAAAAACAAGTGCCACACATGCATTACTTTCCATGAGGGAACCCACCAACTGAGATATTAGTGATTCATTATTTCTCACAGTTTCCTGCAAGCAATACATATGAACAGTTTGCTACTGTTTCGCAATACATCCGACAACCCAAGCTAGAAAAAAACGTTTTCAGGGACAAACAAAAATTTTTTTCCTAAGTAGGGTTCTATTGCAATACAATTTTTGGTTTAAACAAGGGTTAACGTGCAACCTCGTTGATCTTATGTGCAACATTTAATAAATGAACTTTTAACAACACGTTTTACTAAAAAGTAATGTAGTAAACTTTCTACCTTTCAAAAAAAGCTCTTTACTCTTTTTCAGGTTATCTTCTGACAGAAGGTGCATCACAGTTCTTGTTGGGGGTAAGGAATGATAACTCGCTTGACTGCAGCAATCTGTATTCGTCGTTATGTTGTGTTTTTACACCTTTATTGTTCTTCCTATTCATCGTTACCTGAATGTCTTTGCAATGAAAAAATGAGTTCTTTTGTATTTTCGAATGGCTTTCTTCGTGGCATGAGAAAAATAATCCAATCATTGCTTGGTTTAGAATGCAATGAAGCAACTAGTTGAAGTATAACTGCTACTTAATGTCACTGAGGAACACTTAACACAACGAGACCGGGTTAATTGCTAATGAGGGAAATACACAAAGAAGATAAAGCCACTTATGGAAGGTGGAAGCGCGTAGACTATATTCGTTTTTGAAATAGCAGTATTTTGTATTGAAACGTGTAATTTTTTTTACTCGTACACCACCGATTTGTGGGCACAGTTCCAAAGTTTATAATGTGCTCGATCCAAGCTCCTTGGCGTTGAATCACTGTGGCTACCGACGTAGGGCATTCGAAGGATCTGCATGCCATACTGTGCTTTCATTACTCTGCAAGGATTCACTGTGACTACTCACACAACGAAGTTTGTAATGACCCTGTCCAACAACTCATGGGGATTCTCCTGAAATCCGCTCGAATGTTATTCTTGAGCGCATCATCAGTTTGGGGAATGTTAGCATAGACTCGGTCTTTTAGGTATCCTCACAGAAATAATCAAAAGAGATGTAGGTTTGGAGAATGTGCAGGTCAAAGGTGATCCGTACGGCGGGGAGACGAACCTGCTCTCCAGGAAAGTAACAAATGGTTGTATTTGAGTGAAGTACGGGAGCAATGCGGTTTTGCTCCATCCTGCTGATAAATCATAACATCCATATCTACTTCTCCCTTCCTCCTCATTGCCGGGATGAATTTTCATTTAATTAGTTCAATGTATAGCTCTGTGTTCACAGTTACCCGACATTCATCAGCATCCTCAAACCTGTATGGCAAGATAATACCAGTACGGCCCAACGCGCAACAAACAGTCACTTTCTCCACACTAAGTGGGTGATACTGGTTCTCGTGAAGCTGAGCCTGAGCTCAAAAGCAGTGCATATTCTGTTTGTTCACGTAACCAGTAACGTGGAAGTTTGCCTCGTCATTGAAAAAATAAGTTGAAGAAAGCAAGATGAACGTTGATTCGCTGACTGGTGGTTTGTCCAAAAGCACGTTTCTCAGCCTTATTTGCATTGGTCTGAAGTTGCAAAATCTGTATTTTATGCAAAAACAAGCGAAGATCCTGGTGCACTATGCGCATAACTGAACTCCCTGAAAGATCTGTCCTGTGGAACAAACGTCTTGTGGATTTCCTTGGAGACAGCTCCAGCCGTTGTTTCGCAGACACGATGTGATTTTTGTTCTGATTGACCATAGCCGGTCACAACTACTATCAATGTTATCCCGTACACTCCCCGTCTCCCTGAATTTGTTCAGAAGACGCTTTATTGTGTCTGGTTGGAGCGTTTCCGCCTGGAAAGTTCCTCCGAAACTGTCGTTTATTTTGGACAAGCAACTTCGTCGCGAAATAGGCCTCTACTATCTTGATCCTCTCATGCACGGATATCTTGCTGCTTGATCCACAGAAGATTGGAAATAAAACAATTTTGAGCTCTAACTATGATTTACCTGGGAAACAGAAATCTGGGTTAATTTGATGTGAAATGATAGCGACAATATATTGGATACATATTTTTGAACCACCCTGTATGCAGACATTCGCTTAGCATCCGCAATATTGCAAGTACAACTAAATTGCGTTATTGATTCATACATCCAAAATTCGTTCCTTATTGCAGAGTGCACTTTGTTTCTTTCTTGGTTTGAACCTGCCTTTGTGTGAAGAATCTTCAAGGATTTTTTATCTGTGCATTAAAGTTTTTTTCGGATTGATCAATTTGCTCGCCAATGTGTTTTGTGTCACAGGCACGTCATCACCGTGTGATGTGAACAACGGCGGCTGCTCCGACACTTGCCACGAGTCCGAGTCTACTTACTACTGCAATTGTTCAAGGCCATGTTGGAGCGTTGCACCAGATGGAAGAACTTGCATCCGTGAGTTATGTTGGTCGGATGTAGATCAAGCAGATTTCTGGCATAGCTACAGTTTGAGCGATTTATTTTTTAGACGAAGTCAGCAGACGATATAGTCAAGAATATATTTTTTCTTTTTGAGCTTTTTAACCTGCTCAGGTAACTCTAGGCAACGTAGACTATGTCAGTTTTCAATTAAGTTGTTAACATCAGCAAAAGCAACAACTTAACTTTCATGCATAAATCTGAACAGCCAAACTGAAGCCATATTGAGTTTGCTGAAGCCTAATATCGTATAAAAACAAAACATATTTTTCGATGGTTGTGATTTCACAACGTTGCGATATTAGTTCATTCCATATCAAAACTATATTAAAATCCTTACTGATATGCCCCATCGTTTGAGATATTGTTCAGTCAAGAAGCACGTAATTGCACAATGACGTTTACTCAAACAGAAGCGAAAGTATGCTCCAACTTTTCGTATGTAGAAGTTTTTTGATAATTCTATTTTTACTACTGTGTATTTAAATTACATCTGTTTCTGCAAAGGTTGCGACAATCAGATCAGATGAAAAATCATTGTAAGATGTTTACATTAGTAAATATCATCAACGATACAACACTTTTTGAACAAGGCGCCATCAACTACTTTGGCTAAATAATATTTTCACGTAATGTTTCAGCAAACATCGTCGTGGACTGCAAATCGGACAATATGACGGTTCAAATTGCAAAATGTGCTGCCAGCAACACGTTAGTGACGCTTGGATCCGAACCTTTGGACAGGCCAGAGTGCGATGTAGTTACCGATGATCAGTGGTATACTTTTACCTACAGATGGGACGATTGTGAAACGAAGTTGCTGGTATGAAATACGTTGTGCTTGTCAGCGCTAAGCTTGATTTCGTAGCGAAACAAATCGTAAACGACCGCTTTGTTCCACCTTGGCTGTCAGCACTCAATAATACTCCTTGTGACTGGCAGTGCAGCTATTTACGTTAGGAACGGTATTATGGGACTGGCCAATGACTGAAACTACATCCTAGGGTTATCTTTATTTACTGGGAAAGGTCTGTAGTATAACATCATTGTGCGCAACCGAGCGTGACAGCTCGACGCGTCTCTAATTGCCACAAAAACAACTTACTGTATTGTAGGCTTACTCGTAAGTCAGGGATGGGCAAACCTATGGCCTGCAAGTCGCATGCGACCCGCTGAACATTTTTGCGGCCCTAACCCCTCGTATGCACAATGCACACTTATATATCATAAAATATGATAGTATAAAACTTGACACAAAAGAAACATGTAATAGAAGACTATCCTGTTGTTAAGAAAAAATACGTTTGAATAGTAAAAACATGAATATATTAAAAATTAAAAATATTTTAATACATTATCTTTTATATAAAGTGGATAATTTGCAGAATCTGACCCTTCGTTGTGTGTCTGAAAGAATAATGTGACCCTAATTGAAAAAAGTTTGCCCACCCCTGTCTTAAGTCTACGCTTTCTCAATAGTTGGCGAGCTAAAGTGCGTCACAGTCGTTTTGCCCAAAAAGCTGTTTTGTAGGCAATTACCTTTCTTGATGTAATCGTGAGTGAAATGATCACGAGTGATTGTCACACGACTTGTTTTGCATCCGTTTCAGGAAGACTTCTGGGATCTAACTTACACAAACGTTGTAAGAATCTGGGGTGACGACAGTGATGATGATGGCAAAGTCATTACCAGAGGAGCTTGGTAATCGTTGTTTCGTCACATTGTTGTGTCTACGGCATTACATGTTTACGTTATATTTGAAAAATGTACAAATCATTTAATTTTGAAGAGTTTTTCGAAACTGTTTTGGTTTTTGTTTCTTTCCTTTTTTAATTTCATTTTGTCACCCAATACTTTAATCAGCGAACACACTCATTTACAGTTGATGGCACATATATGCGCATTGGTAGCAGTGAATATGGCCAGGCTGGCGGAAGCAGCTTCATAGCAGGAGGTCCGGAGTGTGCATTTCCAAAATGTAGACAAGATTAGAACTATCCCTATTTCACATGATCCGATTGGCCCGTTCAATCACGTGGCCCAGTGAAAGGTCGCTGACCTGTCCGAATGTGTAGCGTTGATTTACTGACTCTTGGCAACGGAATACTCCATTAACCGGCTTTTCTATACAACAGAATGCAGCCAGCAACAGGGCTGGTTTTAAGCCTATTTGACCGATTTCATCAAATTGGGTCCCGCTCCTTAAGGGGACAGAGTTACGGTTTGAAACTTTTTCTGTAAAAGAAATACACCAGGCTCCAACTTCAAACGCGCGTAGTTTTGTTTCCATCCCGGTGGAAGCTAGCTCATTTTAAGCACAATGTGCTGTGCAGTACTGGTAATAATATCGGTATAGCAGTAGGAAATGACTTTCCCTGGCCAAAGAAATTATGAAGATCAAGTCAAGGTGCCAAAAGTGGGAAGTTGTAAGGTAGATTACCTGTCAGTTAAGGCAAACAGATCGTCACTTGTTCAGGAAAGTTTGAAACAAAACATCACCTTAGTTTGAAAAACAGAAAAACGTTCCTTTAGGCTAGGGAAGCACACACGCTCCTGCGGCCTTGCGGTAATGAAATCTTTTTGTTTACTGTATGCGGATATTCCGCTTCCGAAACCGGTCTAGAAGGAGTGAACGCAAGGTTTCTGTATTATAGGACTCAGGGGTCGGCAAACGCCTGGCTGCAAGCTTCGACCCTATACCGCCCTGTGAGGCATTTATTACCGGTGTCAAGCGAAATTTCTGACGTCACGCCATGTGCGCATGCGCAGAGTGCAAGCAGTGGCTGTTCACTGAGATATCAAATATGCTGAGAACTGATGATTAGGGTTTAGTGTTTAGGTAAATGTGTCGGGTTGGGTTTGGGTTAGAAAAAGAAAAATTATGGAGGTCCAAGACTAGTCAAATATTTTTCAGTGGTTAATTATTCCCGTACTGTAGCTTGTAATGGACTACCTGACATCTAACCAAAAGTTTCATTTACGCAACACACCTCAAAAATGTAATCGCCGAAGTTTATTCCTGTACTCTGAGAAGCAAAATAACTGACATACAAAAATAGGTCAGAAATTTCGCTTGGTACCGGGCCGTTGTGGCATGGGTCCGCTCCCGAATGGCCGTTTGTGTTATTTTACTTTGTTATATTTATCTTCCACATCTTGAAGGCTGGTCCGTAAAAATTTTGCCTACATTAAACCAGTCTGTGATGCAAAAACGGTTGTCGACGCCTGTTGTGGCGTCCGTGAGTACAGCTGTAATTAACATGTGTGATGACCCAACCACTTGGCCAGGACATAACAATGAGAGTTCCTCCAAATAATACAGTGAACAGCTTTCTAAGAAATGAAGATAGTGTTTTTCAAAGTTTCACTGCAAATGGAAACATCCAAAGGGGAAAGTGTTGCAAGACCTTGGATATTATGTACTCTGAGTGTGGTAATAGAATTTATTGTTTTTTTTGCAATTTTTTTAGTAAGAACACAACCAGTGCGTGGATTCATCAACTGGCCCAATTTTCATACAAGGTTATTTCGTGAGCACGAAAATTCAAAGAACCATTTGGAAGCAGACTTGGACAACTAGAATTTTTTTAGCTTTTCTAAATTAGATTACAATTAAAATTAGAGCAAACTCAAATATCACAAATTAGATGAGACTTAAAATTAACGGATTTGCGAAAACCATAAATTGAACTAAAATTAGAATTATCTTTGCTCAAATCAAAGCAACTTTCATCCACGTTCAATTCATGCCCAAATGTGGATTCATTCTCATAGTCATAAGCACGAGAATAGAAAAGATTCGTACGCCAAGATTGGCGCGTTTCGCCCTGCACAATTC
>JGI24021J15306_10001351_pt1 | contig 23723 bp, 14 predicted proteins | sample Ectturendosymbi1_FD_15306 | JGI IMG/M metagenome (IMG submission 15306) | reverse complement strand
CTTTCGTGTACTTGCGTTTTCTTTTCTCTTTACTGCGATGCATGTTAAAAACCTAGCGCTTTGCGTGTGGGAGTGAAGACGTTACACAATACAATACATTCAGGGTTTAATCCGTTGTAAATTTAGCTAAACACCTGGCAGCAAAAAACGGTACCGCATGAAAAAACTTGTAAAGAGTTACAAATGGTATTTCCGAGCCTTTCTTCCCAATCGCGCACCACCACCGTTTTGTATGAAACATATTTGAACTTGGTTGGAATTGATCCACGCTTTTAATCAATATTATGCAGCCTCTCCTTTTTCGTACTAAAGGCATTTACAAAAGCTTTTCAAACGTTACTGAAGCGTCGGGTAAACTCTTGCAATAACACAAATTTAAGAAAAGGCTGCATGCTGCCTGCACTTTGACATAGTTACATAATTTTAGGTATGAATTCCTTCATTAACACGATACTTTTCTTTCAATTTTGAGATAAACGTTTCACAGGTTTCTGCGAAAATTCGGAAATTGATTTACGCGGAAAACAAACCAGATGGTGGCGATGATTGACAATCTTACATCTGTCGACGTCAATGGGTATCAACGAAACTCCTGCGCAAAGTGATATTCTGCACCTATTCATGCAACAAAAAAGTAACCAATGCTCAAACTAGCTTGCCGTTGTTGCGAATGTATGTGAAATTCGTATATAATAATCTGCGCCTGCAAATAAAAGCCACTCTTCTGAAAAGGCTTTTCCTGAAACAGTCATTGCTTCTTCAACTCTTAAATTCAACCGACTCCATGCGTTCATTGCAACTACTTTTGTTTTTTCTTTCAAAGTATGTGGCTAATTAAAGTAGATCCAATCGTATGTGTCACTCTTTTCAGCCAGCCTATAGTCCATTTTGAATTTTGTCAGTGAAGCTGTCACATTGACGTGAAAAATAAAGCTTCTTCTCAGTTACCAAAAAACAGGTACGTTTTGAGCGTATGTATTGAAAAACTAACCTAGCAGTTAAAATCGTTTTCTAAATGTGCGAGCAAAGTGTAGTTTCTGTGAAAATGAAGAATAAAACAGTGTGCTCTCACAAAATTTGGATGAAATCCGTGTTTTTCTTTTCAGGTGCCAATGAGTAATGTTCACGGGGAAGTCTCCAGCTGAAACTCTTCTCTTGACAAAACGTAACATCTTCACACCACTTTCAGTTTTTTATATTCGCTTTTTATAGTCCTTCTGCGAGTGGCACAAGTGGACTGCGGCGCCCATCTCCACTTGCTCACGCAGAGACCACCCGACCATTTTCGAAGTGAATGCTGCATTGGTGGCGAGTCAATAGCAGCACTGCACGCCAACCGTTTCTTTGCAGCTTGCACCCAACCAGCAAAGCTGATCCAACAGTTCGTGACTTATCCAATAGTTTATGACACGTTTTTTATTAACTAAAACAGTTTTTGACCAACTATTTCCAAAACACCGAAGCAAACTTGTTTTTAGTAAATGTCTTGGTAACTGGTACAGTGCAGAATTTTTTATAATAAACAAGAGTGTCAGCACGATGCTTGTCATTCACATTTACGACTAACTTTTGCAACTGCTGTGATAACGGTGTAGACAGTGGCGTAACTAGATGTTCCAACCTACAAGGGAAACTTAGATGAAAGGGACTCACTGGCCACTGCAGGGGGCCCACTAGAAACAGTCAGAAAAAAATTGAGAAGTATGGTGAATCCGGATGTGGATCGCTATACTAAAACTCTAAATCACCGGAAAATACAAAAAACGCAAGAAGCAACAACCTACTGAAAACTGAAAGAACTAAAAGAATACTAAAATCGAAATATAAGTTAAGTGGGGCGGCGCGGCCCGGTTTTTAAATTTAGCTTTGTGGGAGAGCGGCTCGCCCTTCTGCCCCCGTAAGTTACACCATGTCAACGGTTTTTAGTTAGATTACGTAAAAATAAAATTGTTGCAAGAAAAACACTGAAAGATCTGAAATAAGGGTATTGGGTTAATGAATGAGTTACTTACGTCAAGCAAAGAAAAATATAATAATTACACCGCTTATGGAAAATACTTTAAGTTCTTTACCTAAAAATACTTCACTTCAACAAGTCTTTGGGGAGTATAAGCTTTTTCCCAAAATATTTAACGCAAAACTAACTTACCGTTGAAGGAAGGATATTTGTGAAAATTTGTTTTTTTTAAAAGAGCCAACGAAGCATCATTTTCGATGGAAATAATCAGCATTGTCTATATTTAAGATAAGAGTTTGCGCATATTCGGTAAAATTTCTCGTCAGACATTCGAGGATGTTTCAAGTTTATAGAAATACCGTTCTGCTAAATTTTCTCACCGTTTTTCCCAGCAAACCCGCGATCGAAACCTTGCTCGCAAATTTTATCTGCGTATTCGTCCTTTGTTCCATGGAAGAGTTTTCGTTCAACAGGATTATTCGACATGAGATGTCGTTTGACGTCTTCTTTTCGTAACAAGTGCTGTCGGTATAACGTCTCGTTCTGAATGCGTTCGATCTGCAGACAAAAGCGGTTTTATATCCTGAATACCGCAGGTTGTTCTAAAGAAAGAATTTACTTTGTGGTTTAGCTTCTTTACGTTGCTACTAAGAACTTTGCAGTGTGAATGCATCTGATGTTATAACATCTCATGCAAACATTTTTAAAATATGTGACGCAGATCATGCTTGTTGAAAGCATCGCCAATCATAAATAGATTGTCTGCTCCCAGTGGCGTAACTAACGGGAGGCAGGGGGGCGAATCGTTCCCACCCCGTTGCAAGCTAACTGTAAAAACCGGTTCTCCACGTAGCTTATATTTCCGCTTGTGTTCTTTTGGTTTTCAGGAGGTTGTTGTTTTTTTGCGTTTTTCTAGGCATTTTTCTGGTGATCCACGGGTTTTAGTATTGTCAATGTTATACACTTCCGGATTCACCATCATATCTCAACTTTTTTAGTGTTGGCTAGAGGGCCGCCTTCTAGTTACGCCACTGTCTGTGCCATCTATGTGACGTGTGCCCCAAACACCACGGTAATCTGAATGATTTCAGTACTTATTGAAAATACCTTGTCCCAAACCTCAGGCCTAATACCCCTTGTCACAAAATATTATATACTGCGTTTATATTTTGTATTATCTGTGGTGAAAGACAGTTCTTGGAACTTGATTAAGATTGGCTAAAGTGTGCATCATCAACGCAATCTTTCCTTTGGTTTCTGTTTGCGCCTTTCCCGTAGATCTTAGTTTACATAATTTCAATGTTTTTGTCAACATGAATTCACATCAAATAGCCCTTAGGTTACCGAAAGAATATTGTTGCGTTCGGGTTTACTGGCTTCGAATAATCTCTTTATACTCTGATATTCTGCAGAGTTGGGGTTAAGTTTCACTTTCATTGTTATCTCTTCGGCCATTTGTTCCCACTCAGTTGGAAGATCTGCAAAACATTATTCGTGATAAAGGCTTTGCCAGCGTTCGGCGTTACCGTTTATTTTACATGCAGTCGCGCAAGGACGTAAATGTAGATATGTATTTCTTATTCAGGTAAGTGGATTTTACAATATACATTTTGCTGAATATAATTCAAAGCACTTAGATTTTTAGAATTCGGGTGTTTGATTGATTGATCAATTTATTGTTTCACATGACTCAGCCAATGAACAGAAATAATACAAAGAGTAGCCAGTTGTCAGTTGAAATGACATTAAATGAAAACACAAAGGCAAAATAAGTGATCGATGCAAACAGAGTGTCGCCGTATCATATAGGATCGTTGAAGGACCATGGCGGTAATCAAGCCAACCAACCTCGTTTATTACTTTTTGACAAGTGTTGAAAAACAACAGTTGGAAATAAAATAAGTACAGTTAGAAAAATAAACAAACAATTACAGAGCGTGATGAAGAAAAATACAGATGAAGAGTGCATGCCTGTGGACGCAAAGGAGCGGATTTAGTTATTGAGGAAATTTGTTGTGGGCAAAAAATGTTAAGCATAGTTTGAAAAAATCTGTGTAGTCGAAACCACACAGTTTGTCCTTTACTGCATTAGCACGCGTTTTATTTGGACATGTGAAGTTTTTTGCAATAAAACCTTTATTTAACCTATGATTAGAACCTCGGCTTAACGCATACGTTTATGTGGTACAATTTCAAAAATTATCAAAAAATCACATGGTTTGTTTCAATAATTTCTTAAACATATGCTAAAACAATTCAAAATAAAACTGAAAAAAATCTTTGAACTAATTCATGCACTGCGCTGAAATTATTTTGCATCTTTTCTTTTTGAACATGGCTGTTAAATCATCAACATATTCGGTCATACAGTAAATAGTTTCAGTGACTGTGTATTTCTTTCATTTCTCGTTCAACGATATCATTCATTTTAATTCCCGACAGTAAGCTCACGTAAAGTTTACCATCTTTAATTTCTCGTCTAAGAAGACCTCTAAACGCCTCGTAGGTGAATTTCAGGAGTCTAAAGTCCACCACAAGGTCATGTCCATACAATTGGACTGTAGCTGATGTTCTCTCCTAAAGAAGAGCAACTGTTAAGTGAACCGTGGCATAATAAAAACGAGACTGAAGAAAGATTCAAGCGTAAAAAGCTTACACTAATTCTTGTTCCGTAGCGTTTTCGAAAAATATTGTATAAAGTATGCTAACTATGGATGTGACATTTTGTAAGTGAAGCTGTTGGTCAACACTGCGTGGAGCAAGCCTCTTCTTATCAGGTTTCTACGGAACATGACTGTCGCTAAAAATAACTTATGCTATGCGCAAAGATGAAATTAGATCGAAGCATTGCGCCAAAGAAAGTGTTTAGGCTTTTGTGAATAATTTCATTTTGCAAGCCATTTCCTAATATTTAGTGCTCGTTGCCCAACGTTTGACAATTTCTCTTCACAAGCTCAAAATTGAAATGTTTTGGACCTCTAACGCAATATCGAATGTGAAAACGTATTGAATGAGCAATTGAATTCGTGCTCAATTCTTCTAATCAAAAGCGGAATACGGAGTCAGATTCATAAAATTTAAGAATTGTCTAGTATGAACAGCCAGTAAAAGCACCACGCTTATTAGATCAAAAAAGCTAAATGGAATCTTGGCAAAGTCTCTCACACAGATCGTTAAAACTTAAAACACAAGGAAGCTTTTTCGAAAGAGCGGATATATCTTTTACAGTATATTCTTTCCAAAACTTGCCAAATTTGGAAGTTAAACAATCAGACATTTTGCGAAAATAAACTTACCTTATAATGCTGCTCGATGGCTCTGTTTACTCTAATCGGAAGTTTTATAAAATTGTTCCCTGTAACAGACAACTTCCAGTCGACCTTCTGTGCTGTTGATTGCGCAGCACGAAACTCAATACACATATCTTTCAAGCGATTGTAAAGCTTCTGAACGCTGTCGTTCTTTCCTTCCATCACAAAATGCGAACATCTGCAAATACTTTGCAAATGCTGTAGCTGCAAAAAGTCTTTTTAGCCCAGATGAAAAAACTTGAGATCGTTTTTTGAGAAGCTGTCATCAACAGCAGCTTTCATTACGGTCTTGCTCACTTTTTGAAATAGAGGAAAATAAATACATTCACACTCCGTTGAACTTTTTTGTTAAAGCTTTCGCATGTTTTGAAATTAAAATACAAGTAGTTTTCAGCGAACTCCCTTGTCCATCGAAGAAGTTTTCATGGAAATAACAGTTTCGAAATTTTTTTTTTCGATTTATACTTTAGCCACCTTAGTCTTTTATGGTCTTACAACAGCTGAAATATACCAACTGGATGTGAACAATGGCAGTTTACAACCCCTGACAAAGATCTTTCGATGTTCTTCAAAAATCAGCAAAATGTGAGCGTTGTCACAAGTGGATAAAGTTGATGAAGCTGCGAAGTTGTATAAAACGAAAACTTTTTTCACACACATTTTTAGCAAAAGCAATAGAAACTTTAGAAAGCATCTCGAAAAGCAGTAGAAAGTTTAGAAAGCATCAGAAACTTTAAAACAACTATGTCCAACCCAAATGGCTTACTGAGCCAAAAATTATGTCAGTGTCTTAACAAGGGCAGCACATTTGGTGACATGTTAACACCAGAGGGCCCCACATTGAATAACGTATTTGATCTTAGCAAACTAAATTTAGTTTAAGCCAATGTACTGAAAGCGTTCGAATCCGAACTGTAATGGTAACAGACGCGATAAAGCGGCCCTGAAGACCACCAGCATCAAAATTGTGAAATCCAAGATCATTTTAATAAGGACAGGTTGTCAATATGGAAGATACTTTTACTACAACGAAAACCTAACGGGCCGCACAAAACCTTCGACTGGGCCGCGGGTTGGACATAGCTGCATTAAAGACTTTTCACACACATTTTTGGCAAAAGCAATAGAAACTTTAGAAAGCAAGCAATAGAAAGCACCTCAATAGCATGTGGAAGCAAAACCTCAGTATTACTGATAATGTAGTTACGCGTGTTTTCAAAGTCAGTGAAATTCAGGCCCGTAACCAAGGGGGAGCAGAGGGGGCGAAGCCCCCCTAGAAAATTTTTCGCCTCCCCTAGAAAAATTTGGTGGGAACATTTTGAAACTACTGGACATAGTTCAAAAAATTTAGGCCCATCTCAGAAAACTCTTCGCCCCTCCTGGTGTCCCAAGCTGGTTACGGGCCTGGTGAAATTTATTACGAGCGACGACGAACGACAAGTCTCCACTAAGGTGAGGCAGTCGAATAAATCAGCAAATTATTTTACTATAGGAAATCAATTTCGCGTATTTTACGCATCTTCTGTCCTAAAAATTGCAAGCTCCGACGAACGTGCAAGTTAATGATTGTGAAAATGCGAGTTAGGGGCAGGACGTTTGCAAGCTTTACAATTGTTTTCACTAAACATATTACATTACGATGTTGAGTACAAAGATATTATAAACAAATGCAGATGAATAGTTTTGAGGCTTAGCAATCGCCTGTTTCTTAGCACGAATTGCATTGCCACGTTGTTCACCACTGAGACGTTGCAAATGGAGCAAGAAATCAATAACGACATGTAATAAAAAACGAATAGGGAGCATGCAGCTAACGTTTACTGCGGAGTGCGTTTACAGCACAAAATCTTTTGAGGAGACCTCATGATTTGAAACAAAATGGTAAATGTTTAAGACGTCTTAATATCTTTCATTTTTCAACAAGTATGTTGGGCAAAACGGCATCACTACTTCTCGGAGTTCAAACCCTTAAACAAGGACAAAATCTCAAGGCCTTCGAAGTCCCCTACAATGACTAAATAAACATTTTGACGAGATTAATTATGTTTGTCATTTGCACCTCATATAACCAGTTTATCATGTCAAACCACACAGAAAGACAGAGGAGTTACTCACTCAGGTATGAAACTTATCTCTGTAAGATGTTCAATTGCACTTTGATAAATTTCGATCCATTCGTTTGTACCGAACTTTTCCAAGCATTTTTCGGTATCCGTGTGAATGAATATCTAAAAACATTTTTCAATTCAAAGCAAGAAAACCTGTTTTTAAACTGCCCCAGCAGCTTTCACATGAATTTCAGCGTACGTTAGTTTTTATTCTTAATATAGTTATAGCTTGGTTCATTCAAGACACATTTTTTTCTATTTAACAAGTGCAAGTCTCAAAGTCTTTAAAATTTAGTCAATACTGCCACCGAAGTTAGGCAAACGTCACTAGAAAGTTCCATGAATTTTAACTCAGAGATCGGGTTTAGCTGTAAAAATTGTTCAACAATATAAACCATCAAAAATGGCTTTCATCAAAAAAATGTCATCTATGGAATGGTGATGGTGAGTTCCTACACGTGATCTGAAAGCAGAACGAGGTGGCCCCGGTAAAGATGAATCATGGAACCAAGAAATAAATCGCATGTCATAAACATTTTACCTCAAAACATGAGTGAAAGTGAAACCAAAATATGGGCAGACAAGTGGTGGATTCAAATATGTCTCATTGGAATACAGTTGAAGAATGAAAACTGTATGTATTTTGTATAGATAACATTGCATGCTAAGCATGTTTGGCAACTAACAAGGTCTTACATTTGTCCAACTCAAAAATTCCAAAAAATTCAAAAAACTGTTGGTTGAAGAAAGTAACGCAATGTCGACGGCATCGGCAGTTCAATTTTGACAGCGTTTAGATAACTAAGTTTTCAGATTTTGCAAAACGTGTTTGGAAAGGTTGAAAAAAGAAGAACAGAAAAAAAGTTGTTTGTCAATGCGTGCCAGATTGTGAATTGTTAGTTCTATTGATCTGATTTTCTCTTCTTTCAAATGTCGTTTATGTTCAAAACGGAAGAGTGCATCCAATGCACAACATGTGATCTCTACTATCGTCGTATCGCATGAGGATTAGCCATTTTTTGCTTTTCTGTGTCAAAGCGGTTTCCCTTGTCATTTTGGAAAGGTTTAAAATAATCGTGTAACCATGCCCACAAAGGGTGAAAGGCCTAAACAGGCATTCGATGTCCTTAGTCCTGTAATTTATTTTGAGGTCCATTAAAGGAATGATAACAAATTAACTATACTGTAAATTGTAAATTAATCAAAATACGGTTTCAATGTATAGCAAGCAAAATCAAACGAAACCTAAAGGCGCTGACGCTTTATACGCACCGGAGTAGTTTCGGAAAGTGTGTAACAGTCAGTCAAGATCTCAACTTCAACAATAAAAGTTCGAATGTGTTATGGATAAGTTTTCAACCAGTTTTTACAACGCATGTGTTGTATCGTGAGCTCCTTAAATTAAACACATCTTCAGAAACCCAGTTTGCGATATTTACAGACGTTTTGGTGAGTCTCTTGAGGCATACATTTGCCTGCAACATGTAGCTGCGGGAATCATGACTTTCAAACAAGGGTCACATCATCCAATATTTTTCATCGTATTTTTGTATTACGTTGTTGTAGAATGGTTGGCACAGGTAGTGTAAACGTCGAATAAATTATGTTTTCAAAAGCTGTGTGCTTTTCTTTGCCGCTAGATTGCCTTATATCAAATAACTCGCAATACTTATGTTACAAAACCCTCATCTGGTTTCTGTCACTGATACTATAAATTATCCAGTGAATATAGAATTCTCAGTATTTTTTAAACTCTTAATATTTGCTTGATTACGCCAAAGAAACATTGCCAGACTGAAACATTTATTTGATTTTTGTCACCATTCTGTTTGTTGGCCAGAAGCAAATCAATGTCCTAGCACGGAAATCCGGTGTATTCTTTGGATTGTCCACTGTTAATTTACAGCAGGACCTCACCAAGCTCGCTGTTTGTGCAAAACTCTTTAGCACAACAGATCTCTTCAAAAGTAACAAGACTCTCACTGCCCGCTTGTCGAGAAGTCGGAAGGACCAATGGAAAGTCATCAATGCATGAGTGCTAAGAATAAAACCTCAAAACAATCACAGAAGTTTCTTGTACACTCTTTAGTATTTCAACAAAACGCAATGCCTGTAAAATGCCGGTGGCTTGCACCACAGCGCAGTCAGGTCGTGGGTTTAAATTAAGATCGAAAGAATAAAATTACAGCCGATGAATCATACAAAACCTGAATTCATGACATTGTTCGCAAACTTGGGAGACCAAGAACGTGATGGCAGTAATGCATCCCCTATAGCACTGTTTACTACACATTAGCTTAGCATGGAAAAATGGAGCATTCACCTCTTGCAATCAACTTAAATTTAGTTATGCAAGCCAAAACTTGAAACCTAATAAACTGTTGCGAGGCACTCGACTGGGCAACTTGTTTATTTTTTCTTCAGTGCAAGGGCGGATCCAAGCGGAGGCGATTGAGGCGATCCCCCCCCTAAAACCAACGAAATTAACTTAATTCTCCATGATTTTGTACAATTCGGAAAACAGCATTCGCGATATAAGGCCATTTTGCCTCTATTGTTTTGTCACAGCTGTGTTGTGAGGTACACTTCGGTACACTTAATCTCTCTTGTAGTAGTGAACACGTGATGAGACTTGGCTACCAAATATTACTGAAATCGCCACCCCCTAATCTTACTGGCTGCATCTGCCCCTGTTTCGGTGTTCTGTTATTTCGTAACAGGGTTTAGTAAGAATAATACAATATAATAAACTTGAAAGCAATCACTTAAAACTTGTAGTTCAAAAAACGGATGGAGATCAAGGATTCTTGAAAGAGTTTTGCACCTAAGCAGTTACACTGTACTGAGAAAACTCGTTTAGTTTTAACCAAAATTTTTCGTTTGAAAACCTCTTGTTGATGGTCATTCATGCAAATGCAGACAAATGGAACTTAAAATAAAATTTGAAAGGTATTACAATGGTCTTTGAAAATTCTGTCTTTAGATTACAACATACTTGGTGCTTTCTAAGATATTTTAAAGATATTTCACCAAAACAAAAGAGAAAACTACGTGATTTATACAAGATGTGCAGCTTAACCTTTGAATGTCAGGTATTTGACAGTTGAAAAACAGCCAAAATTATTTGCAAAAACAGCTCATGAAACGCCTTGGTTATCAAACATGAAACCGTGAAGATTGTGCTTTGTCAAAACTCAAAACTTTTTTCAAAATTTTCGGGAAGTCTATTGCCTAGTTCACTTCCCCCTCCTACGTTGCGGGCTATAGCCTACGAGAGGTATTGCAGTTTTCAGTCACCAATTCACCATTTTTGTAACGCATAAAACTGCAGTCCTTTCACTTTTTCGTTGGTCGACTGCAACATCCCATTGTTCAATCCACTTAGAAGAACTCAGTTCTTTTGTACAAAATGGGTGGTATCCAAATTCTTACATAAAATGCTGACATTGCACTGTTCTGTAAAAAGCATTTGATATTCCCTACACAAATTGTTGAAACCTAAATAAGTCTAATTTAAAACATGTTCAACCCTGTTCAGATTGCAAATGGTTTTATTTGCCAAATCATATTTCAAACATTTTTAAAGCACAGGCCGTTTTGCAACAGATCAGCAACTATTCCCACGCTCATCTGACCTGAAAAAACGAACTTGGTGTATTTCAAAAAATTTTTTAAACTAACATATTTTTCCTCAAAAATGTGGGAGGTGCGCATAATAATGACACCAAAAAGGCAGGAAAAATGCGAAAATTCCACAAGTAGCCTTTATTGACAATCGGGTGAAGATCAGAATTACATTCTGCTCGACGCCTCTGGTTCTACATGGAGAAGAAGTAAGTTAAGACATAAAAATATAGTACTTTCAAGGATATTTACGCAGTTTTGAAATACAAAAGGTACAGAAAGCCAAAATAGCCAAGTAATAATTTTCATGAAGCACAAACAAGTGAATAGTTGCACATTCTCTTACACCTACATGTGCAAACAGGGCCGGCCCTAGCAGATACGGGGCCCAATGCAAGACCTGGGCGCAGGGCCCAATGCAAGACCTAGGTGCGAGGCCCCTCTGAGCAGTGATTTTATGACGTCATCGTGTTCAGTCAACTGTGTTACGATCGTGGTATAGCGCAGATGTGCAGTACAGCACTAACACAAGAATTGAGCACGTTTGCTAACGTTCGAAAAGAAATTTGCTAGTTCCGACGAGAGCGTTCTTTGTTAACAATGAAATTTATATGGCGTTTCTACTGAATTCTCTAGGTCAAGGTGTATCTGGAAAAATGAATAATCTACCCAAACACCATGGCGCGGGTCCCAATGCAGCTGCATCGGGTGCATCGGCTTAAGGCCGACCCTGTGTGCACATTCAATTTGACCAAAATAACTTTTCTTTTAAAACTTCATGATTTTTTGGTAAACAAGATACCATTAGCTAAATTTCAACTGCTGAAGGAATTAGCTAAATTCAGCTTAACCCTTTAACCTTAAAAGTTAACGTGTATTTGACGTATTTCAAAATTTAGCTGAAACAACTGGATTAAGCATCTTGGTGAAACTTTACCTGCGCGGGAAAAATTTTGTTTGGAGGTTGTTATTAATCACTGATTACACCTCCTTGGTATTACTCTTGAGCTTCTTACATTCGACAAAGTCTTGCAATCACTTCCCAATTTAGAGTGTTGCGTGTCACGAAAAAAATAGTATTAGCCTAATAAGTGTCATGAATTAAGATAGGCTGCTACAGACTTAAGTGCCAACCTGAAAGCCAGTATGAGTACAATCTTGAGACCAGGTGCTCAGCCAGAAATTTCAATAGGGGGGAAAACAACAACCGGGTCTCAAGTTTTAAATCTTTAATGCTCTTGTTTTCAAAGCATCATCCCATAAAACGTGCAATTATCTGGCCTTTTTTCATAAACAGTTGTGTTCAGATTTAAGCCGGCACATAAAAGTCTATTTTCAATGAATTGACAAGCTTCAAAGGCTTGTTTTTAGTGAAGTCCCAAGCTTCTGCTTTGGATCAAAGCACCCTTTTGCTCGTGAAACGATCTGGAAATGCGGTTGTGAAGATCTCGATGTTATAAATGCACGACGACGATATGCATACGCTTCTTGCAGCCAATCTTGCAGTTGAGCAAGAAGTCATCATGGCCGCCATTACGATTGCGCTTATTTTTACACGTTTCTGAATTACACCAACAAACGTTCAATGGAAGCAGAATATAGCGACTTTGCTCTAAGTCTAAGACACCGACTTCCGAAGCAGGCTTTCTATAAAACTTGTTNACATATAATATGTGTACCCAGTTGTTGACCAATTCTTGANCGACTGATTGACGTATGCAGCTGACAAACGTAGACNCAGAGTCTCTCAACGCGTTTGAAAGATATTTGGATTTTATGTCATTAAAACACTATAAGAATCCGACTTCGGCAGCATTTTTGTACACTACAGTACTTGCACTGCTCTTGTTAGTGCTGACTTTCGGCGTTGCAGCTGAATGATTTCAGATTTACTGTAGCACAGGGTGGCAATTAACATCAGATGAAAGTTGAAATACTTTGAGACTATGCGTAGGTCTGACTCTGATTGCTTGAGAAGACTGATTTTCTACTTACTGGCAAATGTAAAGGGAAGTCATTGATGTAAACGATAACGCTCCACATAACTGTGATTGAAACGCCACAGTACATGCCATCACAGGTAAATATCTGCAATGAATGCTACTGCCGCTAAATAGTGGCTATGGCGAAATAAAGAAAATTTCGAAACTGCATTTTTTCTTAACCGAAGTTTGAGCTTCAAGGCATATAAAATGTGTATATCACCATGGGCCCCCGCAGGGGTGGGCCAAACGGGCATTTACCCCTCCCCTGGAAATTGGAACTAAGAACCAAAATTTTCTAGAAAACCTGGAAGTCCGATAATTTTGACTTAATTGCGCCAATGACAGTTTATTTGCCGGCATGACACTCACACTGCATAAGACCCAGGTTCACTGTTCGGGTATCATGCAGTGATGAGTTTGCAGTTCACTCATGTTCGCTACTTTGCCTGCAGAGGCAGGTTGCGAAACTTGGGGGAATGTAAAAGATAAAAGATGATTATTTGTAATTCATCAGCAGCAGACAATGAGCCATTATCAATTGAATTATGTAGATGAGTTACTGAATAAGGGTACTTGCTTATTTAGACCCGGGTACTTACAGACATGGGCGCAATTACGTGGGGGACACGGGGAAGTGTCAGTAAATATGGTGCATGAGTTTATGTGTTTAAGTAAATAGGGTGCATGAGTTCGTCAAAACATCTTTAAGGGTTCGCGGTAACGAAAAAGGTTGAAGAGCACCGTGTTAATGTGCTCTACTATTGGCCTTTATTGCGGAACACTAAAAATCGTATGGCAACAAATCGTCTAAGGCAGCGGTTCCCAAACTGGGCGCCGCGGCACCCTGGTGCGCTGCGAGACTTTGTCAGGGGCGCCGCGAAAGCATGCGAAAGGTGTTGCATTTGTCGCGGGTCTCCGCACACTAGGTGTTTGGTGTCAAGTCTACTCTGTGCCTCGAAGTTTTATAAAGGAAAAATACTGTCTGGAAGAGTTGCTCGTAAACAGATTACGTAGTCACACGTCACAAAGAGGTTGATTCATCCTTTGTGATATATTGTGTAACAATTGCCAGTTCAAATTCATTAACCTGTGTGAAGTAAAATTCGGTGGAAATTTTTGTCCACCTTTGAGGAGACAATGAAGAAACATAGCGCTTCTCCGCGTAATCTCTTTGATTATGGTGAAATTGTAATTATATTATATTCTCTATTATCGCCCGTGAATCTTGAGAGATCCCTCATTGGCTGTTTACAATTGTATGAGCGTTGGTATGAGTTTTCTTTTCCACCAAGGACTTACCGAATCAGCTCTCATGCTGCTAAGATTCCGAAAATAAAGAATATAGGTTGAATTCTCTTTATAATGTGTGTGGGTTTCTAAATTCACCTTGGAACTACCTGGAAGTAGGATGGGAAGAGAACTGCCTGGCTCCAGCTTGCGTAGAATTATCGTATTCATCTGTTTGCTTTCTCTGTCCGTGTCACCTGGCTAGACAGGGCTAGTACTTCCTAGGTCAATAGGACAGAGTAAGGTACCAGCAGCCGAACTGCTGGTTGGTGACCTCCGCTGTAATCTACTATCAGTGGGTCATATACCGTATTATACGAGAAGGCGATACATTTACTGGTTTCCTCACAAAAAAGTACAGTGCGTGGTTAGCGGCAGCTTGTTGGCAGGTAATTACAGTGCGAAAGTTGTTAGCAGCTTGTTACACTTTTACAGCTTGTTAATAATTTTACTTAATTATACGAATGCCTAAGATGGTTCGTGCCTTAAACGTATATTTTTAGATACTGCACGTTTACCTGGCCTGCCGTTGTAAAAAATACCTTGGCTTTGAAAAATTATTTTGTTTTATAACAACCACCACATGATTGTTGAGAATAACACATTCCGTGGTGTCAAACAATATCTGCAGTAAAGTATTGACAATTGATTGGCTTCGTAATGGACGCATTTGTTACCGGTACTTTTCCTCAGACGAGATAGGTAGAAGTTGATGTAAACAAAGAGAAAAGTGAAAGAAAGAAGACCAGAAAATACGACAGTAGTTTTCTCGATTTTGGCTTTACAGTCGCAGAAAGAGAAGGCGTTGAGCATCCGCAATGTGTTATTTGTTGCAAAGTTTTAGCTGCGGAATGTATGCTTCCTAGGAAACTAAAACGCCACGTAACAACAAACCACAACAACTTATCTGGAAAACCACGCGAATTTTTCGCTCGTAAGTTATCAGAAATGAATAAGCAGTCGGTCTTATTTTCAAATTTTTTGCACACACCAGCCAAGGCACAGCTTGCGTCTTTAAAAATTGCCTACAGAATCGCGAAATATAAAAAAACGCATACTGTTGCGGAAGAAATCGTGCTTCCTGCTGCTCTTGACTTAGTCTCGACAATGATTGGAGAATCAGCTGCTCAAAAACTAAAAGCTGCTCCATACTCTCAAACAATACAATTTGTAGGAGGATCGATAAAATTTCGGATGATATTAATGATCAACTAGCAGCAAAAATATGTGGAAATGAGTTCAGCTTACAGTTAGATGAGGCAACAACCAGTACCAGTAATAAAGATGCTTATTAGATTTGCTACGTACGCTTTACTGATAACGACGACAACATCGTTGAAAATTTGCTCTTGCAAGACTGTTTTAACATACTGTAGCGCACATGAATTGTTTGCAATACTGAGCAATTTTTTTTTCAAGAAAATAACCTCAAGTGGAAATATTGCGTTGGTTTATGCACTGACGGTGCCTGAGCTATGTCTGGTCGTTTTGGCGGGCTGCGAACGTTAGTGCAGGGCGTTGCCGTCAGCTCAAAATGAACCCACTGTCTAATGCACCGTGAGGCGCTGGCTTCGCAGCAGCTCAGTAGTGACCTTAACGGAGTGCTTGAAATTGTTGTCTAAACTTTGAACTTCATTAAAGCAAGGCCGCTTAAAGCTCGGCATTTCCAAAATTTTTGCGATGAATTAGGAGCAGAGCACAACAATTTATTGTTTTATTGTGGTGCATGGTGGCTTTCCAAAGGCAAAGTTCTTTTAGGTGTGTACGAATTGAGAAACGAAATCTTCATATTTTTAAGACAAAACCGTGCACTTGCTACTACCTTTGAGCATGGAGTTATCCTGACTCAGTTGGTGTATCTCTGTGATATTTTTGCTAAATTAAATCAATTAAACATCTCACTCCAAGGAAAAGATACTCACCTTTTGCAACTCTATGACAAAATTACAGCCTACAGTTGTGGAAAACTGATCTGTTGATAAATAACGAGCAATGTGATAGTTTTCCGCTTTAACAATCCCATTTAAACTCGCAATCTGGCCATCTCTCCCCGCAGAATACCGATGATTGTGATGTGAAGGGTGTGATGTGTTCGTATTTGGATGCTCTAATTTCGCATTTTGGAAAATATTTTTCTGAAGACATGGAGAAGCACAATTCGATAAGAAATCCTTTTGTTGATAATGCAAATGCCTCTCAGGGGTTTACATTTCTGGAAGCTGAACATTTTATCGATCTTTCTTCTGACCTCACTTTGAAAAGCAAATACAACCCAAATTCACTCATTTCATTCTGCGTTAAGGTTCGATCTGAATTTCCACTTGTGGTTCGCAAGCTCTCCGTGTTCTTGTGCCGTTTGCAACATCATACTTGTGTGAAGCCGGTTTTTCTGCGGTAGCAGTAATCAAGTCGAAGTACCGCAATAAGATAGACATTGAATGCGACAGTCGTGTTGCAATATCAAACATTGCACCGCGGTTTGATAAAGTGTGCATAGAGCAACAAGCTCACAGCTCTCATTGAACATTTTCAGTATTTTGCGAATAAACGCTGACATTTTTGTGCATTTTGAACAATGAACATGATTTGAAATACAATTTTTTGGTAAAACTTGAAATTTGCAAATTTTGACTTCATTACGGCGCCGCGAGTACTGATAAGTTTTCAAAGGGCGCCATCAACAAAAAAAGTTTGGGAACCTTAGACACTAAGGTTTACTTCAAGTTGTGGTAGTAGGCGTTTTGCCGCATGTGACTGTTCTACGCTGTCGTCTTGACAGGTAATGCAGCGAGACAGTCACGGTTGATAGATAGCACTAAGCCAAGTAGTTTTGTACGGTGTGAAAAGAAGTATGACTGTGAATTTTTACACGGAGTGGGTATCCAGAACTACGGATCGCACAGCCCGTCTATGCCTTATGAAACCGAAAAGCCACTTGAACTAGCCTAGCTTAATAAAACCCAGGCTGGAAACACACAGCAACTACGAATCTCTGGTCCACAACATGTGAACAACTGGAGTCACAGTAGTTTAATTCGCAACACTCGCGGAAGCTTATGGGAACACAGCAAGTTGCTGATCACGAGAATTCACATCAGCAGATAAACCGGAAACGCAACTACCTAACTGTGCAGCTACACAAGGATGTAGCTATGCTAACCGTACATTAACTGTGCACCTGCAACTGTGCAATTACGACAACCATGCAACTGTGCAGTATTTGAAGGATTCGTCAATAACGCTCGTAAAGGCTAACTCACACACACTAAAGATGGCGTCTAAGTCACAATACACAAATGTCCACAGCAGGGGCGCAATCAGCTCTTAATTCTATGGTGGAAATTTTCATGAAACTTCATTCGATGACGTCGTCGTACTTGTTCAACCGTGGTACAACCTTTTCACAAATGGTTACGGACAAAGTTCTCTTCGCAACATTTACGAAAATGAAAACTTTTCAGTTTTAATCAAGATGCAGACCGAACTATCAGCACAGATTAAAAATTAGTAGACTAATACAAGCACCTGATTCCGTACTCAGATAGTGCAGTCATGGTTTTAGTGTGGCAGATGGATGGTCTACTACAGCAGTAAACCTGCCTAACTTTTCGTTTTGTTTTAGCAAATTCGTTCTAGCTGTATTCTTCTCGCATGTGTTTGAATTTCTATCACAAATGAAGATTCCAAACTTAAGGAATAGCTTATGTGAGTTTGGTCTAACTACGGGCCCGCGGGCAGCATGTGGCTCACCACAGCGTCTTCAGTGGCCCGCGGAAGCATTGAGGAAAAATCTTCAAATAGGAAATTTGTGAAAAAAACGTGTGAGGTTACAGATTTGTCTCACTGTATTGCTTGCGCTGGATACGCGCAAGAACAATGAATAGGCTAATACCTTTTCTGTGCAACATTTTTGTTTTATTTGTATATTTTGCAATCGAATTGAAAGGAAGGCCCGCTATTAACCCTCCGCTGTGAAACCTCACCGGATAACCTTTGTGTTTTTTGTGTGTACTGGTGCTCGTTGTCTTGAACAGTACATCTAGCGCAATGAATTCAGCACCTTCAAATAAATATGTCTACCTATCCGCTAAACGCAGCCTTCTCAAAGTGGCCCTCGAGCCAAATTAATTGCCCATCCCTGCAATAGGTAATTTTAGTTAGAACAAGCATAACATCTTTTAATAAAAATGTGGAATATTAACGGTGTTAGAAGCTGCAAACAGCTTCAGGAAATAAGTCAGCAAAGATAGATTTCCCAAACTGAAAGATTTCGCACTAGTAATGCACTCAACGTTTGGAAACACATAAGTGTGTGAAAGTACATTTTCTACGATGAAGCAGATCAAATCTGAAAACTGAAATCGAATGGCAGAAGAAACATTGGATGACAGTCTCCAACTTGCACCACTAACACTGCTATTGATAAAGGAACGATCTTGTCGGAGAAGCCCCGACCACAGGTATCCCAGTGATATAGAGATATAGAATATATAAATTGCTGTTTGCTCTTGTTTACTAATTTCCCATGATGCACTCAGTTATTTTCCTTTTTTAGTTTCAAATGTTGTGAATCTGTTGTTTTATACATCATTATGTTGGACGTGGCCCGCGAGTTGTCACGTCTTGTAAAATGGCCCGTAGGTCAAACGTAGTTGGACCACACTGGCCTATGTCAACGCTGAGAGGATCTTTGAATGTTACCATTTGGGGNAAAATGGATCAGGTGTTTTGTGTCTTTGGCGTATAACGGAGGTGTGTTTGGGGCAAAACAACTTTTTCTGTCATCCACGAGTGGTGTGAGATTTTAGAAGCAAGTTTAGGGCTACAGCTGACACTGCAGGCAAGGAAAAGTTACATTTGTAGCACGTCAGAATTATCAGAGAAGACATTTTGCGATGGTTTTTGAAATGAAGCTTACATCGCCATTAGTTGGGATACAGCAAACCGATGCACCAGTAACAGCTGTGGAAAGCATTACACCTTTTTTTCTTTCGGTTATTGATTACAAACCGTTAGTTACAAGTTTTTATTTCATAATCACCAACTTCCACATGGAGCTTAACCTCAGGTAAAGGTAACCAATGATATGAATTTGTATACTATAGTCAGCGTTTGATTAATCAAGGGCAATTAACATACTGCTTTGATCAGGTTCGATCAAAAGCTGACATGAAGTATTGTTTTTGATTTGCACAGAAATATTCGTTTGGATCTTGCAACGGCTAGTTTAACCTGACATTTTTTGGAGCAACTTTTTGAAATTGCGGTGGGCAATTGCCCTCACTGCCCCCGCATGGCTAGACACTTGCTTGAGGCCCGCAACATGTTAAAGTTTCGCTTTTTTGGGGGAAGAGACCTGGTTTATTTATGGATTGTGAATAAAACTTTGCTCCAAAAGTCGTAGCAACTTTCGTTTATCGGACCATATGTTTGTCCTTAATTTATAGGTTATTCCAGCTGTTTGTAATGTCTCCGTTTTGCAGGAGCCAGCACCTGACTGGTCTTTTGTGCGTGAAACGTATTTTGCATTCTTGATTTTAAATCCTTGTTCTGCTCCTCATGTGCACTTGTAATGCAGTATTTAACCTGCGATGCTATCAGCTAAAATATCGATTGTTGAACGTATACAAACTGAGAGGGTGAAGTTTTTAAATAGTGTGCGCATGCATTTTGAGTGATAAATACGTTTCCATAAGATTATTATTTGCAGTAGTAACTTCATCTTCTTTTGAGCTAGTTGTTCAAACCACTGCTTGGCCGCACTACATCTCGGGGCAGGTGTTGAGCAGCCACTCGGTTGTCTCATCGTCCAGAACCGTCAGGCCATGCAGTCCATGGAGAGGTCGATGGATTGGACATTGGACGACAACATGGTCGACGGTTCGTTCTTCTGCGCCACACTCACAGGCCGCAGAGTAGGCCATACCCCATTTGTACAAGAAGGAGCGGAAACGTCCAACACCGGTGCGGAGGCGGTTAAGCCGAACCCCGCCTCTTCTTGGGAGGGTCATTCCAGGGAATGGTTGGCGGTGTCGGGATAAAAATGCGGAGTTTCGAGGGGTTATCCGCCCACACCCCATTCCATTGGTGATCCGCCCATTGTGCCGCACGTACACTGTTGTTGTCAGATGAACTAATGAGATGTTGTGCGGCGGGTACAAATGGGTGTCGCGATAAAAGGCGCCGTGCATCTGCACTCGATCGACGTCTGAGCGCTGAGTGAAGCAGATGTTCAGGCTCCGTGGCACGGCGCGCTAGAGACAGCGTGGCTTCACTGCGACGAAGCTCAGCAGGTTGGATGCCTACGAGGGTTGGAAGGTTGTCTGCTGGTATAGGACGCAGGCATCCAGTTACAATTCGCAAGGCGTCGTTGATGGCAGGGTCGATGAGGCGGGTATGAGCAATGCGGCACAAGACAGGTGCGCAGTACTCTGCGGTTAAATGGACCAAGGGCTAGGGTGGCTAATCGCAGAGTTGTTGCTCCAGCACCCAAGCCAGAGCCAGCAAGCCGCCTCAGGAGCGCGACACGCGATGTTGGCTTTTTGTGAAGTGACTCAAGGTGTCGGCGATACGTAGGCGACCTGTCCAACGTTACTCTGGAGTATTTGGGCTCGGAGCAGAAGGGCAGAGTTTCGTTGTTGTATTTGACTTTCAGCTCATGTTTGGCTTCCTTGTTTTTAAGATGGAAGGCTGCCGACACCGTTTTTGTAGTGCTGAGCTTTAGCTTCCAAGTCTGGAGGTATTCACCTACAATTGCCATGTCCTTGGTCAGCACCCCTTCCACTGCCTACCAGTTTCCATCAGCATGCATGATTGCTAGATCGTCAGCATATGCATACTTTCTGGAGACGGTGGTTGGCAGGTCAGAGATGCAGGTGTTGAAGAGAAGAGGCGCTAGGACAGATCCCTTTGAGACGTCATTCTTGAGGCGTCTTAACCAGCTTCTTTTGCCGTTTCCGGTGGTGAGGGTGAAGCTGCGATTGCCAACCATCTCCATCATCATGCGGACCATGTATCTATCACACAGCAATCGCAGCAGCTTGCAGCTGTGGCCGTGGTGCCATACAGTGTCGTATGCTGCTGTGAGGTCGACAAACACAGCTCGGGCTTTTTTGCCGAAAAGCTATCGTCGATGTTCTGCGTCAGCATGGTTACCTGGTCTACGGTTGACCTACCGTGTGAAAAGCCCGCCTGCTCCCGAAGGAACAGTGGGTCGATGATTGGATCGACACGAGTGCAGATGAGTCTCTCGAGGATTTCAAAGGGAACACACAGCAGAGATATGGGACGATAGCTCTTTGGGTCCCCCAATGGCTTTTGTGGCTTAGGGATCGCAACTATCAGTGCTCTTCTCCAGATCTTTGGAATTTTGAGTTGGTACATGCAGGATGTGAGGAAGTCGCAAAACCAAGGTTTGAGAGCCGACCCGGCGTGCAGTATGAACTCTGGGAGGATGGAATCCAATCCCGGAGTCTCTCCTGGCTTCAGGCGTCTGAGGGCAGCAACAAGCTCCTCCGGCCTAAAGGATTCAGAGATACTGTGAGGCTCAGGTGGACAGCTCCTTGTTGACCATCCTGGTGGACTCTCGATCCACGGTCCTCTGTGCCCCGTTCTTCACGAGTTGCGTGGCGATGTAGTTTGCAGAAACGGGGCACTGGGGAAAGGAGCATCCAGAAATGCCAGTAAGTTTGTTGATGGTTCTCCACACCGTGCGGCCAGGGCATGCTATGGTATGGAATGGAATGTGGAATGGAAAGAAAATATCGGTATGGAATATGGAATGGCCCAAGTATGGAATGGAATGAAGGATTTGATGTATGGAATGAAACCAAATCTTCCATATTCCATACAAATTCCGTACTTGCACATTTTGACATGGTGTTTTTCTTTCAGTTGAACATATTAGCAGACAAAGTCTGAGTTCGACAAGAACAGTAATTCGTAAACTGAGGGCGCTCCTCGTGATCTCCGTTACAAGCAGTAACGTCGACACGAAAAGGAGGTCACTTATTCTGATTCTGTTCTCATGGGGACAGGAGACATTGTCATCAGACTTCTGCATGTTTACTTCCGTGCTGCCAGCCTGCCATTGTGTAAGCCGAGATAGCTACCTCGCTAGCATTGCCAGCAATGGCGCATTGTAATCGAAGACCTGACTTGGCATCCTGTGAAAAAACAATGTAGCCTACATTATTTTGAGGTGCAATAACTGAAAGAGAAACTATCATTGCTCTTTGTAAGCGAGCCATAAAGGCGTGCTCGTTGGCCGTGGCAACTAGTAAACTAGTTTTGTTTCAGATACTTTGTGGAATGTTAGGCAGATTCCTTCAGATCTGTTTCATCACATTTCTGTAAGTGGAAGTCAGTCATACTCAGATTGATTAAAGCGAATTCTGTTGACACTGTCAATACTGTATTCTAAGGAGGCTTAGTAACTAACATCAGCTTTTGAGGTTTTGAGGTCACACTTCAAACGTGATGTGAAGTGTCTTGTTGAAAGCGAATTTAGCTTTGTGCACCAGTGCAGTAAAATGTTTCATTGCGACGCTCAGCTTCACTTACTAAGTTGATAGCTTTGCATAGCTTTTGTTCACTTACTTCATTAGCTCACACCTGTTTTCTGCTGTACGTAAAAGCATTCGAATTATAAGCTTAAATACGACGATAATGTGCCGACATTGTATTTAGTACAAATATAATGGAAAGAAAAATTATGTCAAAGTTCATAATTTTTACGCTTGATGGTGAAGCTTCACTAATATTTGTACTACATTTGTAAATTTGAGTATCAGCGCTCTGAAGCCAACTTGATTGAAACAACTGTGGAGTCTTTGACCCGAGTACGGACACTAACTACAAAACTTCAAGGGAGTGTGCTCACCCCAGGCAAGACATTAGGTCATTGGCAACTAACCATGCTATCGTAAGAGCATATTTCAACTCCACTAGCAACAATGCTAATGGAACACATGAAACAAAGGGAAAAGTCACTTTTGATTCCAACAGTTATAACGGCAACTTACCTTGATCCGGAGTACCAAGTGCTTTTGACTGAAGAACAGCGAAACTCAGTCAAAATTGAGCTCCAAGCCTTCTGTTTATAAAAGACTTATGCTACTGAAACACCAAGAGGACAGCTTGTGCAGTAGAGAAGTGCCTAGTAGTATACTAGTGGCAAAGACCATGAATTTACACCTATGCAGCTNATGCTTATGTCCAAAGGTTATGTGCAAATGAACATTTGCNCAAAATGTAACAAAGTAGTTGCTTATGTCCAAATGAACATTTGCCCAAAATGTAACAAAGTAGTTAAATCTGATGTAACAAGTGTTTATTAATATTTAAGATCAACTTTAACTCTGTGAACACTTGCACGGGGCTCTCTTGACAGCTGCGAACCATTTCGATAAAATAGATGAAATAGGCCTAAAACTGGCTCTTGTTGAGAAGC
>JGI24021J15306_10001350_pt1 | contig 23724 bp, 16 predicted proteins | sample Ectturendosymbi1_FD_15306 | JGI IMG/M metagenome (IMG submission 15306) | reverse complement strand
TGAATCAGCATAGAAAATGTGTTCAGCAAAGATTCCATCTTTGCCAGCTGCGCGATTCAGTGGTAGTTTGTGCAGCAGAGATTTAATTTTGAAGCTGTTGCTTCAAAATTAAATAATGTATTTGGTTTTAGTGTGATTCAGGTAAAAGCAGTCTGTTGTTGCAGTGTTTGCAAAATTTCACCAAGGGTGCTTTTCATGAAATGAGTAACCTATGGTATTCATTATATCTATGTCATATGTACCTACTGTTTTTATTTTCGATCAAAGACCAAAATGCTTTTGAAATGACTGAAAAAAGTTTTGTCATTTCGGTCAAAATATCTGAAAATATAGGCTAAAATAATGAACACTGTTATGGTGAGTTTTACTGCAACGATGAGACAAATGATTCAAATGTTCCAGTGACTAATTTGTCTCAGCAAAAAATGACCGAAAAATCTCAGCAAAAAAAACAGTGTACCTGTAATGGTTTTCTTAAATATAATGTATGCCATGGGCCATTAGTAGAGTTTAATTTTACACAGATAAAAAATTGAGGTTAAGCACTTGTGATAAAAGTAACTGGTGATGCAAATAAGAATAAAAAAACATGCAGCCACCAAAAACCATGACAGTGCAAAGAGATGTTGGTCAGCATATGTGTATGACAGATAACACCAGGCAAACGCTGAAGTGAACAATATAGTCTCCAGGTGAAGTCATGCACTTTTGCATGTGCAAAGTTTTCCATGTTTTCCTGCACACATTGATTTTGTATGTGCTTTGGAAGCTAAAACCAAGTTTTGTCTTACATGCAGAACTACAACATTTGCATGCAGATAGCTACAATATTTCTGCTATCTTGTGACAAAAATGTTTTTGTGATACGTGAGTGCTGATCAAAAAAGATCTTCAGTTCCAACTGTGGTACTCCATGCTAGAATTCAAGCCTTTTTTGATGAGTACGGATGCATGACACGTAATTGTTTTTGCAGTATCAAAAAATTATTTCCATCCTTGTGCCTCGTTCATATTTCCGTATGAAAGACAAGACTTGCCTTAAGTTTCCAAGTCAGAGCAAAAAATTGCTGCAGTGCATGCAGGAAAATCTTATGAAAATCTAAAGCATTATTCTCAATTCTGTTTGGGATGGTTCAGGCCATGATAAACTTCCAGAGAAACACAGTTACTTTCTAAAATGGGATGACAAAGATCGAACTCATTTCATCTGGACAGAAACATTAGAACCAGGGATGTAAGAGTCTGTTTTTCTGTAATGACAGACCGCCTGGCACTGTAGGTACTGAGGATTAACACCAAGCAAATACTAAATAATGCGAATACAGGTCTTTATTTTAATGTCTTGCCCGTGTGGTGCAGATGGTTTACAGGGTTCCCACGCAGTATTGAAAGTATTGAAAAAGTATTGAATTTCAAAATCAGTTTTCAAGACCTTGAAAAAGTATTGAATTTGGCCAAAATGTCCCTTGGGTATTGAAAAAGTATTGAAATTCCAAATGGAAAAGATCAGAGTGTAAAGGAATACTTCACCAGCTACCTCAAGCTGGATGTGCTCAAGATCATGACTGTGATGTGATCTTAACCAGTTTGATAATTTTATCATCTTGGCCCCAACTTCACATAGTCAGTTTTTTCAAGAGGAAGTTAGCATTTGAGTTTACTGGTGCAAACACTGGACAATTGCATGCCATAAAGTTGAAGCGCTGGGACACCGACAAAAACCTGTTAAACAGGTTGTCTCGTTGGGCACCCCTCAGCAGTTTCATAATTTTCTATCATGGTTTAAAGTTGAAAGCTGAATTATTGGGTAGTTACACAGGTTACATTTTTAAAGGGGCTGCGGTCCACTGCATGTTCAACACAGTTCCCCAGGAGTGCTGGTTTGCAAATGGTATCTATCGTGGTTTGCCCAGTTCCGCAAGGAGCTAAACATGACAGAGAAAGTGTAAACCCATCTAAAATGAAACTTTGCCCGGGTTTCCATAACTCCTTTGCATCCAAGCAGACAATTTCTTATGTTTAGAAGTTATTTATTTCAAACATACGCATGGTAACAACCAGAACCGTCGACCGGAAGTCTTCAGTAGGGAGGCTTTACGTTTGTCCTAGGGGTCTTGACGTTCTAAAATTTTATAAAAACTGCACTGATTTATAGTGTTTCATATTTTAATTTTCAGGGGGTGGAGCTTCAGTTGTGGGGTCTAAGCCAACCAAAGCCTTCCGGTGGCGACGGGACTGGTGACAACTTCTGTGAATTCTGGTCTGTTCTGAAGCTCTTGTTGCTGCTATCATGTGGAAAAGCAACCTTTGAACAAGGTTTCGTTATGAATAAAAATATGTTTGATGCAAATTCATGTGGTTCACATCTAATTGCGAGGCGGTTGGTGAAGGACTACTGTACATTGCTAGTTTGGGAAGATTAAAAATGTCACAATGGAGAAGGAACTCTTGCAAGCAGCATGTCAAGCCAGAGGGCCAAATGAGGGTTTACTGGGTAATCAGAGGGCCGCATTATCTCTACCCAATTACGGGCCGCACTGTGACACATGGCGCAACAATGGCAGTACCTGAATTTTGCGAGAAACACCTACGCAAGGTGTCATAGGTTATAGAGAACTCACTTTTAGCTGTCTCTATGTTCGTTTAAAAGGAAGTTGTTCACTCGCTGGTGGAGCACTTTTAAACATCGATGAATAAACGAAATAACTTGAATGTTAAATATTTGAAAACTTCGAAAAAGCAGCACCGGCCGCACAAAATACCAACGGGTCGCATGTTTGAGACCCCTGGTGTACGTGTAGTTTGCTACAGTGTTCTGTTGCCTTTTGTGCTGTATTTCAAGTTTTTCTGGTATCTCTTGTTTGTGTGTAGATAAAGCAAACCAACTTAACTGCATTAGGTTCATTTAGATCAGCTATGTCCAAACCAAATGGCTTACTGAGCCAAAAATTATGTCAGTAACTTAACCAGGGCTGCACATTGAATGACATATTAATGAGGGCCGCACATTGAATGGCTTACTTTGATCTTAGCCAACTAAATTTAGCTTAAACTAATGTACTGAAAGTGTTTGAATCCTTACTGCAATGGTAGGCTATCAGACGTGGTGAAGTGGTGATTGGTAATTGAGGACCACTAGCATCAAAAACGTCAAATTCAAGATCATCAAAATAAGGATTGGTTGTGAGTATGTAGGATTCTTATTCTACAGCAAAAACCTAAACTGGGCTGCATGCGGGCTGTGGGTTGGACATAGCTGGTTTAGATTAATACAGTAAGTCTTCAGACACTGATTCCTTAAATCTTGTTCTTTGCAGGATAGAATAGTTTTGCTGAAGGAAAAGCAGTTCATAATATTTACGCAGTGTTGTGCAACGTGTGAAATTGTGTTTCATGATTAAGAATTTCGAAAAATGAAGAGAAGGCATGGTTTTGAACTTTTTAAATTTAGTATTGAAAAGGTATTCAAAAAGTATGGAAAATAAATTTTGAAAATGCGTGGGAACCCTGGGTTTAGCACAGTGAACAGCATTTTTCCATGATGCATAGCATTAACATAATAAAAAGGTATTGCTTCCTTATCAACTGTTGCCAACACAATCTGCATCAATGTTAATCAATGATCTACTTTGATATGATCATCAAGCACGTATTTTGGAATCTGCTACTTTGCCAACAGATACATGAATAGAGCCTTAACCTGTAATAGAATTTACAATGAAAGTTTTGACATTGAAAAACTTGACAATGAAATCTTGATTGCAAGACATTTTCTAAAGCATATATTGATTTCTTTATGCAAGTCTTTTCTACTCTAAAGTATTTGGTTTGATAAGTAAGTTTTCACCAAAATTTTTGATCAGGCCTTAAATCAAGTTGTCGAATGTATATCTTCACATTCAAGGTGTAAGGTAAGGTTCTATTTCAAGACCAGTCATATCGGACGACGACCACGTTCACAACAAACCAATTCGAAACAGACCGCGTTCACAGTAGACCGTGTCATAACGGACCAATTCGCAACAGACCACTTTCATAACAAACTATTTCAGCAGACCTGGGGACGCATCAAAAAAGTAGCCATTTTAAAATAGCTTCAAACTTATTTTAAAGCAAAATGTGAAAAAGGTGTGGCAACGCCGTTCCCGCCCCACCACACCCCTGGACTACTTCATAACAGAACACTTTCTTAGCACACCAGTAGGTGTGTGACGGACTATTTCATAACAGACCTATGCATGAGGGAGTGCATTCATAAGAGATGGGTGATTTTAGTTCTTAAGTAGATTGTTTGTATAATAATTGAGGATTCACGCACAGCAGCGCGTGTCGTTGGCGATTCATTACTTCAGCAATATGCGAAATGCAGGCTTCTGCCGTGCTGTGAAGCAACTCCTGCTGATATTACTCTTTACGGCAGGCCTGCACAACATACGGGCCGCATGCGGCCGCCAAAGCTTTCTGAATTGTAAAAAAAGTTGCAAAAGTTCGACGTGGAATAAGTAATTGTCGTTCTAGAATTTCTTCCAAAATAAATAGACTTGCTGCCCGCGGCATATATATGTTGATCATTTGACCCCTCGAGCTTTCTGAGCTATGCAGGCCTGTTTTACGGTAACGATGCTGTAAATACAGTGTATTGTAGCTTTTTGTTAGGTAACATACCATTACTAAGCACTTCTCCGAGCGTGCAGCAAATGGTACCTCTACCTGGGCGACGCATGCCTTGGTACGTTGCTGTTATTCAACACAACATTTCATAGGTATGTCAGGGATTACTACCGTAAAAACAGCAATGAATTTTTTGGCACAGGTTTTGTTCAGCATAACGTACGCGCGGAAGTAGAGAGCACTGTGCAAGGAACTGCTAGCCTGTTACTAGGGCTAGGTTCAAGTAAGTAATTACTTGAAAACCTTGACTTATTAATTGACCAAGTAATTTTGCCATTACTTGATATTTCGAGTAATTTGCTTTCAGAAAAGTTGAGATTTTAGAAGCCACGTCTGTTGCTGTAAACGTAATATTATACACGAAATGCATCATCACATCACACATGAAATAAGCCACTGAGGTGAATAGATTTCTTGCCTGTGCAGAGCGCTTTGTGAGTCAGAATTGTTGATTGTCTTTGCGATTATGATTTGGAGCAAGAAGCTCATTCCATTAAATTGAATCGCGGCCAACAGGTGCGAATTTTGTCTGAATCATCATGTGGTTTAAAAATTGAAATTATTTTGATGTGCTTGATTGTTTTTATTTCGAAATGTCGGTTTTTCTGATTTGCTTGAATTACTTCAGTTACGTAATTTGTTAGAAATTACAATAAATTTTAGTCAGTTGTACCCAGCCCTGCCTGTTATAGCAAGGGAAATGACGAGATCAATTGTAACAAGAGAATCTGAAAAGCACAAGGTGGCTACGGAGAAAGAACAGACGGATCTAACGGTATTAGCTTGAATGCCCGCGACTAAAGCATTTTCTCAGCAAAACTACAGTACTTTCTGAACTCCTCTGTTTTGAGTTTGGCACTGTTGAAAGGTATGTTCGTGGTGCACCGTATGCTGCAAGCTGCACGCGAGTTTATGAGTAGTGCAGCTGGAAACAAATTCAACCTTAATTAAAAACATTCCTTTGCTGTTCGTTTGGTTTACTTCTTTAAATATGAGTGGTTGGTAACGCGGTTTTCGTTGGAGCGTGGGTTACTATGGTGTACTGAACGTTACGGTAGCTAAATTAACACCGGAGTGTGTCACACTGTAAACACAGCTAATGAAGGACATGCAAAAATCGTTTTTTACGCACCTTTACGAGCGCTTTCGTGAACTCGTATAGTCATAATCCGAAGAGCGCATGAACTACAGTAACTAAGGCAAGGTGACGAAGAGCTCGTTAATGTTGCGCATTTATGTGAAGCTATGCTAAAGAAATCATTGCTGTTTTTACGGAAAATAATCACAGCCACATGTCTGAAATGGTGAATGTCATTATCGTACCTAACGTTTGTGTCACCCAGGTGGAGGTAGAATTTGCCGCACCTTTAGAGAAGTGCTTAGTAATGGGTATGTTATACTCCGTGCTTTTAGCGTCGTTATGATGAAGCAGGAGTGGCCAACCTATTTGCCGCATTGAGTGATTTCAAGTGACGCATTACGTCCCTGTAATCGTGATAAATTAAGAAAGAAAACCCCTTCAATATTTAGAACGATTTTTGTTTCGAACAAATCCCTTATGAGATGCCTGTTACCATCTTCAAACAAGCTGTTCATGGTTTTCTGGAATGTAAAATGTGTTACCTGAAGAAAAAGCTCTTCTTTGTGATGACAACTTGCTATTTGATCTGACATTTTAGTTGATGTTATTAATCATCTCAATGAATCTGAATATAAAACTGCAAGGCAAGAATAAAGTGTTTCATAACCTAGCAAATGATATCAATGCAATTAAGATATATTAAAACTGTTCATCTCGTAGCTAGAAAATGTGGATATGAGGCAGTTTCCGCATGAAGCAAAAGCTGGTTGAATGTGTTGCTGATAATGGCAATTGAAGATGTACCTGAAAAGATCAAGTTATGGAAGACTCATTGGAAAGTCTTAGTGCTAAGTGACATAAAAATGGAACTCACTGAGATTGACCTGAAAACAAATTCAATACTGAAAAATAAAAATTTGAGTTTTCCTCAGCAACTGGTGCTTGTGAAACTTATTTCTGACGATCCGTACCCTTTCCCAAATCCTTAACCTTTCCCAAAACTTACATTTCCCAAAACTAAGAAAATTAGATAGAGTTATATGTCGTTGTGGAAAGACGTACACATGCGAGCAAGCATTTTCGTCCATGATATTGATTGAAAGCCAAACCACGAGGTTGCGCTTGAAGTATTCTCCTCTATTGTTATCAGTAAAAATATTTAACTCTAAACATTGAAAAACTGTTGAAATACAACAAACTCAGCAGTCTCATTGAAAAGTAAGGAAATGAAAAGTTTGTTAGCTGCTTTTCCAGAAATTCCATTTGCATTTAACAATATTACCTGGAAAATCACTGATATGTTAAATAACACCGTTTCAACAGAAGCAACCGATGGCACATGCGCATCGGTATTCACGTTTGAAAACATTGGTGCATGGTGTGCTGCCGTAAAGGGTAATACAGTATCAGCAGGAGTTGCGTCACAAAACAGCAGAAACCTGCATTTCGTATATTGCAGAAGTAATGAATCGCCAACTACACGCGCTGCTGTCCCGCTAGTCTTCACTTATGCAAACAGTCGTTAGAGCTAAAATGACATAGCTCTTGTGAATGCAACCCCTTATGCATAAGTCTGGTATGAAGTCCATCATGTAATTGTAGCCTACTGGTTTGCTAAGAAAGTGTTTGTTATGAAGTAGTCTATTATGAACGCGGTCTATTTTGAGTAGTCTTTTATGAGTAGTCTGTTATGAACAGGTCTGTTTCAAACAACGCAAAATTTTTGTGCCAAGCTTTGCTGGGCATGATTAGTGTGAAGAGATATCGCCTTTTAAATATAATTAACTGTTCATCTACCATAATACATGCTCCATGGTAAAGTACGATGTTAGCAGTTTTGAATGAAAAAAATTAAAAATAAACCCAGTTTCTCCTGGTTCCGTCTTTCGACCAATAGGCGCATCCAGGGGCTGTTTCGTTGCCATGACAGATCCCTGATACTTCAGATATTCAGCATCAATGTCGATCAAACACCAAAGTTGACACGGTGCGAGTGTTTTGACCAGGGATATAGTGCTAACAAAAAGATGTGGAAACGCATCCAAAAAAATACCATTTTAAAACAGCTTCAAATTCATTTTAAAGTGAAAAAAGTGTGGGAACCAGGCCCGTAACCAGGGGTGCGTCCCCCTGCAAAAGTGTGTTGAGCATAGTTTGAAACTATTGGACATACTGTAGTTTAAAAAAATTGGGCCCTCAGAAAACTCTTCGCCACCCCTAGTGTCCCAAGCTGGTTACGGGCAGGGGCGTAATGAGAGGGGGGCACAATTCCCTGGGCGCCAAATGACTGCTGGTGGTGCCGAAAAGTCCCAACAATGTCACATGTACATTCTTCAATACAGTAAATTTACTTTTGAAAGATTCGATCTCAGGTTCGAACATTGGGGCGTCAAACTTGCTTCTTGCCCCGGGCGCCATCTAATCTTGTTACGCCCCTGGTTATGGGCTTGGTGGAACGCCGCTCCCACGCGTTCCGCCCCACTACACCCCTGGGTTTGGCACATGCAACGTTTCCCTGCGATGCAGAGCATTATTACTTGGGATAGAACGAAAAACTTGGAAATATCAGTTATCGGCTATCGGTTCATGAATGGCCGATATGTCGGTATCGGCCCCAAAAAGCCATATCGGTCGATCTCTAATTATTACGAAACAACCGCATTGCTTCCTTCTTGAATGAGCGCCATCGCACCAATCTGCTTTGATATATCCTAATAACGCACGTCTTTCGGAATGTGCTACTCTGTTAGTGCTAGGTGTGGAGAAGCTGTCAGAAGCTCGTACACTGCAAGCAGGGCTGTCACAAATGCCACTCAAAAAGCCCAAGAACAGTACCAAAAATCCCTATTTTACATAAAAAATCCCTAAAATATGGTGGTGGTGCAGCATAAAATCGGAGCGCCATGATAAGTGTTAAAAGTAGATAAGAACCAAATACGCATTGCTGAATAAACTAAATTGATTCATTTTACACGTTTTCAAACTTTTCCGAAAATCCCTAAAAGTGTCAAAGTTCCAATCTAGGGACAAAATCCCCAAAAATGAGAGCAGTGCAAAACACACGCATAGCCTTTTTCCGATGCTTTATGCCACTTCGTGGTATGAGAACCGGTTTTCAAATCGCAATCGTTGTGTTTTATACTAGGCCCAAGTCGTGTCTGCTGTTTACACATGGTAGGCTAGATTAGATTAGAATATAATAAGGTTCAGATCCACTCCAATGTCGCTCCGAGTAATGCGTGTTTATTTCTATTGAAGCTACGTTTTTACGACGAATTTCTCGTATGATTGAAATGCGCGACTGCTAGGCTGGGAATTCGTTATCGAATTATTTCAACAAAATATGGTCCAGCGCTGTATTGCAAAAACAGCTTTGTCGATACGAAAAGTAGACGTTGTTTGCTGCGCAAGAAGTCTTATACTGTAGTACCTTCACGTAATTGCTTTTCCATCACGATGGAAAACGTTCAAAACAACGGCCCTGTGTTCTTTGCAGTGATATCGCAAGTATGTTTTCAACTATTTCAATCCCGATATAGAGCGCTTTACAGACACAGTTGCCCGGGGGGTTATCAGCATCAATTTTAAAAGTATGGGTATGTTCAGATGAACAGCGTTCCTGTTGCTGTATGGCTGACGTTTGCTGATTGTTGTACTAACTACGCACTGCACGGTGCCACGTTTGCACGAACAAAAACCATTGCGATGCAATGAATGCACTGTTACGAATACTAGCTGCAAAACGAAACCTGTAGTTTGCCGAGATATGCTGGTCATTGTGAGATTGACAAGTGGAATGTTTACGCTAGGGCGTACTTCATTGTGACTTTTGCTTGTTGAGTCATCGTGCCCTTTAGCGAACCTGCTTACATAAGAGCTGATGCAGAACCTGAAAGCCACAATGGATTGTGGTCGATGTTCACGTGGATTGTGACTTTTTCTTGCGGAGTCATCGTTCCCTTTTGCGAACCTGCTTACATAAGAGCTGATGCAGAACCTGAAAGCCACAATGGATTGTGGTCGATGTTCACGTGGATTGTGACTTTTTCTTGCGGAGTCATCGTTCCCTTTTGCGAACCTGTTTACATAAGAGCTGATGCAGAACTCGAAAGCCACAATGGATTAAGGCCGATGTGCACGTGGGTGCGACGTTGTGGGCAGTCTTTTTTTTCGGATGTCCGCAATTTATAAAGCCTCAGTTACCAAGTGCCATGTAAACGCAGTGAATGTGATCGGTACTATTGTCCAGACAGTTAGTTTGTGCTGTGTACTAAATCAGTGGTTCCCACCCTTTTCAGTGTTTCGGATTTATATGTTATGACGATGTGGCTGAAGCTGTGGACCCTTTTAATAAAACCAGTTAATACCGCTACGTACAAGCAGTCTCTACTAGAAAAGGTTATCATCCGCTTCGCGTGCCGAAACACATGAGTGTTTCATTGAACTTGTCACGCAACAAGTTGATATTGCATAACAATTGAACTGTCAAAAGCGGATGGAATTGTGTGAAACAAGCGCTGCTAAGGGTGGGATAATTGCATATTGTATGCAATAGGTGGGAAAAAGTGAAAAGTTTGTTCACCAGGCATTGAAATAATCCGCAACAATGTTGCCAGGTGATAAAATACGCCACCAGATTTGGAAATCCGGTGAAATTTGAAACAACTGGGTGGCAAAAAAGAAGCTTGGAATCAGACGAAAATTTTGTGAAATTTTATAATAGTATGCAGTGCATATTTTTTTTCAGTCGTCGAAATCCAGCAACTTTTTCTTTTATCAGCATTGAATTTGACAACACTGTCTCTGTAGCTCGCTTTCTCAGGCGACTTTCCCAGAAAGTCTTTGGGATATTTGGCTGGAAGTTGTGGTCACTTCGAAGTTTTTAGTCAATGTCTGAGTTACGGTTGACAGGTTGAGGTAAGAATTAGGCTTAGAAATAGGTTTTAAATCAGAGTAAGATTTAAAATTTTGGTTTCTGATCAATTCATCCTACTGCTCATTAGGGTTGCGATCGGAAGGCCTAAGCGGCAAACGCACAAAGCTTTACTGTGTGGAAGCAAACAACCATAGAGACATCACGCCGTGCTCGCTGTATTGTTGCTTTTTCGCGTAACATGCAAACAGGTGCTATTCTTAGCGCACATCCCGTTCGTGGTACATTGCACATGCGATGCCGCGTCAACCAAGCGATCTCAACATTACCATACCTGATGAGCAGCAGGATGAGTTGGTTGATTTGCAAAATGGTTGAGGAATTCTAGATTCAGATGATCTGCCCTGTCTGTAACCTGAAGTTGTACTCCACTTGTTTTTGCCTTTTGTTTTCCACATGCCGTATTTATTCGATTGTAAGCCGCGGTTTATGAATTGTTTTTAATCATTTCATGCGGCTTACATATTTAATTCTTTGCCTTATCGAAAAGGATAGATGACGTACAGTCTTTCCTTGGCTACGTTTTGTCGACCAAACTCTCTTTTCTCGTCAGCATCACGTGCACACTCTGTCACAGGCGGGGTTACGATGAATAGAAGGCAGTTTGTAATGGTGCAAGCGTCATTACCCGGGTTGCCAATGAAACGCAGAACGTGCTAGTGTGCGAAAGTATCTCAAAGGCTTAGGTGACCTATGTTCCAGTGCGGCCTACAATCAAGGGCGGCTAACAATCGAGTAAATACGGCATTTATGCGAGTCCAGCTTCTCAACAATGCTTCTCATCAAAACTACACACAGAAATCGCCTTGGATTGGAGTATGATGCAAGATGTGTTCTGTGAGAAATTTCACCTCGTATGGTTAAGCTACCAAACAGTATCAAACTAATCACTGCATTTGATTAAATGACAACTTACATACCGTTGTTGAAGCGAATGAACATGCGCGTTCATGAGACAGATCTTGTACTGCCCTTTTGCCTGGATTCTAAAGTAACTCCAGTGAGGAAACCTTCGTATGCGTTGTGACTCAATGATAACAGTGGTAACCGAAGTTATACAACTGCACAACCTTGCACAACGCATTTCCTAGCAAAATCGCTTCAGGTCAGAGAGTAATGCGTTCATATTACATTTCATGAAACAACAACACATTTTTACAAAATGTTGTACTCTACCTCGTGGTGTATTGCAATACGTTGCTGAGCAATTCGAGGAACGCTACGGGTGAGAAAATTTGCTACACGCTTCAAGCTGTCAACGTAAATAGTGTCGTTCCATTATTCTGGCTCAAGTTATGCTTTCTAGCGGTAACATATTAGTAAATTCAAGAGCGATTTTCTTATAAGATGGACGGCTTCAACCATTTCGGCAAAGATTTCATTATGGTAGTGAAATGCGTTCTTATTGCAAGCAATTTCCTCCTGGGCAACCGACTTTACCAGCAGTTAAATTCCTCGGCGGTGAAGTCCAATGACACGTTATGTGTAAAGAAAGTTGCAGGCAAATATTAACCAATTGTAAATTAAAACTTAGCAAAAGGTCGCAAAGCAATAAAACTTACCAAAAGGTTGCAAAGCAGTAAAACTTTTAATTGTAATGTACATGCATTTTCTTTTTTCACCCATGTATTAGCTCCTAACTTCTGTGAATGAAAAGGTCGTAGCTGGTGTCAATTTATGAGCAATCTTTTCACTTGACTCTGTTGCTTTTAAGCACTCGATTACAGGCGGTTTAACTTTTTTGTGACCGTAATTTGTGGTTGCAAAATCTTTTTTAAGTCGCAGAACATTTGATATTCACTTGTTTTTTTGTTTTTTCTTTTCGATTAGTCAACTCCAAAACATTGGTAGAAAATACAGAATTGTTAACAGAATAGTTTTTTAAGTTTGCAAAAAAAATTCCTCACTTTTCGCATTACAGCTGAAAGTAAGTTTTCTTTTATAACCAAAATAAAGAAGTGTATGTACCCGATGCAACGGCGTGGATTTGATTGGTGGTGACATGTAGACTGCAGAAAAACACTAATGTAACAAAACATTTCAGTGCAGGAACCGTATTGTTGACGAGTTTGACGCCTAAAACCAAGGCCCCAATTGAAAATTCCCAGCGATGTTCTGGACGGTATGGCTAATTAACTGAGACAAGGTTTAAGCAGTAAGTATACCCATATCACGAAATGCTTCGAAAAATCAGTGAACGAAACGCCGTGAAGTTTTTCCCAGAACACGAAATCTTATTAGTTAAAACTGGCAATCGATGTTGGTGATAAAACTTGTATCGGCATGTCCATAGTTAACACGTGAGCGTTGTTCAATAGCGGTTTCGTGATTTTTGGTTAAATGTAATAAATTCACATTATGAAGCTTTCACAGTTGCACGTGTAATTTTGGGATCACACAAACTTAATAAAACATGACGTTTATGCTCGTTTTGTTTTGCTCTGGAGCTTCGTAAACTGATTAAGTTAAAGCTGCCATGGTAGTTAAATAATTTGACTGCAGCTTTCCATGTGGTTTGGGATTGTGTAGCAAAAGTACGCGTTTGCATCGCGGACTCAAATCGAACGCAAGGCATTACTATATTAGAAGCCGTTCTGACCCTTGTTTGTTGGGGTGGTGCAAGCGGTGTGCAGGTATCCTAACCCGTATTTTCGAATTCTTGGTTTGTTCGAGTTTTCATATGTTATCCTACTTTTACTTACTTTCAAGTTTTGATGGTTTGCTTGATATCTATGGCAATACGTTTCCAACAAGATTTTGATAATTGTTTATGTTTGCGTAATATTTTCAACTTCATACAAGTTAATTAAGACCTCAAAGGTGTGGCCGTGCACGTCGCAAGCGTGTGTGTTTTTGGGATCATTTTAAATTTTAGGCCCCTGAGGAAGCAAAACTTACATTGAAAACGTATCAGGTGATGCAGCAGAAAACTGGTGAGACAGAACCGGCAAAATTATAGAAAAGACGATTTGCTGCCATTTGCCCATGAGCAAAAAAAGCAGGACTGCTGACTTGTAGCGACTGCAAGGAAGCATGTTGCGGTGTACACAATTTTGTCAAAGTGTTACTCTGTGCGTGGATTGGCCCAATTAAACAAGATTCTGTCATTAACTTTGCATGCCGTGTTTGCTTATCTGTACTTTTTGAACTTCCGTTTGTCAAAGTTGCACGTAATTTTCTAGTTTTCGATGAAAACACATCACATTTTGTGAATCTATTTCTACAAAACTTTCTAACATGTTTTCGAAAAAGCAATGTGCTGTTTTCTTATTGTGGCAAAGCATTTTCTAATACAATCTCTCACACAATTTTAGAAATATGTTGTTCTGATTTCTTATCGTGAAGTTGAAACAATTCCAGCGTGTGGTTGATATTTTGAGGCGTGCAAATTGATAAACAGAGCGGCAAGCCTCCTGTGTGCCGTTTAATTAATTCATCCTTTTGCTCTCCCTGCGTTTTCATTATTATTTGCTCAACAAACTAGAACACGACAAACCGCTACGTTGGGCAAAGTAAAAGCGGGCATGCTAACAAAACCCCCATATGTCTGTAAACACCAGTCATATCGTATGGGTTCATAGTCTTAAGTATTCACACTGAACAAAGGGCCTCCGCACATCAAAATCTGGCATTGTTGGCAACTGTTGAAGTATGTAAGTTAGCGTTGACGATTGTGCTCTCATGATGTTGTCGATTAATTTTGCTTTGTCGTCCCGAATGTAATCTGTTCAAACTCCGGAAATTACATTAGACGCTTGTCACGCTATTTGCAGCAGTAAACCATTTTTTGTTTGTCAAACGTTTTTGTCGAGTCACGCGTTCTGTTGTTTGTGTTTGCAATGCAATTTTGTGTATTCTGCGAGTAGGAAAGACGCTGCGTGTCTCAAAAAAATGAAGTTTTAATCGAGGCTCGTGGTTTTGGAGGTCGACAGGTAAAGACCGTTCGTTGCTAACTTACCATTGGTTTCCAACACTGGGCAAACCTAAGCGCACGTGTCTACAGCGAGTAGTCCAGCGGTTAGCAGTGGAAGAACCGTTGCAGGAAACGTTTCTGATTTTTCTGTTTTGTGAACATGTGTATTTTTGAGTTTCTTACAGGTGTAGTTGCCGTTCAAAAGGCATATGTGACTCATTGCGTGACTGTGAGCTACCTACAATCACGCCAAACCACAGCTTGCAGGATAGCCGAGGCGGTCATACTCAAACTGGTTGAGATAATTCCATCACTTGCCGTGTTTCATTTTTACTGCTTGGGAATTTTAAACTCCTCATCGACATGTGCTCTGTTTTTATAAATTTGATAAGGTTAGCTTAGTAAAAACTTCGCTTTTCGGGACAGGTTTTGACTGTGCACGATTTTCACTTCACGATTTTCTAAAAGTTTCATATTTTGCGATCGTACAATCTTAGATGATACATTTTGGAATTTTGAGTTGTGAAAAATCTTCATTTTGCTTCTCCAGGCTTATCTCTTTCACATACCTTGTTCGAAAAAAAAGAAATGTCTGATACAAAGCTAATCAATGTTAAATTAACGAAAAATTTAATGCTGTGTGCCTCAATGGCCGTTGTGGGTTCAACGTTTCAGTTCGGTTACAACACTGGTGTCATCAACGCACCGCAACGTGTGATTGAAACGTTCTTCAACGAGACATTCCAGCAACGGTATGTGGTCGTCGTGTCTTCAAATCTTTGAATGGTTTACAAGCATTGACAGAGGTTTATATCCAATATATACATATGATTTCACTTATCATCCAGTACTTCGCGGTGCAACTGCTAATCTTTTTATGTTTTGTGGAAACTTTTCAACGCTTGGCTAAACTGGTTTAACTATTTTAGCCTCAAAATCCTCAGTTTTATGACGGAAACCACACTCAGACAGGCTATACCATCCCGCAGTTTCGGAATGTCATCGTTACCAGCAAGCAGCTTAAGCTCTGCCGCAAGTTGGTTCGAAATGTTCAACTTGTGTGGAGCGATTTTTTATAATAATCGTGAAACGTGTTTTTATAAATTATAATGGTCATACCATTTCAAGGTTTTGGTTGAGTGGGGGCCGAATGTTATGACGTGAAATAAGTCTTATGTTTTTTTGTCATATAAATTTAAATTATAGTGGTCATACCATTTCAATAATCACCCGGTGCTTTTCGCAGTGCAACTGCTAGTCCAACAAGTTGTTTCATCGGAACTTTTTTGAGACGCCACTGAAAATTGATTAAGCTATTTTAGCATTCCGTTTAAGAATCTCCCCAGTGTCGGCTTTTTGCACAATTATTCATTCAAGCGAAATACTAAAGGGCAGAGCATTGATTACATATAGATGTTTTTGGCAAATTGACGTTGTCCCACTCTTGTAATCATGCACTGATTGCCTGCAATTTTGAAACCTGTGATACCGATTTTTTTCCTCGTGCTGACAACTTATGGTCGTCAACACTGACTGCAGCATTTTTGTATCCAGTCAATCAATAATTTCAACTTATTCAGAGGAACAAATATGTGCTTAGATAAAGATCCTTACCAATTTCCACTCAAATAGATAGAAAATTTCCTTTCGCTATCAGCAAGTCTATTGGTTCTATCACGTCTATTGGTGGTATCAAGTCTATAAGTAGCATCAACACGTCTAATGATGTTATTTTCCGATCGTTTTCGTATGTGCACCGGAACTTCATTAAGAAATCGTTGTTTACACGCTGTTAGGTTTTCCTCTTAGCTGTCGTTGACGCCTTGAAGACATTCGGCGGCCAATGACTGTTGCCGAAATATAAACGTCAAATGTTTCGCACATAACAGAAACATTGATAAAAATATATGTTCCACCAATGGCTGTACGTTACACGGCTGGAGAAATTATGACGTGAAACAAGGCTTAGTTTTTTTGACATATAAATTTGCAAGGCATGTTGATAATTGTGAGATCGGTCGTCGCTAAAAGCTGAACCATGATTTTAGTAGCCATCTGGTTGTTATATTTGAATAGTTCCTTGCTTTAGTTAGCGGGTCTTCTTGCACATTTCAGTGAAAATGCACTGATGGATGTATTCAGATGAACAGTGATAGTGGACCACCGGTGGTCCACCTGGAATTTCTAGGGGTCCACAGAGAGTTCTAGGACTCAGATTGAACATGCCCTTGTGTTCACCGACTTAAGTGCAATACAGTTACACAACTAGTTGTTCAAATGTCAACGTAGCAAAGTGGTCCGTCGGATATTTTTTGTGAAAAAGATGGTCCATGGGTCAAAGAAGGTTAAGAGCTTTTCTATCGTGTTTGTTTTTCCTATTGATGTCAGTAAAAAAATGGGGAAACACGCATGCGGAATTGAAAACACGCGTTCAAAATTTGCGATTAAATTCGTGTTTCCACAGAAATTTTGAAAATAAGTTTTTAGTGGAAATGGGCAAAGCCGCTGAAGCTGGCCAGCCTTTTTTGCTAGTGCATTATAGTGCGAAATTTGTTCTATTCGAAAGTTGCCGTTTATCAACGAAATCTCTTGTGTTGCGACAACGGCTAATCTACTTTTCGTGAACACTGCAAACTTGCTATTTGGAATCAAGGCATGCAATCGCAATTTTCGGTTTTGCTTTCGCTTCGCGTGACGCCATCGATCTGGACGCCACCGCTGTAGTCACACGACCTGCGGTATCTCTGCGTTGTCGCCTAGTGCTAGTAGTGGTGCAAACTGCAGAATAGCTGCATTTTGTCAAGTTTACGATTAAGTTGCCATTATATTGAAACAAAATTGGAGCTGTGATGGGGAAGTAACTGTTGAGGACTACGTAGTGATTAGGCTAGAAGCAACAAGTTTTAGCTCATTTTCTTATCAACAGAAAAGAAATGTACTCGATGTAGGGCTTGAATTAAGAGCTTCAATCACAGCGTCGCTGCACAAGTTTGGATAAGGTGCTTTCACATCTGCCACCACAATGTATAAAGCGGGCTTTGGTTTTTCGTCTGGCAGTCTTTCCAGTTGAGCACACCTCTAGTAAGCGGTGGCCATGGATCCAGAATGCCTGAGTTGACACCGGCAGGATTCTGCGTTTTTCTTTCGAACCCGGAGTCAAAAATTTGTGAAAAAACGGACCCGGATCCGGAGTCACTTTTTAATTTCCACAGTAACAGGACTCTACGGGGTCATTTCTTAACTAAAAACATGGGTAAATTTCGGTTGGATCGATAGTAGCCGGAGTCTGAATAGGAGTCGGATTCCCAAATTTGAAAAATTTCCGGACCCGGATCCGGATTTAAAAATTTTGGAGCGGTAGCGGAGTCGCATTCTGAAAAAGCGACTCCGGTCACCTCTGCCTCCAATGTATTGATCGCTATCTTGACAAAACTCGTTCGGGCAATTTTTGCAAAAGTTCCCTCAAATAGGTTTCAGGATGAATTCTAAAAATGCGTGGCGTGTTGATGTTCCAGCACATTGCAACAAGCGTAGCAGTATGTCTCTGGTACAAGCGTTCAACAAACTCTCCGCGGTTAGCTTGCGTGTCTTGAGAAGAAGCCGGTGTATTGCATCGAAACGTTTTTTCTGATGCAACAAAAAAAGAAAAGAACTTAAACTCATCAAGTTCTATACCTAATACAATCTATGATGACAAAACCACCCCACACGATAAAACGCTTTTCACAAAACTGAACAGGAGTCGGATTCTCAAATTTGAAAAATTTCCGGATCCGGAAAAAAGAACCTAAAATTTAGTGTTCGACGCATAACCGAATCAATAATAATATACTGAAAGAACAAGAGAGGGTTTTAGGCAAACTGAGCAAACTAACAGAAAAGATGAAAATAATGATTTACCGACCAGATAAAGACGAGAAATTGATATTCTTATTACGAAGATTATAACGCTATAATGATCAAGGAACTCCAGTAGTTTGAAAAAAATGGATGAGCCAGCACATAGATGCGATGTTTACCTTAAGATGCCGAAGAAGATTGTAACGATATCGCTGTCAGATAATTTTTTCAATTTCGGTGAAAGCAATCATTTGCGAATGGCTAAATTTTTCCTTGTGTTCGTTGCAAGCATTGCTTTCAGATTTCGGGACTGATGACACGTAGAATTACGTGAGATCGTGAGATATTTAAAAATATGCTGATAAGTTTGACTGCTTCTTCCTTTTTTTGAGGGCAAGTGTATTTTCACACAAAAAATTACATATTCGTAAATAAGGATGTTTGGATTGGTTCCAATTCTTTCGTTTGCAAAGCAGCAAGAGAAACAAGTTGCATCTAGTTGACACACTAGCTTTCTTGAACCTTACTTCCCATTTTGACCTGTCTTGATTACTTGTTTTGTCCAGATACGGATATTCTATTAACGGATCAACTCTGAATTTGTTATGGGGATTCACTGTTGCTATATTCGCTGCCGGTGGTATGATAGGATCGCTGTGCGCTGGAGCAGCAACAAAAAAGCTGGGATTGAAACGGATTTTGCTTTACAACAATGTTTTTGCAGCTGTTGCTGCTATTTTGATGGGCTGTTCGCAAGCAGCAAGTTCATTTGAAATGCTGATCGTTGGTAAGTTTTTCGTTTTAGTATGTGCTTGGTTGTATGATGTGAGTCAGGCAACTGAAAAATTGTTCTATCGTGTGCAGTATTCCCAGCAAGTCTGAAAAACGTTTGTAAAATCTTTGTTACTGTTTACTCAGATTGTACTACAATGTTTCGGGAAACGATTCAAACTACCGCTAGTTCAACGTTCTTTCCAGTGCTTCTAATTTCTTTTATTGTACACTAAGGCCTTGCAAGAAAGAAAGCTTGAGTTGCGTGTTTACTCTCAATATTAACGTGATATATGTAACAAAGGATTATTATCCAACTGCCTTCACTAGTGTTTTTCAACCTTTGTGTGTGCTGTTGCGGAACCTTCCGCAAATGTTTGCGCTGCTCAACCCTATGGCATAGGTTCCGCAACAAAAAGGGAGCAATAAGTCGTTGATAAACAGAACTTATAGCATAGGTTCCGCAACAAAAAGCAGTTGATAAACAGAGTATTGAATGTAATTTATAGTGACAAGGAATAAGGATATTGTGAAACAGTGGTATTTGCTACAACCGCGTAGAACTGTGGTTGCTAATTTAGTCTCAGGCAAAATCGGTCTGTTTCGACGGAACCCCTGGCAGCCACTCGAGGGACCCTCAGGTTCCGTGGAACCCCGGTTGAAAAACTTTGGCCTACACAGTAGTCAGTATCTCGAAAGCATCAGGTGATAAAAGAATGAACTGCTTTTTCGAAATCTTATGTGGAAAGTCAAGTGCTTTGCGAATCTGGCAATTTTTTCGTCGAGAAACTTGGCGTTTTCGAAACTTGGTGGAAGCGCAGTGTACGACTTCGTAGGGTTCGTCAAATGAGTAAGTAGAGTTAAGGAGTTACGAAGGATTTTGTTGAAAGAGGTTTTTAGTGGGATAAGGTTTTACTGCATTCGTTGATACATTTTGTAAATCTTGTCATTGCTGTTAAAACTAGAACTTGACCGTTGCATCGGCATGCCGATGTACATCGGCCGATATGGCGATGCTGCCGGTGTACCATACCGGCAAAATTCCGTGTATATATATGGGCATAAAAGTCGCTACGCTATTGTTCTGCACGGAGAGTACGGAAAACCAAATTATAATTCTCTTCCCTGTTCTTTGCGGCACGCAGCGCTCCGTCTACACACCGTATTTCCTCATTTGCTAGCCGCCGCCGCCCTTGATTGTAAGCCGTCCTTGACTGTAAGCCGCACGAAATGATTATTATATTTCGAAAAAGCAGTTAAAGCCGCCTTTGAGTGGAAGCCACATTTGAACATAGGTTACCGAAACCAAGGGGAACAAAGAGTTTTCTGAGAAGCCCCAAATTTTTTAAACTATGTCCAACACATTATTCCAAGTGGGACGAAGCCCCCTGAGTTACGGGCCTGCCCAAACCTTAGAGATCGTTTCGCGTGTTGGCAACCATGGTAATGATGCTTACACCACTACAACTGCCTTCTGTTCGTCATAATCTCTCTTGTGACGGATGTGCACGTGATGCAGAAGAGAATCATGTGAAAAGACAGTTTGTTCGAGAAAACGTTGTCAAAAAAAACTATACCTTTCGATAATGTAAAGAAATAAATTTTAGATTGTAAGCCGCCCTTGATTATAAGCCGCATAAAATGATCAATAAAACACATTTAAGCCGCGGCTAACAATCGAATAAATCCGGTACGTCAAGTGGTCCGTCATGCTGAGCAAGCGTCCCAATAAACCGCTCTACGACGTAACATTGGCTCGAAGTTTTGGCGCTGTAAGTAGATAACTGCCCGCGAACAAATCAGGGTACGTGGTGTGGTGGTTGACTGTTTTAGCAAGGCCTCCTACTTGGTTCTTCATTGCAGCTTAGTGATGGTTTCATTGCTGTTAGTAATGCGTCGAGCATTGTTGTTGCCCCACTGCTGAGACTGAGCGCAGGCACATACACAAGGGAGTACTTTTACGCAACACATGTTTGTCTGTTTATGGATTCGCTTGCACGCTTGATTTGAAGTCAGACCAGTGCTCTTCAACCTTTTTAAGGGCGGCAATGGCTCAGTGGTGAAGTGTCCGCCTCCCAATTGGATGGTTGGCTGTTTGATCCACGGCCACTGAGAGAATTGCCGTAGCGCTTGTTGGGCAAGAGCGTTCACCTCAATCGCCCCAGCTGGGGGCAAATTTCAGGCTTCGACCTGCCGCTAACTGTCGTCACCAAAAATAAAATTAAAACTTTTTGTCATTGTGGAACACCTGATATACTTTTGCGTTTGTCATAGAACCCCCATGAACAAAAATTTTGAAAACACGAATTACTTGTAAGAATCAAATCATTCGTTATCAGACTTTTCAACAAATAAACAGTTATTACAGAAGTTAAAAATCAAAAAAATTAATTACTCGGTTGTTCTTGCATTTCTGGAATGTATCTGCTACAGCTACATTCAGAATTTGGTCATCCGGCAAAGAGAACCCGTATCTCAAATATGTGTCGTCCCATTTTCCAACTTTGGCAATTGAATTACCTTTGGTCCTCCTCGGATTAGGTGCCTCTTACATTTCAGCTACATTGCTCACTACCGTCCACACCTTCGCTGATGTTACTATTTTGCTTCACATAAGAAAATATGATATTTTGCTTCATCTGGCTTGAATAAATAGTAAAAAGTTGGGTCTCACACTGTTATTACTTTATTTCTATAAAGGTTGAACAGCAGCTCTAGTCTGTGGCTGAATCAAATCTCTAGGATCTCTACTAGACTCAGGCTGAGTCTACTTTCTACTCAGTCTACTCCATTGTGAACTGTACATCGGCAATATCGTATTTATGTTGCAACAATAAGGTTCTTATTTGCACAACAATGAACAAGTGACGCAACAACTCTCAATATTTTTTGTTCCACTATCTACACTTAACCTCCTGTATAACTAACTGGTCTCATTGGAGTCTGAATGAGGCGCGGTGATCTAAAAAATTTCTTAATGACGCATCAACATACTGAAACAAGAAATCATTTCCCGTGAACAAAACGAGGAACCCTCACGGAACCCCACTATGTTTTGCGGAACCCCTGTTGAAGAGCACTGAGTTAGACTATCGCGAATCCTAGAAATTGCTAAGGACTGCAGTAGCCACGACAAATGAAAACCTCCCGTCACAGTACATGAAAACATCTTGTGAGTTGGTTTAATACGCATTATAATGTAGCACTATGTGTGATGGTCGGAACTGCGCGATACTGCTGAGGCAATGTTACAAAATGTTTTTTTTGTAGAGATAGACCGATTATATCGGCCTGGCCGATGTATCGGTCCATATTTAAGTTTTACCGATATATCGGTATCGCACAAAACGGACGATTTTATCGGCCTGAGTAGGTGTTGACAAAACACTGTTATATTCCTCACACATCCAGTCAACTTGCGCAAGAAAACAACGAACCAAGTCAAGACAGTAGCAACGCTAGCAGGTGCTTTTTCATAAACAAGCGGACAAGATGAACCATGGAGCACGCGTCGGCCGTCGCAGCCGAAACAAAAGCATCATCATTAATCAGATTAATTAAAAATCATAACAAAATATTGAAATTGCTGCAATTTGAAAAATTTTTGCTCATAAATCCTGTATTTTGAAGTTTTTGAAAAAAGGTAAAACATAGAATGCACTATATTTTTGGAAATGAAGCAGAAAATAAGATTTAAAAATTTTGGAAATATCGGTTGTCGGCTATGGATCAATGAATGGACGATATATCGGTATCAGTCCCAAAAAAGCCATATCGGTCGACCTCTAAGTAATAACATTGCTGTTTTCTTTTTCTCTTTCGAGTGCCTCTGGTAATTTGTTACCAAAACATTGTTAACTGACATTCTGCAACTCTGTTTCATCTTAACCTGATGGACTACCCGTTTGGATGAATTCCATAACTGTTGTTCAAGTCATTTTCATCTTATGTCATGTATATAATTTAACATCTTCGTAATTACTCTTTGCTGTCATGCTTTGCGTCATTTGTAGATTTTATCGCTGTTATTGTAATATGTTCGTAATTTATCACAATCTGCTATTTAATTTGTAATTTACGTAATTATTCTATTTGTTTATGTGGCGTGCATACTGAAGGAAAAAATGCGCTGTCATCACTCATGTCTTTCAACTGTGGTTTGAGTAATGCAAAAATATCGGCATCGGTCATGAACAATGAAAAACATCAGTGTCGGCCCAAAAAATCCTTACCGGTCAAGCTCCAGTTAAAACAAAACACATCAGAATGCTTTGCGGTAAAATGTGTTAAGAAGCAGTGTTTCATGTTGCTTTAAATAAATTTTCACACTTTTGCGAAGCTAACGACGCCTTAAAAACTTGTGAATGAAACAGAAAGCAAGTTGTTCTGAGAGGATGTTGCCTTTCTCAAATAATTCGCTTTGTGACTGTATTCACTTTTTTTCAAATGTGCCCCATGCATGCAGGCCGACTGCTGATTGGTGTCAACAGTGGAATCAACATGGTCGTTGCTCCC
>JGI24021J15306_10001349_pt1 | contig 23726 bp, 6 predicted proteins | sample Ectturendosymbi1_FD_15306 | JGI IMG/M metagenome (IMG submission 15306) | reverse complement strand
TAATGTGTGGTTGTAATTTGAAATAAATAGCTTTTTAATCAAAGTCACAATTGAAATTTTCATGGGTACACATCTTTTTGGGTCACCCTGATTTATTTATAATGTTGGAAGTGCGCGAGAATGAAATAGCACTACGCAAATTATCTGGTGGTACTTCGCAATTGCGCAGTTGCGCACCTTAGGAATACTGCTTCCAGGTCTTGCTATTCTTAATCAGCCCATTGGGAATATTGAACAAAGCTATCAAAGTTTTCCTAATTCCATATTAGATTTGAATAAACTTGCTGAAAAAGTTTATTAGGTTATAATTTTCCGGCTGTAAGTGCTACAGTTCGTCTTATGCTGAGATATGCTACAGTTTCTGAGATATGCTACATGCTACTGAGATATGCTACATGCTACAGTTCGTCTTATGCTGAGAGAGCTGCACATAAATCACAAATAGAATTCCGGCGGAGGCGCAACAACCTATCTTGGTGACGTCACAATAAAAGATTCGTTTGTAAAAATCAAGCCGGGTATTCTTGCTTAAATCTCAGTCAGGACATTTTCTGCAACGACTATGCTGTGAAATTCTTGATCGAAAATCTATGATCAAGTCGGTTTTCTATAAATACTAATTTCGACTGGTAAATGGTAAATAAAGTTATTTGGCCTTATCTAGTACACTACAGTCAGCGAATTGTTAGGCAATGTGACACAAGCACAACCATTGGGGCGAAGCACTCGTTTATTTCAAACTTCCCTAAACTTTAAGCAATAGCTGCACTTTTTGTATCACTTATGGTGTACAAAAGCTAAGGCATTTTTGTGACTAGACGTCACAACGTTCTAACGAATATTTACAAAAATTTACTCAGTGTTTACCAAAACCGACGTGTGCTTTTCCAAGAGCTATAATTTCCGGAAGTTTTCCTGTTTGTTAAACACACATTGTTTGTTATTTTTCGAAATACGTTGTGTAAGTTTGAAGTTGTTTTCTCGGGTTTATAAAAGCTTAAGGTAAAGGGATGCCGTTTATATGCATATAAGGCACTTGTTTTATATTTTTAAGGTTATTTTTTATAATACCATCTTTAATAATGAAACAATTTGTAAATGCTATAGGGAAGGTAAATCCATCGGAAAGTCATTACAAAAAAAAGCAAAACAACTTAAGAAACTTTTAAAAACTCTCACGAGGTAAGAAAAGCACTTCAAGCTAAAGCACATCCAGTTATGCGTAAACTGTGCTTAAATAAAGGCAGCAAAATGACAAGTTGGCATTTTCCTTCGGGAATAAGTCAGGATGCTCGCATCTGACGTAAAGAAATGACCTAATGCCACTCGTGTCTTCAGACTATGTAAAGTCTGGGAGTGGCCATGTTAGGACATCTTTTTTATAGCAGTCATAATCGTCTTCTCCTTGAACGTTTGTTTTGCTTTCATTGCTTTCTAGAACCGTTTCAATTTTCCTTCCTTGTGCGTTTTGAGTTACTGCAGCCAGCATCAAATCGATTGTGCGTCGTGGCGGGTCGGTCGAGGTTAACGCTTTTTTTTCTCGTAAAACTCNTGAAAGCGAGTTGTTCAAAGGCAGGCACTGTAGCACAGAACTATCGAGTTCCCGTTTCCAACCTTTCTTGNGGCATTTTCTGTTTATGAGGACTAACGTGTTCGGTAGTTCTTACTGATATATGCAATAACTTCCAAGTGCTTCTCCAAAACCCTGCAAACATTCTTGCTTCACATCGTTTTAGCACGCAAAAGAACAGTCATAACATATTAGGTGAAGTTGTATTGCGGATTTTGCTATGGACAAAAAACTTGCAAAATGAGCTATAAACTGTACACAATAAGATAAGAGCTAATTTTGTAAAGGCAAGGCTATTACTTCATCATGTCGGAAATAAAGCATCCAGCGAAAATCGGTTTGCATTCTGAAGTGGTAAAATTTATTCAAGAATGCACGAACAAGCTTACGGAAAACAGTTTTACACGATCAGAGGGAGAGAGAAAAGAAAGCTTTGTGATCAGAGCTTTTGTTTGAAACTGCATTCACATGCTTTCTCTAAACCAGAGGTTCTTAAACTTTATCAGTCGCGCCCCTGTTAGCGTTAGTCATTGTTATTCGCGCCTCATTCAGCCTCGAAATCAAATACAAATGCAGAACAACAATTACATGCCATTATCCTGCTTTCCAACAATATGCCAGTATCGCGCCTCCCTTGAAAACCTTTCACGACCCCCAGTTTAAGAACAACTGCGCCAAAGATTGTTACAGTTATTCGCCTTTTCACTCGTAAGCCTTCGCTTGCAATTTTCGGGAACGAAGATGCGCAAAATGCATGGAACCACTATTTCGTAAGTCAATTTGCTGATTGATTCTTCTGCTTCACCTTTGGGGAGGCTTGCTCGTATGTTGAAACGACAATATCAGATTGTCTTTCGACGCACTGGTTGCATTTAAGAAAAAGTTATTTTTGATAAAGCTCAGTATGGGGGCAGCTGCAGCTAACAAATCTAGGATTTCGATTGTTGCTACAGTATCTGGCGAATTTCCCTTGAACCGAAAATTTTATGTTCTGATGTCTACAAAAACGTCGAAACTGGCGTCTGAATGTCACATTGGATGGCTTTGCACCCCAGGGCTTAGAGGCTGCAAGCGAGCCGACAAACGCTGATGAAGACACTTCGTAGACTCGGCAGCTTGCTTCGTTCCGTTGGCTGCTACATTAATAATGACAACTGCTTGTGGGCTAGACAGTTGGTAGAAGCTTGACACGGTCAGATATCACGAGTTGAATCGGCAAGAAAAATATTGAAATTTGGTCGTCCAAAACACAATATAAAATAGATTACTTTTCTCCGTCCTTTGATAAAAAAAGTAAATGTAAGCAGCAGCCTGTCGTCTATCACGCCAAAGCTTTTCCGGTCGAGCTGCCGTAGTTAGAGTAATAATTAATTTAACACGTAATCTTATACCATTGCTTCACTATAGTTCTAATAGGATTGATTGGAAAAGAAAACTTTCTCATTGTTTCCTAAAAAATCATTTGAATAAAAATTATTTAGCCGTTTCCGGTCCGTTTTTCAGGTGATCTACTTTTCCAAGAATATTTTGTCAATCTGCTACCTTCAATCTTCACTTTGGAATTTTGAAGTCGAAGATCTGGAGAGGAATTGGACAAAAAACTTCATTGCTCGACACAAATTTTAGGAAGAGACAAAACATCTGTGGAATTATCTCTCTGTTTTCTAGCCTGTAGTCATCACCATGTTGCCTACTACAGGTCTTCGAAGGATATGTCACTTAAAACTGGTATTACACAATTTTTCCGCGATTTCTTGTGCTTTACGTGTGTAAAACTATTGAAGATTTTCATCGCACCCATCTTGATTGAAGCTACTGTTGACAAACAGAAATCCTCGGTAGGATTGAGCTTAGGGTTTACACATTAACATAACTTGTATGGTGTCGATGAAGATACATCACGTTTTTTATTGTGAATAGTGTGCTGTATCACCTTTTCTTCTTAGCTGAAGACTGATCTTAAAATCAATTTAAGTGCTTCAAAATTTGCAGCAAAGCCCGCAGCCAGGTTGTGATCCGAATATCCAACATTGGAAAGCCTCTGCATGTCCGCTCTATCCAGGGTAAACATAACTTATAAATAATTTGTGATTCTTTTCAGTACTGCTAGCAAGGACGTAGTGCTGAAAAAAGGAATGTGGTAACGCACCTAAAAAACTATCTATTTTGAAAAGCACTCCAAACTCATTTTTCAATCAGTATTTAATGAAGTATTCACTTTCATTGCACTACAAATGAAAATATGAAAAAGTGTGAGAATGCCATTCCCAAGAGCTCCCACCCCACTACACCCCTGACTGCTAGTTGTGGTTGTGTAGACATCTGGCGTGTCTTACCCTGGAATAACAGACGATGGTAACACGGTAAATCACAAAAACGAACAAATTTTTATGTTTCAAAACCACCCATAATTTTATTTCTATGTTCTGCTGGAATGACTAGAAATTGAAATGCCGTTTCAAAATTAAATTGTGGGTTTCTGATATACTTCTTTTGATGAAGTCCTCTAAATGAAATATCGTAATTTATGCGCAGTTTGGTAGTTGATATTAGTGATAACATCTTTACTCACTAAAGATATGAAAGCGTTCGTTATAAAAAATACGAAAGCGTTACGGGGAAACAGTACTATAATATTCGCTAAAAATATGAGAGCAAAATGGGCAAATAGCAGTGGCGTAAATGACGGAGCGCAGGGGTGCGAACCGCCACCCCTGGCAAGCTAAATGTAAAAACCGGGCTCCCACTTGGCTTATATTTCGGTATTTAATAATTTTTTGGTTTTAACTAGGTTGTTCTCTGCTTGTGTTTTCAGGAATGTTTTCCTGTGATTTCGGGTTTTTGTATAGATATCCACATAAGGATACACTACCATTTCTCAAAATTTTTCAGGTTTCTTGTTAGCGGCTCTCTACTGTGGCCAGTGGGCCCCTTTCAGCTATGTTTTCCCCCGTCCTGTCTCATACCCAGGGGTAGCGGAACCGGGGCCTGCATGGGCTTAGGACCCCTACTTTTTTCTGGGAGGCCTAGAACCCCGCTTTTCTATTTTGAATTTTGCTCAAATAAATTTAAGCAACACAATTAGTATTGGGTCCATCGTTAAAGCGAATCACTGAATGAAAAAAAATTCCGTAATTTTTTGACGTGCACTTGTGCCCCCAATTTGAAACAGGTTCCTCCACCACTGCTCAAACCTCTAGTTACGCCACTGGCAAACTGAAAAAAAATCGTTTTGCTGTACAGTACTTGTTTCGTTGCATTGCGTTTATGAATTTGGCCCCTACATCTTCTTTTTGGTTTCTCCAACAAAACTTAGAAACGCACCTTTTTTGTTAAACGATTTAGTAATATTCTTTAACTACGTCAGTCGAATTGTGCATCACATTCCCAAACACGTGTTCGGCTTAGTCTTTTTGTTTAGACACGATGTCGTTCATTCGAAAGAACGTATTTGCTTTTGTTCAAGGGTGTGCCTTCATGTGCCAAGCGTTATCCGCTCACTTCAACGTGTGATGTGATGCTTGTGACAAGTTTTCGATTTTTACCCGTTATGTAGCACTTCTGTAAAATGATATGAGATGTTGTCAGTCACTGGAGGGCTGTTTTGGCGTTTTCTATTTACTGGTATCGCTTCAGGAACCACACTTGCATACTCTACCTATGTACAATATGGAAGCTCGTTGACAAGTAAATTTTTTGATATTTAAAAGATTCTGAACCGGAATATTGAAGAAAAACATGTGGAGCATATTTTCTCTTTGAATGTTCATCCTACATCGATGTTCATAGAAAAAAACAGAAGAAGCCAAATTACGGACAACCCGTCTTTGTATCTAAAGTCTTTTACCGTACGATAGCTTGCCTAAGTGAAACGCTATAAAGAAACACCATATACGTACAGTCTTTAAACATACAATCAAACTACGTTTAATGGCAATGTTTTCAGTTGAGAGTGCGACCATACTGTACTACATCACATATGAAATTATTTTAAACATTATTTTCTGGAATCGTTGCATATTAGTTTAAAAGCGAGCAGTATTAACGATAAAAGCGCAACCTTCCCAGGTAGTTACTTTTTCAGGATTTTGATCAATACCAAATGAATTTGAAGAGCCACCTATAATAAATTAACTGTATGAAAGTTGCTCATTATACCCACAAGAAACTGCTACCTGCAAATGCTGCAGTCGAAAGCAAACATGCAAATATACTGTGAATTACATATTGCTCCCTCCAAAAACCTTGCTGAACAATTAAGTAGCGGATCATTTCAAGAGACGTTGTGATTTTCCTGCATTTATTTCTCGTTATTTTGCGGCTAATTGTAGCGCTTGATCAACAGCAAGATATAAATGGCAGCAGCATATTTTCTAAATCACGGAGCATCGGAAAAAATTGGCAGCAGCACGATCGAAATCTTCAACCCTAGCGATCTCATTAACGAAGCCCGATTTTGTCACGTTGCTGATGGGAAACAGTTTGAGTTCTATTTTCATTTATTAATAATTCACCCGATTTTAAAACCAGAATTTGTAAACGTTTCTTTTAATTAACGATTGCAAAACGAATTCTGCAACTAACTTTGCAGGCCACCACAGGAGTTTGACTTAGCGCTTTGCTGGCTAAAGCAAAACCTGTAATCAGGACAAGAGAGGTCACCTGTAAGAATCGCAAGTATATTCTTAATAAAATCCACCCAATCAAATTAATCCCCAAACAACTGCAAAATTACAAGCTATGTTCGCAAAATTTACGCAGAGATCACAAAAATTACAGCAAATGAAGTGAAATCCATCAGGCGTTGGCTATTGTACAATTTGACAGTAAGATTGAGTGCTTTTGAGCTACCTGAAGTTAAGATTAAAACCACAGTCGATCAAACGTAAAGAAACTCTCCTTGTGAAAATCGATTTTGAACATTTCAGATGATTCGACGAACCGTTTTTCGATCCAGCAACCTTAGCCGTAGTGACTGATACGACAGGGAAGTTTTGATATAAAGGCTGTTTTCACATCAGCAACAATCATTAGCGGCAGTTAGCAGAGATTCAACTCTTTTTAAAGAAGCTTGTTTGGATTAAAGTTGAATATCGATTTATTTTTTGTGGCCAGTGGGCTAGTGTGCCCCCTCCACAATTCATCGGGCAACATTAGATCAAAGCTAATTTTTCTTATTGCTGAGGTAGTTGTGCAGTGATCACCTATTAACGGTTACGTCTTTGAAACTTGTTTACTGATGTGTTTTTGTAAATCGTACTCAATTTCTGTCTAAAAAAACTGTTTTGTTGAAGGAGACTATACCGATGCAAATGGTGACTTTTTACTAAATTGACATAAAATTACAGTGCGAGAAAGATGAAGAACAGCACAGCCCAGCACAGTAGAGAAAGCAAGTACGGATAAGCTGGTATATAAGACATATGAAGAAGGAACTACGCAATTGATTACATGCAAGTCGAATTGGAGGGAAGACAATGTGCATAGCAAAATGTTACGAAAAACAGGCCATTAGCAACAACTTGTAAAAAGAGATATCTTCCAGTATCTAGAAGCTGTGGGATCCATGTAAGCACAGCCTTTTCAAGTGACATCAAATTAAGTTTTCATCAGTCTTTCCTTGCAAACTTCATATTATTACAGTGACACTGCATTGTGTACTTTGAAGCTTCAAACCAGTCAGGTGTATTACAAAAACTTGCCCACGTAAGTTAAAGAACACAGAAAAAGAGTGGTTACTGCAAATTTCAAAGGGCATTATATAAGTCACAATTTTTCCCTGATTTGTTGTCCCTTGCACCGCATGTCGGACGCCAGTGCAGCTGTTGCGTACAGTGAAACCGCTCTTACTTTTTATTACTGCCAAATCGCGACTGGTACAAGCAGAACCGCAGAAGCTCGCTGACGTCACCATGCCAGTACAAACCGGAGCCTTGTTTTTCCCACCTGCCGTTTTGCCCGCGAGACGACGCTGTGGCTGGCATAAAGCGCATTGTCCGAAGATCCACCACAATATCACGGAATGTACGAAACAGTAACTGCATACAAAGTTCTATACGCGTCTGTTAACGTTTCCAACAGGATAGCCACGCAGTTCTAGACCAGTAGCCGACACACACGCGTGACCGTATCGCAACCAATGATTTTATATCTCACACTAAGGTTTTAGTGCATTTCTATTCATAATGTACTGTTGCAAATCAGCTGGGTTCGACGTTTTTAAAAACTAAAAGAACAAGACGAAGTCAGACACGATTTAGCCTTAACTAAAAAAATAGCAGTTGAACCACTTTGCAGTTACTTGAGCGTTGTGGGAAAGAGTCTGATACTGCAATGCGCGCACAGAGATTCCACCGTTCTGGTTGTTTGCAATGTGATGTCGTAATACCGTTTTTCACTGCCGAAATCGCAATCACAGGGAAAAATGTTGACATTGCAGCTTCCGTGCAAAATCACACTGACACGAGCCAGGACTGGGCCGGATCCAAACCCACCGACTGCATTGCCTGTAAGACGTCACCTGCCAGATTAAAAATTTTGGATTAGTCGTGGTGAACAGGTGAGAAGTTTTAGAATCAGACACATCTCGCACAACTTCAAAACGCTCAGCAACAGACACGTACAGCAGCAATTACAAACAAACGTGTTATGACGCAAACACTAAGTATGACGCACCACTAGTAGCATCAAAAAGTTAAGAAAAACTGTCCGTTTTTTTCTTTCTCATAAGGACGCGCACGTGGCCTTAAACGGCTTAATATTGTATACCTTGGTTTCCGTCGCTATGGCTTGTTCCAGGTGCTCGAGGTTTTGCTGAAGCGGTGGAAACGTTTTCAGCAGATCCACGAAAAACTTTAATATCGAAATCTTCTACCCTAGCGATCTCGGGCTCAGTTGATTTTGAAGGCTCTTTCACGAGACGAGGGTTAAGTCCGATCGCCTTTGCCACTTTCATTTTCATTGCGTCACTTTTATCCGGCTTAACTTGACGTTGCGTTTTTTCCTTTCCGCTCTTAGATGCGGCTTCGTCGGCGCTATTGTACAATTGCATCACGATGTCCAGTTCGACGGGAGTTAACGGGGCGCTGTGGGATGCTACGGGAACAGGGGATTCGACGGCGCGCTGCCGATGCACAGGTTTTCGCCGCTCTTGTGAAAAATCCGCAGCGTGATTTGTTCCAGCCATTTTTGCCGGGAACGAGTAGTCCGGAAGCTGTTCTGAACCTTCGCTCGATTCAGTGGAGCTAACGCTTCCGTCGCGGCTATCGCTTTCACTGCTGTCGTCTCCATAATCGCGTGACGCAAACCTGAGATCTGCGACATCTGGACTGTTTTCGTATATGTTTTGCGAGTACGTTCTCGCAAGTGATGTCACTTGGTCCGCTGCTACTTTAGCATTTCTGGGTGGATCGCTTTTCTGAAAAATCTCATCAGCTTTGTACTCAGTTGGAGGATGCTGGCTCTGAAGACATGGCTTTACACAGCAGGGTACCTCCACACCCAGAACAGAATCACTAACGTTTACCAAATATTTTTCGCCCTCTCGCGGTTGTCGTTTTTCTTCACTCTGGTCGCTTGAAGACGATAATGAAGTGCATGCCGAAAGAGTGCTTGCTTCGTCTTCGCTGTCGATCGAATTTTGATTTTTAACACTCTTAACAGTGTACTTTTCCTGAGGATTGTCGATCATCGACGATGTGACGCTGACAGCAAAGGATTCAGAAGCTGGCTCAGCTACGGAGACGTTGTCGTTGGCAGGATTAGTTGGCTCTGATGAAACTGGAGCAGAAGGTTGCGGAACTGATGACTGCTTGGCAGCATCAGCCGTCTTTTGTTTCGCTTTGACCAGCTGCTGCGATGTGAGACCGAGAATTCTAGCGGCTCGTTCCTGAAGAGTTTCCTTGCGTTGGCGTGGCTTCCACTTGACTAATTCTTCGGTGGATTTACTGATATCTTTGCGCAGTACTTCCTCGCTTTTCGCTTTAGTCAAAAACGAACCGATTTCAGACGAATCCGCGTGACTGAACGGATTCACAGGGGAGGCTTGCCCATCTGGTCCCGAAACGTCGTTCTGCGCTTTCAACAGGTCTTGCCTCGAGACTGACCCGATGGTTGCCCTTCGATCGAAACTTTCGTTGTGCGAGTGATGTCGGCTGGAACGGATCCTGCGTCGCATTGTTATGGAGTCATGGCTGTCAATCCTAACGAGCTTGTTGGTGAGGCTCGAATTGCTTCGATAGAGCGGTTCGTCGCTGTCAGAGGACGAGTAGTCTCGGGAACCGAACGAATTATCGACTTCCTTGTTTTGTTCCGTGTTTACTGCCACAAACACTTCGTTTTCTTCCTCGAAAGACGAAAATGGGTATCCACCCGGTCTACCTCGTAGCAAAGACGGTTTATTAAGTTGTTCATATTCTTGCAGCAAAAAATTAGGTTCTTGCTTATTGTCAGGGTTGATTCCCGTACGTTTACAACCAGTCGGAAACAACCGGCCTTCCATGAGATCTTTCTGTGAGGTCGTCACCAACCTTCTTTCGAACGCCGGCGGGCTTCTGGCTGCACGCGGGGCTGCTTGCAGTCTGCTGAGATTGGTTTGTGGGGGCTCGAACGACTTGCAAATAGATTGCTGTGTATTAGAGGCGTCGAGTGACGAAGTAACCTGACCCGAGCCCGACAACTGATCTACACTGCGTGACAGAGGAACTTCAGGCTTTATTCCAGCATTTCTGCTTTTGGTTGGTGGCTTGCTTACACTTGTGGCTGCTTTTGACGTTGTCACGTCATTGCTTGTTCCAACATTGCTTGACGAACCTGAAGCAAGAGACTTCAATGGTGGAATTGCGGAGGACTTTGCAACTGGCGATCGAGTTACTTTGGGACGGAATGCTGGTGGCGAGCCAGTCAGTCCAAACCAAACACCTTCCCTCTTCGGAGTTTCGGGTGTGACTTTCGTTTGACTCAGAGACTGCAATGAAAAAACGCCGTTGTGCTATACCAAGTACGCAAAAGCACAGCCATTTTAAATGCTGTACGGGATCGTCTTTCTTTTTTCGGCAAATGTCAGCAAAAAGTTTTTTTTCGTCACAATTATCTCAATATACCTGCGTTAATTCACTGTTACAACAAAGGAAGTTTTGCAGCTACTATTGTTGAGTTTATTTGGCCATAATTAGGCATTTACAACGCGAAAAAGAAAACACTGCAATTGCAAAACGCCAGGGCGCCGAAAAACCGGAGGTTATCGAGTCGTTGCCCCTTTAATGGTGGATAAACTCTATCACAAACCAGGAAGGCAACTCTAAACAATACCAAAAGTCATACACTATGACACACAGTTTATTACACGCGGCATGTCACCTTGCTTTCGCTTGTGACTGACGAGGTGGAACTTGGTTTTCGTGTTTTGTCATCACCCACAGCGTCGCTCTTAGAACGGGTCAAGCAGAAAACCTTTCCACCACTGGTGACAAACGACGTGGCAACAATCGACTCGCGCTCGCACAACGTCATAATGGTTTGATTTGTTTCATCTGCAAATGCAAGAATTAAGCTCTATCGACACTGAACACAGTAAAGTTACGCGTATTCACAAACATTTTTTTGAAAAAAGATTTTCTTGACTTTAAATTGGAAGCATAGCTTGCAAATTTTACGAAGAAATGAGATTGATACACGGATAGGTAAAGATAACGCAGTTCCGCGTGAGCTTTACCGCTGTGAGTTCACAAAATGGGAGCTTTCAAACACTGCAAAGCTGTTATTGTTTAAATCGGTCTTTGTTCCCATCCTAACCTATGGTCATGAATCTTGCGTAATGACTGAAAGGGTGCTAGCTCAAATACAAGCTGCAGAGATGGGGCTTTGCGAAAAGCTCACGGCGCTACACTTCGCGAAAAAGTACGCAGCTGTGAAATTCGAAAGGCCCGAACTACTTCTCCAAATACATAGATCTCAGTTACGTTGGTTCGTTCATGTTACCAGAATGTTGCAACCCAGGAGAGGTTCGCGAGGCTAATCCTGCTATAGCTATCCCCNCGGGAAAGCGGCCAAGAGGTCGACCAAGTGGCGTGATTGCACCTCCGACCTTGTTTGGCCCCGTATTGGTGTCGAACCAGCAGAACTATCTGAAATTGCTGATAACCGTGAGGCATTTCAACTTCCCTTAGGGTTGCTGCCTCGGTGACCCACCCCAGAAGAAAAGTGGGTATGAAAATGAATGAACGAGCAAAGAAACAGATACTTCACCTACAAAACAGGTANGGCACAGTCACCATTTTACCACTGTACTTGCGTCACCATACACTAGTTTGAAAATATATAACTCCATCGAGGGTTACATTGCTATCGCTTTACTGTACAGGAGCGAAAAAATTTACGATTTTTGTTCGTAACCTGGTTTCTTTCAGCCGTTATTAATCGGAATAAAAAGAATAAAACGACCAAAATTTTTAGATTGGCATCTNTTCTTCAAAGATNCAAATCTGTGCTCGTAGTCACAAAATTGAGAAAGACCGGGGAGTTTTTGAAAAGGAACTTCTGAAAAGTTACGTTTTGATTTAACTGGGCAAAAAGGCAATTAATATTGATTGCTATCCATGTGTGCCCATTAAATGAGAGTGATGTTCGTTTCTTGACTAAAATTGCATAAAAAATTCATAGAGTTCATAGAGTAATTAAATTATAAACAAGTAAAATGATGTCATTCCTTCAAAGCTTATTAAATCTGGTTCTAGCATCTACTGCACTTACCAAGTGGTTAGTTTTTCTATAACAATGCACTAAAACTACGAGATGCAGGTTGCCGTTTTTGTTGGTTTTCTTTCCCAAAATTTCATACGACAAAGTTAGAAATGTTGAAATTCAATTGTGACAACTCTCGCTAAAAGCAAGAAGGTCATCGGAAATGAAATAAACAAAGTACTGGCGCATTTGAATGTAAACGAAGCACGGATATATTTTATAGTGATTCAAATGCATTAATGAGGAAGTCACTGAGTCTTTCCGTAAAGTCTGTTGATTCTTTGCTTAACACAACTATCTTTGATTTATCACATTTGACCCATTTCATTTTTGAAGCCGTAAGCCCTGAAAAAAATGGCTTTGTAGATAGGCATACCATACGTCCCGTTTTAGCCGGGACAGTCCCGGTTTAAAGGCTTTGGCCCGGAGTCCCGGTCAGTCAACCAAAAGGTCCCGGTTTGGCATTCAGTCAGCCAATATGAATAGCATGTGGTCTGATAACAGAAGAATGCTGGAGCAGAATGTGAAAGCCCTTATCATCTGTAAAAGTCAATTAATACTGACATTTCCTGCTGTGATTTTTACATGAAAATAACATCGAACAAAGACTTCTTGAAGAAAATATTTTCTACAAAAAAGTATGATTGGGCGAATGTGTAAATTTACAAATGCTTGAACATTATTTTGTTTCTTAGTAAATGTACTATTTTAGTTTTTCTTGGTGTCTTAACTATATAATCCAATATACTACATACTCCAAGCAAGCTACTACCACATTTATCTGATAAGGCTCATTGTTCTGAAGCGTCCCGGTTTTCAACCACAAAAATATGGTATGCCTATTTATAGATTAATTTGATTGTTTCGGGTAAATGGCAGAATAAGGTACGAGAGTAAAGGTATGAAAAAATAGTGTCATTTTGCTGAATTTGCTAAAACAAAAAGCCGATGCATTTATCACATACGGTAATATTTCAGATTCATTCATCTAACGTTTTACATACATCAGTGAAAATTGCGCATGCCAGCAAAGCTACTTTTAGATTTTTTTGTTTTTTTTACTAAGAAGTCATGACTCACTTCGAGGTGATGGCATTGATGATTTTGAGGCTTTCACTGAAGTAGAATTCTTCGGCTCAGCAAATATTTCCATGCTGTCTTGTTTGCCACGTCCGCTGCTAACGCAACCAGACTCGCTGTTCACGTCTATTCCGCCACCGCTGGTACCAGCAGCATTTGGTGACTGCGCGGCGTTTTCATCCGATTTCCAAGACAAAGTGTCGTCAATGAAGACTTCGCGGTTTGAAACAGGTTGAAACATATGCATGCCGCGCTCTAGTGAATCAATCGCAACATCATTGAAGGACGAGTCGCTGAGAGANTCTTCGNTCGAGGACACGGATGGTGGCGGTGATGTGACTTCGCCATTTCGGCCTACAGCGGCCACTTTTACCTCGTCAACATCTATCGCCTGGTTCGCGCGATAGCTGAGGTCCTCGGCCGAGACAGCAGCACGAGTGAGCTTGTTCTCGAAGACATTCTTTCCGTTTTGTATTTCCTATCAAAGCAAACACGGTTCTCAAAGTCATCCTGACACGTAGCAAAGTCATCCTGACGTGTAGCTTTACTTTTACCGCTGTTGATCTACAGTAAGCCCAAGACGTTTTGTTTGAATCACGATTGTGGAGCTAACTTTTTCCGTAACAGTCACAACACTGTGGATCATGGAACTAGCTTTTTTTTCTTGAACTTTTTAAGTCTCAGGAGATAACGTGAAATTAATATTTGGCATCACATTTAAAACGACTGAAAGTTGCGCAAGACTGGCAGCGTGGTAGCAGAAAATATCCAATCAGCAATTAATTGAATTCAGGGTGTATTGAGCGTTTGAAACAGCACTGAGCGTTCAAGTCAAATCAAAAGGGCGTGATCCATCGCAAAGTATAAACAATGAGATAAGGCGTCATCCGGAACTGGGTCGTTTAAGGTAGAGCATAGGGGAAACTATCAAAATGAAAAACCTGGGCTTTTAATAAAAGATTGTGCAACTCTCATAATCTGAAGGACTGACAAGGAAACCTCTTTCGAGAATTTCTCACTTTAAGCGAGCAACAATATTTGGTTTGGACATCGAAGCACAAAATGGCAAGATATGATAGAAATTTGCGGGGGACACTGCCCATTTGGCCCCCTGGCTACGCCTATGTCTCCAGGTTACGCAAATGTGAGTCTCCAGGCTAATATGTTTAAGAATAGGGGTCCCGGATTCGGAAAGGTTAAGAACCGTTGGTCTACAATACTTCTCTTTCGAGCAAGGGTTTTCTCCCGCGGCAATTCTAATACATCAACGTTGTGTTGAAATGAGCGAGCGTTAGTTGTCGATCGATTAACAAAATTAATTCTCCAGTCACTGTCTTGAAGCGCGTCGCGTTTTCGACCGCAAACAACCTGCTTTCGTTTTTTCCTTCCGCCTGCAGCGTCATCTGTTCCTCGCTGCAGCGACTCGGCATGATCGTCAGACAGGCTGCGACCACGAAATGGATACCTGAAAAGTTAAGTTTTTACATCTTTCTTCCATAATTAACCTTTTTCTGGCAGCACGTTTATCTAGGTTCTCGAACAATGCTCTTCCAAGTCCATAAAGTACAAGTGTAATAACTCATTGTCCTTATTTTAGCAGTGGATTAATAATTCAATCGGATTTTAACAATACAACCAAAACCTTTTTTCTTACCACACTTGCATGTAACAATGGACTGTTGGGCATTATGTTAGTCGTAATACATATTTTAGAAACACAGTGTAACCAGAAAAAACTTTGCTCGTAGCGCATTTGCTGTGTCGATAGAAATCAAAGCAGTTTCGACGTTCAGCGCCTTGCTTTCCTATTATGAAACAATTCATTTGAAATTGGTAGGCAGGGATTTGAAGTGTGTCACAGATTCAATGAATTCTCAGAAAAATACTTAACAGGTATTTCGAAAAAACAAGTTTCACTATGAGTGCTTCAATGCATGACACACTTTGCTTTAAAAACTTTGGAGTGATTCTGTTTGGGTGCTTTTGAAACAATTCATGCCACAAAACAGCTTTGCAGCATTCGCGGGACGAAAATCGGTCAATGCGTTCTTTACCAAGCAAGCTCCATCTCACCCGAGGTCATCAACTTGAACTGAAGGATGCATATGGTCGGAAGGAAAGAACATTTGTGGAGGAATCATGTAGGGGTAAGCGGGGAAGAAGTAAGGATGTCGCGGCATACTTGCAGTTCTGAAAAAAGCAAAATAAATTTCCTTTAGCAGTTCGATAAGCACTGCGTTAAAAGGATGTTTGTTCCGTTAACAGTCAACTTTACGCAAGCAGGCAATGAGCCAGGTGCTCAACTATTTGTTGTGCCCCGATATAAATTGGCACTTACCCCAACAGAGGGTAAACAAGCTTAAACAAGCAGGTGGAAGTGGCTTAATTAGATGCGTGGTCACAGTGTTTCACTGTGATAATCTCGCCACTGAAAACAAACAAACGAAAAGATTAAGCCCTTTGAATAAAACCACACAATATTTTCACTACTCTTCAGCGTTCATTGCATCAACATGACAGAAAGACTGTAATGACAAACAGTCGCACAAGGTTGGCTTAAAAAACGGGAATTGAATTGCTGTGGGTCATGCGTGCAGCGGCCAGCCCGGGAAATTCAATGTGGAAGTTATTTTTTGCGGTTTCCACAGTGATGATGTAAAACGAAGAAAACTTTTCAGCGTGACTTTGGGCGCGTAAAGGAATGTTTCATGAATTTCTAATGTTGATCCACTCTTTGCTAGTAGATGGAAAAAACTCTTTGCTAGTAGATGGAACCTTCTTTAAGAAAGTCGAAACTAGGCTTCAAGAAGTTGCTCCGCAATTCAATTGAAAAATTAGAGACAATATTCATGCACGCGCCATCAAGATCAGCCAACAAACCTTTTTCGTTTGCTTCTCAAGATGCTTAACATTTTTCTTAAGAGATGTTAATTTTCTGTGCTCAGTGACACCTAAATGGCAGAGTTGCAGCTAAAAATGCCAAACCACCACTTTGGTTATTTGTTGTATTTTAAAAGGTTCTATTACAATTTTATGAGACGAATGTTAGACTTGCGGTGGGTGTGCCTAGCCCTAGATAATGTAAAGAAATTCCACTATTGCAAAGTGTTAACTTTATTTAGTAAGATGGCCTAACTTGAAAAAACGCAAGAGTTCATTGGGTTTTGGGTTGAGGAAAGGGTTTCTTAATATTAACGGAAAAGTCAAATGCCACATGGAAAGCATCCTTCGTTGCCACTGCCCTAACGATCATAATGCCAGGCTTAACTGCTGCAAACCGTGTCATCTAAAGCAAGAAGAACATCATGTTAGGACGAATATTAACAACCTTACCGCGAATCTCCGTAAAAGCTTCGTAACGTTCCATCTGTGCTCTGCTTGGGAACTGTGTGTAGCGCACCGTTGGGTCCTTGAAACAAAGTTTCTGAATTGGAAGCCTACATTAATGGAATCTAGCTTTAGTGCATTGCCAGCTTCTTGCAGAAACATGCACCTTTGCTTGAGATCAGAAAATACACAGTTCAAATAGTCTAAAATATGCTTTCTTTGAGATTTCATCACTGCATAATTTGCGAACAATTGTCAGAACAACAGGTAACTAAACATAGATCAGACGGCAGTTTATTCATACCAGCTCCAGAGTTTTTTGTTATCCTACATATATTTGGCAAATATAGCGATGGAGAGCTCCATATTTTGTAAAGTCGCCGGGTTTTCATAAAAAAATAATGAGATAACAAGCTTATGACTATTCATGAAGAGTTGCTTGGCTATACTATTTTCAGGATATTCAAAAAACCTTCAACAACAACCCCTGCATATCATGCCAAAATGAAATTCGCATTCGTCTCAGAGCAAGGTTTTGAGCACTTTGGCCTGTCATCAGGAAACATTGTAGTGTTAAATCAAATTTTATTTGAAATTCATCAGTTCTTGGTGTCTCATCAACGATTATCTCTTGATGTCTCGTGTGAAATAATCAACCAAAGCAAACGAACAGTCGAAAGGGGACCTAGTAATATGGCTATCTAGNGTAGATCTTGAATCCCTCTGAACTGCTATGTCTGCTCATCGTTTATGTAGCGACCAGGCGGATTTCAGAAGAATTACCTGAACGCAAGCCTTTAGTTCTATGGTAGTAACAAGGCAATGTTGCTCTTAATTTTTAAAATTTCATGTTTTGATGCCTCGTAATGAAAATACTCTAGTAAAAAAGTTTTCCTTTGATTGACCTACCTGTTGCATGTAGTGGCCTAATTGGGTATCCCATTCCATCGACAATTTCTCGTTGATCGGGTCCTCCTCCGTTGACCATGTCCGCTTGGGATGGAAAATATGGGCCGAAGGTAAAACTAAACACAAAACGCAACCACTGATTTAGCATAAGCATAAAATGAAACACTCCTAGGTTTGCCCGGGTAAAGCCTTACTGGCTCTTTTAGATGTCGCAACCACAACCCGGTGAAATTTGAACCACTAAGGTTAAAAGGCGGTGCATTTGAACACGATTCTTTCAAGAATACACTCAGTAGAGCTGCAGGCATTTTTCAAGCATTAACGACTTCCTGCAAATACGCGTAGGCAAATGGGACAAAATTGGATTCTTAGACTAACCATGACAAGATATAACTATCATGTGTGTGTTTGAGATAGACCTGAAATTGGATCGATGCAAACGCTGCGCTATATAGAGAAAATTACCGATTGCAAAAATAGTATTTGTTTACTTCATACCGGGGGTCAGCAACACGGTGCCCTGGGGACCAGGTATCCCGCAAGGACCACGTTGGTAGCCCGCGGGCCTGTTTTGAAAATAGCATTAAGATAATGAGTATCGTCACATAGATTAACATCAATAAAATGATAACATAATTAAAGGCAAATTGAACTAAATTTTTATTTCAGTAGTGAGTATCAAATTAGGAGCCCTTAGCGTTAATCGTTACCCAAGAAGTAGCTCTCAGTTTCACAAAGGTTGGTGACCCCTGCTTCATACTTTAAAAGAAAGCAAGTCCATTTTCGCCTAAATTTACATTCGTCTAGTTCTTGCTGTAGAAAAAGTATGCGTATTGCCTTCATAGCCGTTAAACAAGACAAGGTCATGTTCTAGCTCACCTGTAAGGATTGGACCACGCGGAATGGTTTTCAGAGGGTGGCCAGTAGTAGGCAGTGCCGTTCAACCATTCACCCACTTTTGCGTCTGTGACATTTGTTAGATCTGGTGCGCTGTGATAAGCTGCGCTTTGCTTCTCCAGGACCTGCGATCATGCATTAATTTTATTGAAATGTGACGAATCACTTTGGAATTTGAAAGTAAGAGATTCGAGCGGAAAACGACATAATAACTTAGTGGTCGGCAACTTTCTGGAAGCAGCCGCTGAGGGTCCGTCAATTTTTGGATTCAGAAGCAAAGGAAAATGAATGCAATGTTGAATTTTTTAACCCCAGCAGTTCTACAATATTTATAATTACTGCATATCGCCAGTTTTCCAACTCCCAAAAACTGCAGTTGATCCGCAAATGAAATCCCGTAGCAAACAGCAGCGGAAATCAAACGATGCGATTTCGTCGAGTTACTTTAACTCATATTGTGTATTGGGATCACAGGAAATAATAATCTGTTTATTATTTCATTACTGTACCAAACTGTAACATTCCTTAAATTCCTGNAAATACTGAAATATCTATCCTTTTATTCAAAAAGTGCTTGTCGCATATTTATCTAATTAAATAATAAACTGAACATATTGTTTTTGCAATCAATCNGCATATGTACTGCCATGCGGTGAAATGGATTTAAATGGAAGGGCAAAGCAATACTATCCAGGACTAAGAGGTCTGGCACGAAACAAACAGTTTTCCTGTTTTGCAATGCCCTTATTCCCAAGATTTTAAGTTTGCTAACCAAGGAAAACATAACAACGTTGCCTGACAATTGCAAGAATTCTGTGAGAGCAAAGGAATAATTGTGACTGTCGGGAAAACACCAAGTAATCGCGGTTAGCGATGAACAACAACTGTGCTGTTGAATATACAGAAAAGTTATTGTTATTGTCCAGCTGAAAATTAATTGCACGAATATTTGCAATAATGGCCATTTGGGTCAGAAAGCAAAGTTACAAAAAATAAAAATGCAACGAGCTGAAAATTTCCAGACATGAAAAAATAGAGGGAAGTGTTTCCACTAACAAGTTTTCATCACCACAAAAGTATAAACGCGATTTCAAATTGACCTCCTCTATTGTTTGACAAGAAAATTGAATCTTTTAATCAAAAAGGACTTCATTGTTTAGAATCATCGCTGTTACTGAAATCTAACAAAATATACTTTCAAATTTTGTTTTTAACATAAAATAGCGTTTTACTCGCTACATTTCATCAACCTTGTCATTTTCTTATGTGCTTTGTAAGCACTGCTTATCACAAAAACCTAAACCTATATTTTAGCAATCACCATGTAAAGTATTTCAAGTACACACACAAAAATCTTTAAAGCTGGAATATACGTCATTACAAAAAAATTAAAGATCTACCTTGGTTTTCCTCTTTTTTGATTTTTTACCATGCTTATTTCTTGACTTGGATTTCCTATCTTTAGCGGAAGAACGATGCTTTGCTTTTCCAGAAGTGATTGGTTGTTCTTGAACTCCTGCATGACACAGCGGAACTTAAGTTTTCATTTCTTCTTGTTGAGAAAACGCACAACTACAAAAACTATGGAAATTTGCGGCAGTGAGAAAAATGAGGTTCAAGCGATAGCAAACAAAAGTTGTTTAGAACCTTTTGCTATTCGCGACTTGTTTAACGCATAAGCCAGAAGTGACAAGACTTTTGCTGCCGCAATCGTTGCATATTTATAAATATATAGTAAGCACTGGGACGTCATCGAGGTGTACACAATGGTGACGCGGTCAGTGTTTCCTCAAAGAAAAGTTTACACTGAGCAAATGTTTGTTTTAGTGAGCATGAATATTTTATGCTGAGTTAGCAGAGTTCTAAATCAGGGTTGTGCAAGCCTTGGCCCGGGAGCTGAAGTTTTGTGGCCTGATGAAAGATCCAGATTTTAAATAGATTATGGCTCGCGGGCCAAAAACCAAAGAATATATTAAGAGAAAAATGGTTTGCTGTTTACTTTCCCTTATGTCCACACCAGTTCACCCGCACTTGGTATTCGCTTTATCCAGACCCGTTACTGCACAAGCAATCATTACGGTTGTATTGCCAAGTTTCCGTGGGTGGCCAGCGAGTTGTCTAACCCGCAGAGCTTGAACATGCCGTTGTGGCCCTGGGCCAATCTGGTTATGTGCATTTGGCCCGGCAGTGCTGCATGGTTGCATACCCCTGTTCTAAATGAATTACAAACCTTGTGAATTACCAGAATAAGTATAAAATCTTGTCAAACTACGAACAAAGTACACATTTAATTCAAGTAGCTTCTAAAAGGGCTTTGCGATATGCTCAGAAGCGTTCTGCTTCTGCACAAAATATGTTAACGAGTTTTTTCTTTTAAATTTGGAATGTTGTAAATGCTCGAGAATGGGATTTCACTGCGCAAATAGAATGGTGGTACTGCACATTTGCGAAGCTCCGCACCTAGGAGGGAACATTGATGGAGATCCAATTAGGGCTAGTCCTTGCAGTTTCCTGCAGGCCCCTCGTTTGCCCCCTGACGTTCTACACTGCTTTTGAAAATCATCTGTGTGAATATGTTGTTATGTTTTTAATGCATACACATTTGCTTATCGGGCAGAAATGTTGTTCCACGCGCAAGCTCTACACTATGTCCAATTGACGTTCACGAAAATACAGTATCTTTCGAAATAGTCTGAAAATATGTACAAGGCTTGAGCAGTTTCTCCCGTTTTTACGTCCTGGTAAGCCTGTGTTTACCCCCTGTTCATATTTTTGGTTGGTCCTCTCTCGGTCTCAAGTGCTTCCTGCGATAAAAGCTTTTCAAAATTTTGACGACTAATCTAGAAATCTATGTCCAGAGGAAAACGAGACTAAATTGCTCTGCTACCAGGTAAACGATCTAAAGCAGAGGATTCCGATCTTGACCAGACCTGGGCAATGTACGGCTCAAGGGCCACACTGGTCTCTTTGATTTGCTATTCGTGCCGTTGAGCAACCGACCAAATTTAGGCTGGTCAGGGGAGCGGCAATCACAAAATGAAACCTTAAAATTAGGAAAGGCTGGAGATGATGCGTAAAAATTGAGAGGCTTATGTTTTCAACCGACGGCATTTTTTGCTCGTCAATTTAGTTTCAGAGACAGATTACGGTATTGTTCTTCTATTGGCAATTGGCAAAATTGATTTTAAACATAGTTAAGGCGACGTTATTGTTATTTCGCCTCTCTAATACAGTCCAGGTTTTTCATACAGCACCTATGAAAACAATATCAGTTTACACGATATGCAGACAGCTCAATCGATACGTTTATCGACATACACGGTGACCATCCTTATTACGCAGCTCTGTTTACTATAGACGCAGTTACTCGTGGTAAATCCGCACTTTCTTACGTTGCTCTAATTGTATTTACGTGTTTGTCTCAAACGCAAGGTACATATCACATTAGTTCAAAAAACACAACTGTGCACAAAAGCTTATAAATAATGCTTCATATTCATTACAAATATAATTTGCACACCAAATAAGCAGTGCAAATGTTTTTTAACATGGGTCTTTGGAGTTATGGACAAATTGCAACAAGAAGTAACTGCGGGTCGTGATCGCTGCTTTTAGTCAACTGGCTTGTAATGGACAACGGATTATTTGAACGTTCATCTGTTGCTTTACTGCGGTTTCCATCGAATTTTCTGAAACATCCCACGTGTTTTGCTTTGGTTGATTTAAGAAAAGTTATGTCATTTGTCTAAAACCTCTGCGTTACCGAAAGCAAAGTTGTGCAAAATTTCGATATATTAATGCTGACTTGAACGGCTTTCAAAAGATAAACGTCGACCTGCTGGTATTAGGTGAGCCCTACGTTTGTCCTTTATGCCATTGCAATTCCTTCGCACATTTCTTATGTTTAGCACAATGAGCTCATTGCCCGCCTAAGGACTCTGAGTCCAGTATCTTATGTTTTGATCAGTGAAAACTACTCCGAAATAATTTTATAGTCTTCTATTGAGCGTCTTGACAGAAAAAGGATCATAACAAAGTTTTCTGCTCGATACAAGCATCATATGACAAAATTTAAAATCTACAGCCCGGTTTGATTATAACCCGCTGCCATAATTTCGATGGACTCTAGTTTGACTTTACAATTTTTGAAAGCTAGCAGCGACAGTGGGTGCAAACCATTACCTTCTTTCACAAGTTCTTTCCCAATCTTCGCGCGATCGGTTTTGTCGTTGCGAGACTTCTTTTCTCTTCTTTTGGGCGACTTGGCACGTACATCGCGTTTTCCTTCAGCGTCGGACCCGTGGCCTGCACCGCTGTTGCCTTCATCGCGCGATTTGCTGCGGCTCTCATGCCTGGGCGAAGGCTTCCTTCTTTCACGCTTTCTGCTGTGAGAAGTCGCCACGAACACGCTGCTGTCAGAGTTAGAACGGTACCGATGTCGATTTGAAGCGTTGTTGTCGCGGAACCTGTTTTCTTTTGCAAACATTTCACCCCGGTTGCCTTCATCGTCCAGGGTTTTGGTGTGTTTGCTTTCAGTTTTCAAATCGTCGCTATATCGTCCGTTTTTGTTTTGGTATCGATAATGTGCATTTTTATCTCGGGCAACTTCACCCCTGTGTCTTCCTGCTTGCACTTTTTCTCTGGTGTGAATCCGGGTACTGGGAGGCCTGAAATCCGGTTCATGTAATTTGGGCTTGGCACCTGCGGAGAGCTTCCATTTTGCGCGATCATTGTTGGTTTTTGGATGAAATACCTTGCTCTCCTCGGCTCCCATACCCATTTATAAAACACACCAGCAGTAAATCACATCTCTAAGAAATTGAAGTGCCAAAGCGCCTGCTCAAAAAAAGGAAAGCACACGTTTGTTAGAACCAGAATCTTAATTCAAAGGTGCTACCACGGTTTCTCGCTTATCCACTCTCATCAGGCAGCAGTCAGTCATAATCTAACCGAACAAAAACTTAAATGCATCATAACGCAGAAAAAGATGGCTCTTCATCTCACTGCTCATGTCGTTTTTGTCTATGTTTGATTTTTCTCATTGAAGCTCCTAGGATAAGGTTCTTGACTGCGTCGCTTTTTCGGCCTGCTGAATGTTGGTTAGCTAAACTTATCGCTGTGCCTGCGCGATGACATGATTTCACACCTTCTGTTATAATTTTATAAGTGTTGTCCAGAACAATGTTTTTTTTTTTTTTGAAAA
>JGI24021J15306_10001346_pt1 | contig 23735 bp, 15 predicted proteins | sample Ectturendosymbi1_FD_15306 | JGI IMG/M metagenome (IMG submission 15306) | reverse complement strand
CATGATCATGCCACAAGACAAGTTTCAGGAAATTATCATCATAAACGTGTTAGAACTGATTATGGTAAAAAAATGCTGCAATATATTGGTCCTGTTGTATGGGGTTGCATTTCTAATAATACTTTAATGTTACCATTACATATGTTTTCCTATCTGGGTATTAACTTTTTGTGATAGATATGCTATGTGATTTGTAAGATGTTTGTGAGCGTTGACCTTAAACTGAGCACAATTTTGGCTTNTGTGTTTTGTTTTTATTTCGTTTTGAACTCATGTTTTGTGCTTCACCTGTACTGTTGAATTTGACAGTCATCAAATGTAGGCTGGGCTTGAGTNAGTGACTGCTTTGGCCGTCTTTNGCCCAACCTGTGCTGTTTGTTTTAAGCTTTGTTGATTGAAATGTGTTCTATTGCTGTGTACNTACAGCGCAAACATGACTTGACTTGGAGACCGAGTCGTTAGATCGAAAGTCATGAAAACCTATCTCGAGGCACATATCGAGATCGAGATTTCGAGACTATGTAATTGAGGCTTCGTCACTGCTATTAGCTCAATTTTATGAAAGTTGTTATTCGGAATTTTTATGAAAGTTGTTTGTCGGATATTGGGGCGCTGTTAAAGTGTTTTGCTCCTATCAGTGTTGGTCGAGTGCAAAAACCGATTCTGTTATGTGCTATAGCTAACAATTTTTTTGTGCTCTTGTGTTGTATGATTTAACCTGTGAGTTGGACCACGGGTCTGTAATGAATGAACTATTGGTATTTATGTTCATGCTTTCTCCCAAACAGCTTCAATTACGAGAAACGCATATCCAGTTGTGCAAGTGTTTTTTCTGGCAGTGGCAAGAAGGCACAAGCGAAACCTCTTCGTTGTTTCGCATCAAGTAGTACCAACCGCTAGCGAAGCTTAGCACTTTACCGGGCCTTTTGTGAATTCTTTGATTACCCGCATCAAAGAGTTGAGTTACTATAGCATCGGAGAAAATTTGAAGAAAGACATCGTTCCGGTCTTTATTTTTCACCCTACTCACACCAGTACACACTAACTCTGCCATTAGATTGTATGCGCTTTGGTTTGGTGCAGAACTACTAACCCAGTGTGTTATTGACTTTAAGTCTGGGATAAACAAATAAATAAATAAATACGCACAACGCTCAAAATTCGTTCAAATAAATGTTACGCCAATGATAATGACTTATCTAAATAAGCTAGTCACTCACTGATGCAACTGATTTGATTTCCATGTGTGTATTTTCCCCATAAGAAGTTGATTCAATTGTTATGTGGTGATTATAAAAACTCCTGGGTTACGTTTAGTGTTTGACCTAAATGTATTTTCGTATTTCTTCTGTGCTTAACATAATTCTTATGATATCATGGACTTCAGTCAGAGATAAACAACTAATAAAAGAAATTTTGTGATATGTTGTAGAAGTTGTAGGATGATTGATGTTTAGCAAATAGCCTGTGCTGTTTGAATGGAACTGATACTGTACCAGTTTGCTTCCATACACCTGCTTAACTATTGAAACAATAAAAAAAATTTAGGCATAAAAATCCTTTGATATCTTAACAGCTAGGCTATAGCCTAGCACATACATATCTAAACTATTACAATATGGATATTACAAAACGTGAAAAAGTGGGTTTACTACTGCCACTGGTTTATGCAGACTTCATGATTAATCCATTGAACATTCAGTTATGATGGAACGTAGAAGCTTTTTTTTTATATGCATCATAAAATTTTAGGCATCAATTATTTGTGGTAGCAAAACTTGATGAATTTACTTTGACCACCTATGCCTTTGGATTAGGCCAGAATTTTTTGAGCTATATGTTTGACTCCACTGTCTATATTCTTGAACAAAAAAATAGGGTTGAAAGTAATTTTAACCTTAAAAAATTTTGATAACGCTTGTATGCATAAAATTATTTATTATTGTACGAGAAAGATAGTCCTGTGGTAATATAACTATATTGATCACTGATTACCAAGGATCAAGATAAAGTTTAGTTTTTAAATGATTGGTAATTTTTGTGAAATGTAAGCAACAATACAAAAGCAACAACATTGTTCAATATGTGCTTGTGAATTTGTCAATACTTTGTTTTATACATGTTTATGTTCTTATGCAAGGATATTGCTTTCGATTTATTACATGCAGTGCCTTAAACTTATTTAACAAGTTTTTTACGTCATTATACATCTAGTTTTTGTACTTTTTGCATTTTATTTTGTCATTAGTTATGCACCCAAATACAATTTTTGTTTGCTTGTTGTAAAGCTAAAGATGCGATAGCCATGTTATTTATTTCAGTGCATTCAGGCCAAAGATGAGGTAAACAGCTATTTATTATAGTTACTACAGGAAGTTTTGTGAATTATTGCCATTCTTGGTGTGGCTCTAATTTTTTGCAATTCTCAGTCTTTCTTCGACCATTTCTCATATAAGAACAAATAGCTAGAAAAATATATTCCTTTTTTTTTAGAAAATCATACTCTAAGCATTTTCCCTATATTTTACTACAAGGTTACTGTGAGACACGGGTCATTTCAATGTGGAAGTTTTTTGGCATGACAAAGCCACAATAGTTTTTCTTGTACGGACTATTTTTGGCACAAGCCAATTTTAAAGGATCTTTAAAGCCATTGTTTTTGTTCTTGTGTTCCACAAATGGGCCATGATTTGCCCAACACTCATTTTCTAGCAACACAACCTAGAAGCCTTCATTCATGATTTTGTAAGTGTTGGGTAATATTTAGTTTCCAGCAACACGAGGACTATCTAGAACAAAGCACAATCTCAGTTGTGCTTCATTTTGCTAGTAACTAAGACATCACCTCAAAAAACTTATGATAAAATTTCACAACCATTCACCATGAGTTCTGAATTCTGACAAAGGTATGTGCTTTCGCCACTCTTCTTTATAGGCTATATCACGGCTTAGAAACTTTTTGCTGACTATGTGCCAACTTAAAAGTTTCAAAATTTTCAGTGTACCAACAACATATATGTCTTCATACAGATCAAGGTCAATATTCCTTCTGTGTGAATCACAACAAAATTGATATGTAAAACTTGGAGATCCTATATGTTTAGGTTTTGGGTAAAATAATTGATATAATATCTCTTCATCCAAATGTATTTTTTTTGTCCAAATTTTGTTTTTTGGCCATAGATTTTAAACCAGAAACGTTAGAAAGCTAATTAAGGCCTCAAATGACTCAGATTATAGCCTAGTTTCCAATAAAAACTTGAGTCAAAAAATTATATCTTGCGGTTGGGGCCCAGGGGCTGACGACCTTTAACCTATCCCACTTATGATGTCACCCAGAAAAAAACGAAATCCAAAACTTTTCAATTTTTTTCAATGCAAAGTAGAAGACTCACTGCATCTTTTGAGGGTTTGAGCAGCTTTCTAGCTCAATCTCTTGGTGAGTTATGGTATTGCAAAGACTTGCCCAATATGGGCAAATTATACCTTTGAAAGGGAAGATCCACCTGGTGTCGAAGGTGTTAAGGTTTTTGTGATACCCTGATAGTCATATGTTTTTAGTGTTTAGTTAGTAATGATTTAGTAATGATATTTTGTCTTGAATTTTATACCTTTTTAATTTTTTTTTCTTTAGCCTATAATTGCTAACATACAGCAATGCTTGCCATGTCGGCCATTGAAGCCCTAATAGGAATAGTATTTTTGCTGATGCAAAAGGTAGAATGCTGATATCTACTCAGAATCTTGTGAAAGGATCAATGATGCAATGCATTTGCAGATCAGTGTATTAGGTTATACTAATTGTTTCTGTTGTAATTTTATCAAATATAGCATTAGACTACTACAATAAATCCTTTTTTATGAAGAGAACAATCTTTATTGTTGAATATTTTATGGCAATATGATGTCTCATTGATAAGCATGAAAATGTTTTAATTACAAACACCATGGAAGTTTAGGTGTTATGTTTGAAATGTTACATGATTATAAGCACGGGTAATTCAGAAAAATTGTTGTTTGCAGGTTTAAATAAAATTTTTGAAGAAGTGCGTAATGGTGCAAAGTACTAGAGCTTTTAAAAGAGACTAAAAATTTTTTCAGGTCGAAAATTGCATTCAGGCAACAATTGGTCATGAGCGAGGTATTGCAGTTTTCCATACTTGTGAACTTTTGTGTGTTTATATAAAGATGTTGCAAAATAATTGATTATTTGCACTTTTAAACACAGAATTTGTACCTATATATAATATTTTGTCACCAAGTGAATTCACAGTCACACTGGGTGAAGTGTGTTTAGTTAAATGGTGTTTAAGTATTGCAACTGTGTTAATATCAAACTTGGAAGCTTTAGCTAGGTGATAAAATTTCGATGTGAAAGATGCAATACATAAGATTTGTGGAAAACTATAGAAGTTATTATGAGACTGTTAATTACTTTCTTATTTAAAATTGTCACTGGTGTATAACTTTTGCTTGAAAGTGTTTTCATGTGTATTTGTTAAAAGTGTTTGTTTACTATTTTTTGTCTAACTCAATTACTTTTACTAAATTTTTAGTATGTATTTAACCTTTGTTAAAATACAACTTGTAGAACTGCAGCCTGCATCTCACAAATCTATAGCTTTATATACTGCTATCATTTCCCTACTAAAATTTTATCTACATCAATTTTGGTAAAGATCTCAATTGATGATGATTAAATCAAAATGTTAAATGTAGATGAAGCTCAACTGTATTTGCAATTTTATTTGTTGACATGTGTTTGAGTTATAAATGGTTCAGTATGCAATGATATCTGATGGTATTTTCATGGTTAGACCTGCTGTACATATGCATAGCTGATTGAACTGCATGCCTTTTTTCTAGTAATGCCTAAACTAACTGATTTTTTAAAAAATTGGGAAAGTGTAAGCAAAGCTGCTGATGATAGGTGGAAACCAATTCTCTGTTCACATCTAATTTTGCTCATTAGTACACCAAGGGTGTCAAAATCAATTGCTACCATAGTTCACAAATTGCCACCAAAAGTCCACTGTTGGTTGTAAAATAACTTAAACCGTTAGTACTTGCAATTCACTTATGAACCAAGGTTTGGTTCTGATTAAAAACTAATGCTACAAATATTTAACACTTTCCCTACTGCTTTACATATCTTTATGTACTTGGTATTTACAGGAAAGGTACCGGGCTGTATACAAATATTGTTCTCAAGTCATTGGATACCAGCTGTAATCTGTTTCTCGTGAAATTTTTGTATATTTAAGTACGAAAACTTTGAAGAGAAATAGTGAATTTAGCAATTGAAGTCTTTTATTGGTCTTAAATTTCAAGGTGCTTTATGAAACTGGCATAAATATGATAAACTCTCAAAAACTACCTGCTATCCAGCCTATTTATTTGAGAAAACCACTCATACTGAAAATGTTAATGTAGAAGAATAGCAATGTATTTGAAGAGACTGCTTATAGAATTATAAACTTAATACATCTGTTGTTTTTTTTCAAATTAAGTTTTTACAAAAATATAGGTTGTTTGGAACTCTCTCTGGCTTCTTCAGTTTTTTTTGTAGTTGGTTTCTTGAATATTTTGTGATATTGTAGGCATAATGTATGTTAGATGCTAATTTTCTTGTGTCATTGAGGTTTGTGGTACTTTGATGCTGCATGCAAGGTCATGTACAGCATTTCGTGAGGTTATGTATTGTTTGTAAGAAAAGAAGTTTAATTCCTGACATGTTTGCTGCTTCAATTAAAAGTTTTTCTGATTCCTTATTTCATTCATAAAGTAATACCGACTCTATAACGAATTGAAATGCTCATATATTATAGAGACATCGAAAAAAACGAAAAGATGCCACATGGACAAAGGAAGAATTGTCTGCTGCATTGCATAAGGGCACTGGAAAAGCTGAGAGGAAAGGTACTGGAAGTGTGGCAATTTTTCTAATTTTTTAGCTGGTATTGTCAAACGTTCTAATTTGTGTTTATATTTTAGTTGAGGATGCGTTTTACCATGCTTTAAGAAAAAAATTTTGTCATGAACCTCACCAGGGATTACAAAACCAAATCCAGGTTTTATTAAAGTATAACGTTAACCAAGAGCTCAACAAAGTAACGTTACTACTTTCGGTGGAAAACTAAGAACACCACAGTCGACAACAGTGACCACGAATCCGCGAATGCACCAACTGACTGTTGAGAAAACGGCGTCCGGAGCACGAAGCTGCTTTCATTACAACGGCAATTTACAATCAGCGGAATACGAGAGAACGCTAATCAACCACTTCACCACATTTCCACTCCAGCAGCTTCAAGAAGTTTATTGGTTCAACAACAAAACGAAAAACGGGAACCAGGACTCTACTGCACGCGATAAACACAACGCGGTAATGCAAAAATGGCAACATCGGGCCTCATGCGAAAAACTAGACGCAGGACGAAGAAATGCAACATACTGTAGTAACAAATCAATTGACGCATTCACCGAATCACTATGGTGGGCGACGCGTGCGGGTCGATCGCCTGAGAACCAGCCCGTAGCCACAGGGGGTGTCCCCAAATCGTGTTGTGTCCAGAAAATTTTGTTTTAAACATATAACAAAAACAAACGTATTTCCCCTTAAAATGTATTTTGCCCCTCAAACCTTAAAACCTGGCTGCGGGCCTGTTGAGAACAGGTTCAGGCATGAAATCTACAGCGTTATCAGTATTGCTGGAGTTCAAGTCATCAAGGCTGGTTGAAGTTTTAGGGAGATTTTTGCCTCTGGCTTCGCCAGTCAAATCGTCTGGGATCCGTAACTCGGTCTCCGGAGAGGAAGAATGAAACGCGTTGTGACTGACAGATTGTTACTGCTCCACCTGCGGGAAGGGGCAAGATTTGAAGTAGAAACAGCTTTTTGCCGTTGGGGTATTTTATCCGAACGTAGGTTGGATTGAACCGATCAGGGTCACAACCGGTTCGTCACAGTGGCGCACGAAGCGTCGTAACAACTTCGCTGTTCAGGAGACAAGAAGGCATGGCAACACCGAACACAGCTCGTCGCAAAAATGAAAACAGTCGCTCATGCGGCGTTTGATTTGTAGCAGTACATAAGAGCGAACGAATAGCAATGCGGCCGGAAGGACTTGTTCCCACTGTTCAATAGGAAGGTTAGAGGAACGTAGGAGAAGCTAAACAGTTCTCCAACGGCCTGGTTCGTCCTTTCGCACTGCCCGTTCTCCCAAGGATGGAAGGGAGACGAACAGCTTGTTGCAGTGCCATGTGCCGACAAAAAAGCTTTAAGTTAACGGCTCGACTCACAAACGCCAAGCCTCTGTCGCTATGAATATAGGCAGGAAAACCAAATAGGTTGAGTTGTGACAAACAATCTACAACGGTTTCAGAAGTCATCCTCTCGCAAGGAAACGCGAAGGGAAATCGGCTATATTCATCGACAACGACCAAGAGATAAGGTGTGGAGCTCTTCAGCGGTCCTGTAAAATCAATAGAAACACATTCTCACGCATGAGTAGCCTTCACAAGCGTTTCAGGTTCAGGTCGGTGAAAGCGGGGCTTGACTTCAGCACAAACCCTACAAAGACGACAAACATCCCTATATTCACTCGTAAAAGGTAAATTCCGACCACGAACGGGGTGACAGAGCCTGGCGTATCCCGGGTGCCAACGAGGCACGAAGCATAGTTAGACGATCACGAGAATTTGACGAAGCATAGGCCCTTGACAATATGTCTGGGGCAACATTTTCAACACCAGGTTTGTGACGTATTTCATAATGAAATGGACTCAGTTCGAGACGCCAAAGCGATATCTCATTATTCCCGATCTTCCCGTGATTCCTCACATCAAACATAAAACAGACGGATCGTTAATCAGTTATTGATGTGAAAGTGCGCCCTTTTCAGTCCGTCTAAAATCGCTGCGTCAAACAGAGCGTTCAAATTCCCGTCGTGCTCCTCACTGTCAGGTCGTCCAGGTACGCATATTCCTTTTTTAACCTGTGCCACTGTATGAGGCAGTCAACGACTCTTTGAAAGGCAGCCACCCCGTTTGTGACACCAAAAGGCATAACCTCTTGCATTGGTGGATACGACCAAGGGGCAGGGCTTCGACAGCAGTGAACGGCTTTTCGTTGATGCGAAAAGGCACCTGATGATGGGACGAACGGAGATCGACTGTATTTGTCCTTGCTGACTTTGATGGCAATGTCTTCTATACGTGGGAGAGATTACGCGTCGAGAAACGTGAACCAATTGACAGTTGGATAGTAATCAATAACTATTCAACATTTCTGCTTGCTTTTAACCACAAGGACGTGAGCACGCAACGGAGACGTTGACGGTTCGATAATTCCCTCAGAAAGCATTTTTCCACCTCTGACTCGATGAAAGCCAAATCGTCTTTACTGTATGTATGCGTACGACAAGCGATAGGCTTGCAATCTGCTTTCATAAATTCGAACAAACTAGGAGGGTCGACATTTGCAGCTGGAAGGGTGGCTAGGTCAGTGTCAGCCTTTGTTTTAACAATCAATGCCTCTTCAGGTCCACCGAACTCAAACGTGACTGATTTATGTTTTTTGAGGAAATTATGACCTACAGTAATATAAGGTCGGCGCAGGAATCTTGTATTGCGTCCATAGCACCAATGGGTAGTTTCTGACGAGAGCGGTGTCATTGGATTCAACGCTACCTTTTGTTTGCAGCAGAAGTTTTGTGGAAGCCATGGTAACATCACTGTCTTCTTCTTTAACTTCAAGGTTTAAACGATCAGCTTGCTTTTCGTCTGCGAAGTTTTTAGATTCTCCCGAGTCGAACAAAGCTCTTACCGGATGTCCATCAATTTTAGCTTCCACTACCTAACTTAGAAGACAACTCGGAGCGCCAGCGCTAGAAGTAATATCAGCGTTCGCAGCGGCAACTAGTGAATGCGGTTCGCACTAGTGAAGCGTTCGCAGCTAGCGTTCGCAAGTAATATCAGCGTTCGCCGTGGCAACTAGTGAATGCGGTTGCAAGGAACTAGGTTTCAAATAAGCAGAAGCAGAGATCGGCTTTACAAAAGACTCACTGCGACAAACCTTTGCGAAACGCCCTCGTTTTTTGCAGTTATGACACTTCTGTTCTCGTGTAGGACAAAAATTCCGACTGTGCAGAGGTCCTCCACAATAAAAACATTTTTCCTGCTTTTGATCTTTCTTTCCGGAGTGCTGCAACAGGTTTGGGCGAAGTCACAAACGGAGAGTGTTCGTCGTCGGTGTTAGTAGAGTCAGGCGAAGCAGCCACAGCTTTAGCAGGCTCATTAACAGATTTTCGACCCATTGACAATGCCTGTAGCTGGGCTCGCCCAAGACTGTCAGAAAGTTCAGCAGCGCGCTGAAGATCAATATCATGTCCTTCCAAAAGGCGCTGACGGATGGAGGTATCACTGAGAACATTAATGAAAGAGTCCCTGATTAATTCGTCGCGGTATGTACTCGCTCGGACATCTTCGAATGAGCAGTCCGTGGCGAGTAATTTAAGTGCCCGAAGGTACTCTTAAAACGTTCTCACCACTCGCCTGTTGACCGTTAATCAATAAATGTCCGACGTAGATATTGTTTCGTTTTACTTCGCATAGCTCCTTCAATGCCGTGACAATGGATTCAAATTCGTTTATCTCTTCAAAATGAGGATAGATTTCAGGCGATAGAAAGCTTTTTATAATTCTGGTTTTCGTTAGTATCCGAGATTCTTCCTAAGATCCTCTAAGGCAGTGTTTTTCAACCATTTTGCTGGAGAACCATTTTGCTGAACCCCGGTTGAAAAACACTGCTCTGAGGTCTTGATATAGGCCACAACAGCCTGCAGCCAATACTTAAAACCTTTGCAGCGTCGACAGCGTTACGATCGGGTGGGGGATGCACCTATCCATTTACAACGTTTGCGTAAATAATTTGTCATAAACCTTGTAACGTGGATTACAAAAGTGGATCCAGGTTTTGTTAACGTGAAACGTTAACTGAGAGCTGCAACATAAACGAAGTAACGTTATTACATGCAAGACTAACTTACGCCGCACACTCGCGCCCCGCGACCGAAAACTTGGAGTGCGCGAACACTTTTTTGGTAATATGGGTATCTTACAAACATCATTTATTTTGCAGAAAGAAGATCGAAACCCGATTCTGAAACTACTGTGGAACGTAGATCAAAGCGTGATGATGTGGTACGCACCAGGTTTTTACACATTTTTGCTTTAAACAACTGCCAATATTTTCTAAATGCTTCTTGCAAGGGAAAAATGCCTCATTACTGGGTTAGTTCTTTCCCAATCAATATGTCATGTGTTTAGTCATAAAAATAACTTCATTGATTTTTCAGTAGAAAAAGAGCTCTTCCAATGAACTAAAACGTTTTCATTATCAAACAAATTGTCGGCAATATGCAGCTACCTACCTTCATCAGGACGAAACGTTTATTGTTTTTCGTTACGTAAGATACAATTCTGGGCGGATAAAGTAATTGGTTTCAGTAATAAAATGAAAGGAATATTAATAGTGATGAACAGAACAAGTTATAGAGAAATGTTTAAACTCATTTTCATCTCTACCAACTTCCGCGTGTTATTTCATACAGGTAAAATTTTCGTTTTGCGTCGCTGCGTTCTAAAATATTATTTGCAAGATCCGGTGAAATTTTCTAGCAAACCATTCATGCATGAATACAACTTTTGCTTGTTAAAATTCCCACTTTACAGCAACTATAGATTGCTGGCAGAGCTTACGGATAATCTGCACACGACCCTTTTTGATGTCGAAGTTTGGTGAAGTTAGCATTGAACACGCCTTAGTGCAGGGGTGCAAAAATGCGGCCGCACACTCGCGCCCGCGACCGAAAACTTGGAGTGCGCGAACACTTTTTTTGTTTTCTTCTACATTTTATACTTTATGCATGGGCGCAATTAGGTGGGGAACACGGGGGACGCGCCCCCCCACTTTTTCAGACAGTGGGGATATAATATGCCAGTTCCCAACATTTTTCTCTTTAGGTTTCGCAATATATTGGTTTCACACCAAGCTGTCCCCCCACATTTTACAACAAAATTGCGCTTATGAGTTTATGCATATGAGTGCTGTATGTCAAAGCTTATATGTGTGCGCTACTAAAAATTTCTGCGCGCTACTAACATTCACAGAAAATTTAGCACCCCTGGTCTTAGTGTCTTCTTCCTAACTTGTATATTTATGCCTTAAAAGATCTTTACTTGTAGATTTTAGGATTGACAATGAGTATTATGTGCTTTGTTCTCCGCAGATTCTTGACGACGATCGGTCCAGTCGCAGAAAAAAGCGAGATGAATACGAAACGTAAGAAGTACTCATACTTGTTTTGTTGGTCTACACGAGGCAGCGTGTCCAGAAATTCCGTGGCGAACATACTCGTTTAGGGTGTCGTATTGCTTGCGATATTTGTTTTTTTTAACTTTTGGTTTTGTAAATCCTGTTTCAAAATTTTATTTATGACTTCAAAGACCGGAATCACGCTTTGACATAGCCACACAATTCACCTTTCTTTTTGTCATAAAGAATCCGGAAATGCGGTGGTTTTGAGTTGTTTTCCGTTGATGCATTTCTCAAATGCGATTGTTTCGCCACTACTCGTGGTGGTGCGCACAAGGAGGCGAACCGATGCATCATGGCTAGAAGCCGCAAGACATCACCACCAGTGGTGGGTTTGAGGTTGCGGGGGCCCCTCTGATGACGCCATCGTACTCAGCAAACCGTGATAAGCACATTTGATCAAGCCTAAATACGGCCACCGAAGGATACGTTCCTGATACTACGGGATGACTGACATAGCAGGAGAAAATGCAAAAGGGTGTTCATTAGGGAGTTGGTTTGAAGCTTTTCTTTATTTGCACATTGGGGATGGTGGTGGGGCACCTTTAAAAGTATAGTACTTACACATTTCAGTTGCTGTTAAGGGTCCCTTTGAAAGCAAGTTACTTCCACATTAAAATTGCTGTTTGGGCCCCTTTAAAAGCGTAGTACTTGCATATTACAGTTGCTGTTTGTGGCCTCTTTGAAAGCAAGGTACTTACACATTACAATTGCTGTTGGGGGCCCCTGTGAAAGCAAGGTGTTTGCACATTACAGTTGCTGTTGGGACCCCCTTTGAAAGAAGAGAACTTACACACTACAGTTTCTTTTGGGGGTCCCGTCAATGAAGTGTACTTACACATTTCAGTGGCTTTTGGGTGCCTCGCTCGCCTCCCATTAAGCACACCACTGATCACCACAAACCTAAAGAGTCAGCTCAGTGATTCTGCAGCTAAAGTCGTTTTTTAATCACAAATTGACTCCCTGCCTTTCCTCAGTTCATGACACAAGCCAGCTGCGACAGTTGAGCAGAGTTCTGTCACCGCACCACAAGTTTCTTGGCAGTTGCTGCAAATTGCAAGGGGAACGCTGCAAGATATCAACAACGTAGCTTCTGATACAGCTCGTCTTGTACACTGCTTGTTTTGACGTCAAGCATGTTTGCAGCGTTGTTTAAACTACCAAACAAAAACTTTGCTAGTGCTAAAACTTCGTGCACTGTTTGTCGTGCGTTTGAAAATTGCGCATTAGGGTGTCAACCCAATGTTTGATTTGAGCACAACACCAAGTATGAGACTGTTTTTTTGATGCCATGATTGAAAAAAGAACCTGTTTCCATGACGATTGAATAGCCTTAACAACAGGATTCACACTATTGACATTCAAGTTTCAAACGTTGAAACTCACGGCCCGAAAAAACATGTGCATGATAATTGTTGGTATTTTCCGATGATGCTTCTAGCGGTTAGGGCCAGTGTTATAAAATATTGAGTAATCGCAGCGTTTTCGCGATAAGTTTCGGCGAAAGAAAAGCGTTANATTCAAATAAAGTTATGGCTTTGAGATTGACATTTCCGTCAGATGAGAAGCGAGCCACCGAAGTTTCTCGAACAGTCGTGCTCCTCGCTTGTTACTGTCTGCAGTCAACAGTGTTTTCTGTAACATTCTGTTAATATGTTTTCCAGGGCATTCCATACTATATTCAGTAAAAGTAGTGGCATGCTGTCACCTTTTGTGGATGAAAACGTTCGTTTAGAACATCTATGTCCAACCCAAATGGCTTACTGGGCCAAAAATTATGTCGCTATCTTAGCCAGGGCCGCACATTTGATGACATATTAATAAGGGCCGCACATTGAATGACTTAGATCTGAGCATACCAAATTTGACTGAAGCTGATACACTGAAATCGTTCGAATCCTAATTGCAATGTTTACAGACGTGATAAAGTGGCACTGAGGAGACACCTGCATCAAACATGTCAAATTCAAGATTATCAAAATAAGGAAAGGTTCTCAGTATGTAGGATACTTTTACTACAGCGAAAACCTAAACTGGGCCGCACAAAACCTTCGCCTGGGTCGCGGGTTGGACATAGCTGGTTTAGAACTTTCCACTTGAAACGTTCATGACAGTACTTTTTTGCGCTACAGACATGACAAAGAGCGGAGATCGGAAAGGAAAGAGCGACGGAAAACCGGCAGCGACTTGACCCTTGAAGAAAGTGACGAACACGTGCGAGCAAGGAGAAAGGCAGAGAAAGAAATGCGCAGGGAGGAGCGAAAAAGAGCGGAAATTGATGAGGACGAATATAGGAAAGAAAAAGTGTGTAAATGGATTTCGGTAAAGCTGGCGAATTGTGTCTTTTTATTTCACTTCTATTGTTGATCCAGCGGACGTTTGCCGCACCGTTGAAAGATGAACCTAATGATATATTAACAGTCCTTTTATGCACAGTAGGTTTCTTGCTCGTTTAACACTTTTTTATTCGCCAGGAGAGAAGGCGGCGGGAGAAAGAGCTTCGGAGACAGTAAGTTGAGAATTTGATTAAAAACGACGTTAAATGTGACGACACAGCAACAAGCCTAACGCAAGTTTTGTTTCAGGCAAAGGCAGAAGGAAGATGAAGAAGCGCTTTTGAAGGTCAGGAAAAAAGCTAAGTGTTTCATCGAAGTTGCTTGAGTCGTCTGCAGATGCTGTTCCAATATGGTTCTGTTATTTTCAATATCGTTGCTTTGGCTTAACCTACGTGATCCTAATTTTTTCTTCTGTCTATAATCTTGAAAATCAGTATCTTCTATTTTCTTTCTGGGAATAAATCAGATAGCTATACATGGCTGTGCGTTTATGCAATTGCTTTGCGCAGTTGAAATCAATTGCGGGTACTCTTCCCTCCTCCTAACTTGATTACCAGCAGGTAACGTACCAGATGGCGATCGAAAGAAGCTCATTTTTGCTGGGGTTACACTCAGACAGTTCTTCGAATGGTGGAGCTTTGAAAGCTTCATTTGTCTTCGCAACTAGAAAATATTCTAACCTTTCATATCAACGTTAGAACATTTTAAAGAACCGGCTGCTTGTTTTGTGCAGAAGGGTTATGCGTGACTTCGACCAGTTTTTTTCGAGTTTAACTGTTGCAATCAGGAGGATGTGTTTGTAATGACATGTGTGAGCCGAAGGCATTGACTTTAATACTGCATTTTGGTTCAGGAACGACGACACCGTGGAACTCCCGAACGAAAGCATAGGTAAGATCGCGATCATTCCCAAGTTTTGTTTTCCTGGGCAGCATAAACTTTTTTTCTTTTTTTGTAGGTCAGACGAGCACGTTGCTGAAAAGGTGCGTTGCAGTCGATGTGTTGTTGCTTAGTCGCCTGTAACAATCAAATTTTTGTGCAATTCTTTTATATCGTCCTGTTCGTGCACCCCATTGTTTTTTTCTACATGGCTTTGCTCGTTCATTCAACCATTGTGTGTAATGATGCAATTGCTGTAATATTTACTATGAGATGACGAGACGCTGAAATATTTGCCTTTAGGAGAAAAAACATCGTTCCAGAAGCGAACGTGAGCGAAAGCTCAGGTGAGTTAATGGGTAGATTTTGTTCTGTTGTTACGATTCGCTATTCCCTGATTGAATGATTTTAAGGATGACTGCTTTTTCAGGTACGAAGATTACGATGATGAAAAGGTATGCTGTAGTTAATAGTTCACTAGAGATCTACCGCAGATTACATTTCTTCTGGAATTGAAATGTATATCCGATCCAAACCTGAACTAGCCTAAAGATTACAGATTTTCGAATTTCCAAGCATTGAGGAGCTAGTTCACTTTGGCGAATTAAAGGTGTTTCCTTGGGGGGGATATCAGGAGTATTTGAACGTATCGTCAAGCTCCCTTGAAAAAGTGTAATGTTCGGCGCGGAGCTGTCTGCTGCATTCCATACTCACCGCGTCAATTCATGTTGCATCGTCTTGCTTGTTTTCAAATCGTGCTGCAAGTGTATTTTTGTATTTCGCTTCGTTGAATCGAAAACGTTAAACAGAATGCGCGTTCACCATCTTCACTTTCAACTTTAACCAATCGCACCAAAATGTTTGCAAGTATCAAATGTCCCGCTAACAGACTTTCCGTTTGAATACCCATTCGTTCGTAAAAAAGCTTACACCCGCAACTACGAAGTAGGCAGATGTGCGTATGCAGTTTCATGCAGACAGAAGTATAAGAGCGTTCATCGCTGATGGCTTTTTTGCTTTCCTTTTTATTTTGCCCAAGGGCGGCACTAATTGATTTACTGCCCTTGTTTATACAACTCATTCAAAACATTTTTTGTCGCACAGGAGCGAAGGCACAGCGGAAGAAGCGACCGAGACCGAAAACACAGGTAGGCTCTTATAGCGTCTGTCATTCGAGTGGGTTGATTGTCACTGCTGTCAAGGGCAATGGCTTGGTCTGCACTTCGTCGTTGTGTCCTTAAAGCTGACTCTTCTTGTTTTCAACTTCAACTGCGAATTAATCCTAAAACGCAACCTTTTCAATATCGATGGCTACATCTCTCATTTTCAGTAGCAACCGACCCATTTTGTAGGCTTCAACATTTTCAACGAAATGCAAGGCAACTATAAAACAGCAATCAAAAAACAAACAAGGAAAGCATTGGCGAAGTGCTTTTCGGGACGTTTGCAAGATTCCACAGATCTCGAGCAGCATTCGAGGTTCGGATTTGTCGCCAATATCAACACAGCTTTTGGCAGTGACTGACAAACGCTCGTTCGAAATAAAAAAACGAGAGAAGCCAATTGGCACATGCCTGACAGTTACAAGATTTTCGAGAATATATTTGGAACAATTTCTTCCTAACTTCTTCGCGCATGGTCAGCCCGTTTGCGTTTCGGCAGCATTTAGACCCTTCAGGGATCCGCGGTCGGAAACCACTGCTGCAAGTTTGTAATGCCGATTTGATCAAATCGCCAGCTTTGAAAACATGTGTGTTGCAGGACGGAAGATTACGATGAAGAAAAAGTGAGTGGGACCCGTATTCTGAATAATTGATCGAGTGGTGTCGGTGTATGTCATGTCATGGAGCTGGCGTTTGTGAAGGAAAGTATTTCCCGCACGTCTTTTGCTTTTCCGTGAAGGAACAGCAGGAAGACTTCAGTTTGTTTTTGTTATGTTCTTAAGTGTATAAAATTACTATCCATGCAGCAACTTCAATACTGATGGCACGTGTAAAACATGCCATGGCAAGCAAATCTGCGTCACATTTCTATGAAATAGTGGTCGGCAAACTGTGGGCCTTTCAGCACTTTTTATTGGGCCGTGCAACACTTTCTGTGGTGGGGCGCGTGGTATGTAAGAGCTACAGTCCTGTGCTTGTTGCGTGGACTAAAACATGTTACTGTAACAACTGCACAACATTGATTGTTTGAAGTTAACAAAGCATTTTTGTCATTGTACGTTTTATGACGTTAACACAGCATTATATGTAGCATGTAACTGAATACAGCTTAATTTGGAAATCGGGCCTTCAAAAAAAAGCACGGACCTTTAATTACGACTGCAAAGGCGGTTTGGGCCACCATAACGAAAGTTTGCCGCTTACTGCTCTGAACCTACCCTGCGGTTAACACGGGTAGTGAATTGTCGTGTTTACGTGCGATCACATATAAGTCAAGATGTGACATAGAAGCAAGAAGGTGCTGAACCGGTTGCAATAATTTTTGGCTGAATTCACTAGATTTGCTGCTGCAGCTACATTAGAAAACCTTGCTGTTTGTTTCGACTTCATTTGCGCTGCGGAATTTTCGTGACTACTCATAATAAATCTGGTGTTTCTTTTTTCCCAAGGAAAGGAGAAGAAGAGAAAGAAAAGAAGAAAAAAGGAAAAGGTTAGGGTTGCTTGCCTTGGGTCGTTCTGATGTTGTTTTGGTAACGTTTGATCCAGCTTACCGACATTCCAAGTTGGCGAAAGCGTCTTCAGTGGTTTTTGGAAACTTACATACAAATAAATCTAAGTTTGGGAAACTTTGACTATGAAGAAGTGGTAATCATTTTCAGCATATTTTCGATGAACTCGTGTGCTAGAAATATTAAGCGTTTATTCTTGAGACATTACTTTTTCAAAAGCCGGGATGTTGCGCTGATGTCAGAAATGAAGTTGGGAGTTTACGTGCTATGTGTTTTTAAAGTTGTGGAAAACAAGCGTATGCTTTCCAAACTGTTTTTAAGATATTTGTTGCATTGATTGCGAGCAAAACATTCTTTCCGAGCGTGCTCTGCTTCAGCACAAGCTTGAACACATCACGACTACAGCCTTGCGTAGTGGTTGGACCAAAGCAAATAAGTTAAAAAACAAAAAAGACTTCAAAGTCAGTCTGAAAAAAGGTTTCCAAAACATGGTGTTCACTACATTTTATCAAAATTGCAAGCCTGTCGTCATACTTGAGGGTCAAGAATTTTTTTAAATGGCGGCTGCACATCGTAATATCTTGAGCATACTGCTTCCTTCAAACCTCGGGAATTACCTCCATATTTACGGCCAAGCACCCTGAATTCTCCAATAATTTTTGTTTTCCTTGTTCATGCATGATTTTTGTTGGTTAAACGTTGTTGGTATTGTTATCAATGTAAAAAAAACTCTGCATTTTCGTTTCTTCATTTTCTACTGAAGGGAAATTATAATACATCGAGTTTGTTCTGTATTGTATGCATTTCAGGGAGCTTGAGCAACAACTTTCCGAAACTGTAAGTCAAAAGAAATTTCGTGTGATGTTAACGTTTATGTGATTTTTGTTGTTGTTGATATTCCTGAAAAACAAGGAATCGGCGATGTTTGTAACTTTAAGAACTGCGATATTTGATTCTTGCAAAATGAGCTGAGCGATCTGATGATGTTCGTACAGTTCTGATTACGACTTGCTATATGTGCCAGCTCATACCCTGCTGTCCCTTCGCTTCAATGCGCTTGAAGCTGAATTAGCGAATCCATTAAATGTTACTAATTTTTAAATGTATCGAGTAAAACGCCACGGCATCAAATAACAATTTAAATGAAACGGCAATCGTCGTATGAGCAAACTTCTGCGCAAATATAGTTGCGCATAAAGTTCCCTAAAGTGGCTCTAGCAGGAATGCATATGAATGATGTTTTTGCTTCGTTGCAGAGAAGCCATTCCAAATCGAACGTAGCCGCTTCTGCATCAGGAAGGTGCGTTTATTTTGTGTTGAGACTTGTGATGACGTCTTTAGCGAACTGTGTTGGTCGCGGTAGAAATTCACAGTTGAGATGATTTATTGTAAATTTCCCGATTCGCCGCTTGAGCTTTTTTTTCCTGTTGCTTCGAGTTCGAAGTTTTGGGAGTATTAGTGAATACCGCTACAGCGAGTTTTAATACCGTCACGGGACAAATGACCGAAATGTCTCAGCGCAAAAAAGCAGGCTTGGCAGGGATGGTTGCGTTGTTTATAACTGGATGGTGTCGTTTTCGCCAAAACCAAGGACTTTGGTTTTGATGAACACACAACGATGTTTTTCCTTTACAGGGGTAAGAAGAGCAAAGAAGTTGACAAGTAAGACTCTTTCTTTTTCATTACCCCTGCGGGTTGTTTGACGTTTTCGTACGCACGTACTGTAGTTACGGTCTTGTTGCTCTAGGCATGATGCGCTCAGACAAGCTATGAGAAAAAGGAAGTTTTCTCAACTTTCACATGGCTTTTTTGCGTTCTGGTTGATTTCGAGGTGTTGAGCAGCTCAAGCTCTAGCTGCTTCTTAACAGCTGTATCATATTACTCAAATAAATTTGTTGAGTTATTTCATATTTTTATGACGTTATTGCAACTCACCCTATTTTCAGTAAGGACCACATTCACTTATTTCCTTTGTTTTTTCGCAGTACATCGACCAACGTTGACGAAGATCAGGTAAATGATATGTGCAGATGATAGCAGCTTCAGTCTGCACTTTTTCTTCTTGAGGATATTTTCCATTCCTTCAAACGTGTAGTCGGACCTTGCCTTGCGACTTTTAGTGACAAATTCATCAGTTTAGTACCTGAGTATTTTTTATCATCTTTTTCGATTTCGGCCAGATGTTTTAACAAAAGCTTAAATATCTTGAATTGTCTATCGTAAAATTATTCGATTTGTTTCTTTAAATTAACGGGTGAAACTGTTGAAAACGAAGTTACCATTTTTGTCTAATCTGACATGAGGCACCCTTCTGTACTTCGGAAATTACGGGAACCCCTAATTTGTGGGTCTTCAAATATGAGCCTCCACAAGGTAGAAATGTCTTTTCAGGCATGGGTTGTCTGTCAATCTTTAAAGTTGCGTTTTGTGTTTTAAGCGAGTTTTGTCAACATTTAAACAACACAGTTTGCTGGTAAACAAATCCCGCAAGACTTTTTTCAACATAAGTCTTGCATCCGACTGAAAGGGTAAACCTTTGAAGATCATCTGTTTCAAGATTCACTTTCATGTTCATAGCTGGAAATTTATGCCAACCGTTGCCGCTCTTCCACGTGCTGTTTCGCTGTTGCTTTTTATTGGGTCATTCCTGCACTCTCCTTACTCATACTGCACTCTCTGTACAATGCGATTGCCATGAAGGCGTTTTTGAGTGATTAGATAAACCGCTAGCGGTTTTCTTAATACGTAGTACAATTATGACGATGAAGAATTCGAAGATTATGAGGATGACTTTGAAGATGATGAAAATGAAGACGGCGAGGCTGATGAAGTTAGTTTTGTTTTATTCTATCGGAATTCTAATTTTTCACAATCTTTAGCGTAAGTCGAGAATTATGCAGTGATGTGATCGAAGAACGTTGAAACGTCGTGTCTCTTTATTTGTTTGGAAAGGGGACCGGCTCCTCCTGGCGTGTTGATGTGAAACCGAGATTCGGCGCTTTTGTTGATATTTTGTAGATATTAACAACATAAGATATATTCTCAACTATATTGATTCTAGAAAGTCAGTTTTTTATGAAACCTTTCCCACTTTTGTTTTTGGAACTACAACTCGGTTAATATAACTTACTAAAACATAGAAAATGGAAAAAGTAATGGTTCGAGACATCACTTTAATTTATCCGAGGGTGATTTTTGAAGCTGCTGTTCTGCGAGTGTCTGGCGCTTATCAGCAGAGCTTTTTACACTTGCATACTTGTTAGAACCAGGCTGTAGTAAATTTTATGTGCGATCATAATTATATGTTTTCGCACAATGGTGTATTCACCGGACAATAATTTCTCAATCGACAGAATTCTTTTTGAATAGAAGTATTACTATGCGAAAACATGGTTGCGCGCAATCTTTACTAACCTGGTTCTAACAGTTGGGTTGACTTCATCTGTTACTAGGCATTAGCATTAATTGCTGGATCAGTGATCGAATAGGTTCAAATTGCGTGTGCAGTGCTTTGTTTTTATCAAAATTTATTTTGGAAGGATTGGTTGAAAGAATTGCAGCCTGTTACTTTGATGCATATTCTGAATTGAACTCCATCTCATTGTTTTACAACGTAAACTGATGTAATTTCTGGTGGCGTGAAATGAGAGCCTACAGTTTGTTCAGTTTGCCTGAATACTTTCCGCTGCTTCAATTTGATGTGCTTGGCGTTTGGGACTTCGTTATCACGACTCCGCTGTTTTTGAATCTCTGCCTCAACAATTCGATAAAAAAGCACTCTGCAATGAACCAGTGCGTGTGACTCGTGCTTCCGTAAACGAGTCGCATCTCTCTTTGTACCACAGTCCGGGACAGCTCACAGCACCGAAGTGAATGAGATAATCAGAGCGATCGCGCGAGAAAACGAACGGGTGGCTTCTGCTCGAACACTGTCCTCAAGAAGCGAACAGGAAGCTTCGGTGGGTTGTTTCCGCTTTAACTGATTTCAAGCAACACTGTGCATGCCTTTCAGCCTCTTGATGCGTGTTTCGAATTCAAAGTTGTACTTCTACGTATAAGCTCTAGCTGTAAAACTTCAGTTTTCTTGAGCAATGACATCACGCATCACGATATTGTTACGTCTATTGTGTACGTAGTGTCGTCTATGTCGTTTTCCAGTTTTCCTAGAACATTTCAACTGATACCGCCGCTTGTTCACAACCGATCGATTTTGGCGCTTGTTTTAAACTTGTTCATTCGTGCAGAACACCTCCGACACCGAGTCGGCATCGGTAGAAGCTTCGAGAATGCACACGACCAGCATTAACTTCTTTGCGGCGAAGAAGACGCAGCAGGGTGACCGAATTCGAAAAAAAATGTTGTAAGTTCATCTGCTCATTCAATGCCATTGAAACTGCATTAACTGCACGGGGGTTTATGGGTTGTCACAGACAGGTTGTGACCCATGCTCATTAGTCTGAAACTGAATTGTTTCGTGCGGTAGATGTGAACCTGACGTGCCGTTTATTTTGTCTAATTTGGCGAAAATGTACATCTCATGAATTGAATGTAATGCGGATTTAATTTCAGAAAGCGACGCAAAGACCTCGCAGCGCTTGTGCAGCTCGACTTCATATCCTTTGATCTGCTTGAACTGCCACCTGTGACTGAATACGACTTCTATATTAAAAGTTTTGGGACTAGAAATTCCCGCCAGGTACGAGCTTGCTTCAGCATTTCACGTGTTTTGAAAAAATTCAAGGAAATCAAGAGTTCAATCGGTACCCTTTTTTTGTTCCGGGTATTTGGATATCGTAGCGTTTTGATTCTCGTTGGCGATACTTGGTAAAGTGCATTCTGTATTAATTGCGGAAGGTACAGTAGTTGAAGCGACAGAACGCTTGCCGAATTCAGGTTGTTGAAGATGTCTTTTTCCTTTGTTTTCACCAGTTTAATGCCGAGGTATGAAATTGGCCATTATAGCAAGTCATAGACTCGTAACCAGGATTGTGGGTTTTTACAAAGGTTCCTACACATGAAACATTTTTGTTCGCTTTTGAGTGAAATAGAAAGCGTTGAGTAAAATCAAAAGACTAAACATGAGCCACTGCCATGTTTAGTATTTTTTGCGTATCCACATCACCATGTTCAATGTTAGCTGGTTTGGTTAGTATTATTATGACGTCTTCACTGCCGCATGCAACGCAGTAGTCTTAAGCACGCATGGCAGTAACACGGAACACAGATACAAGAAAGAACACCAAGATAGATATGTGGCGGTAGTAGAAAATCATACACTTAATGACGCTAGCACAATTTGATGAAACAAAAGCATAGATGTGTGGTACCATTAAACTACAAAAGCCATTAAGCCTTGCAATTCCTCGGATTTTGAGGAAAAAGAGGTAATTTTGAAGTGGATAGGTGCGTAAAAGATGGTGAAAAATTTGCGATTCCTCTGGACGTTCTATTCTGATTTTGTGTTGCTAAAAGATGGGCTTTTGGTATTTTCTTCACATCATGTTGTTCGGCTACTGATTTTTGTGCATTAAAACATTTCTTTTAAAGATTTGAAGCTGAAGGCATGTGCCACAATAAATTTCAAACATGGTTTGATGTGTGATTTATTGAAAGAACAGTTCAAATATGCACGTTTCAAGCGAACGAATTTGAAATTACTTGCAGTATCTCTGTCTTGTGCTATGCAGGTCTCAACTCAGTGCAATGATGATGCCCTTGATATTGACATTCAAACCGACAGTCCAGAAGTAATTGAGAAGTGGACGCAGCATCCTCAGGATGGGCCACTTGCCTGTGGAGGTGAGGATTCGAATAATTTTGTAAGCTATAAAAAAGTTTAAAGAATAAAAGCATTTTGTAAGAAAAGTTTAAAGAAAAAAATTAAAGAATAAAAGCATTTTGTAAAAAAAGTTTAAAGAAAAAAATTTAAATGATAAAATTAAAGAATAAAAGCATCAAGCAACGAGAAAAGCTCAGCGCCATGACGTGCAGGTACAATTCGTCGCCGAATTGTTCCTGGAACGAAAAACTTGCCGATGCGAACATTCGGCGGGATGGCATTTTGGTTATAGATGGAGTCCGCGACTTAAAATTTATACTAGCGCTCAGAACAAACAAGGCTACCTGTTGTTCTTGTTGTTCTGTTCGTGAACTCGGTGCTATCCCGAGGAAAAGAAAAGAGAATAATGACTGAAACTTTATCGATGGAAATCGTCCACAACATATGCTTCACCCTCTCAATACAAGAAACCAACGCTCTGAGACGTGTCGTCTGTCGAAAGCTTCCATCACGTGATTTCTAAAGAAATTCATCCGCGATGGTTATTGACACGTACTGTTCCTCAGGTGGTGCGAGCAATAGCGAGTCTCGCAGCGCCCTGGACATATCAAAGTCGGTGCTGAGCGACGGGCAAGCATTCAGCAACTTCATCAACTACGCGTACGAGATCGTCGAGGCATCGTTTGTCGAGGCCAC
>JGI24021J15306_10001342_pt1 | contig 23767 bp, 11 predicted proteins | sample Ectturendosymbi1_FD_15306 | JGI IMG/M metagenome (IMG submission 15306) | reverse complement strand
TTTTTTTTTCTGTGTTTTTGCGTTGCCAATGAGCTCTTCAGGCCTTGGCCTGCCTTCATTGGCTGTTTGTCAATAAATTCAATTCAATTCAATTCAAGGCTTAGTCCTGTTGCTCAACGTTTTTCTGAATTCACCATTTAGCGAAGAGTATTTGCAGAAATATTTACTAAATCCCAATTGGTTTTGCAGAAATTCGTACGTGTTCTACAAATCCATGTAAGAACAATGCAACTTGCAGCGATACATCAACTGGTTTTGTTTGCGATTGTCAGCTTCCATTTGAAGGGGAGGACTGTTCGCAAAGTAAGAAATTAAATAAATGGTGCGCGAGAACAACAAGGTAGGATCAATTTTGCTGTGCAACAAAGATGAGCGGAATATCAAATTTTGCGATCCAGATCTAGCCCTGATTTTTGAAAACTCAGTCCAAGTCCAACCACTGTCCACAATTTTTTCAAATGTATAGTTCACGTCCAAATGAAGTCCAAAAGTTAAAAAAATGCAAACTTTTCACAAAAAAATACCACATTTCTTTTCCATTACCTCAATCCAAATCCGGTCCGGTTCCAAAATTGTGAAGAGATTTACACTCCGGATCCAAAACAAATGCAACAAAATTTTCTATAGTCCGGATCCAGTCCAATCCAAGTCCAGTCCACTGCTCATCTCTGCTGTGAAGGTATTAACGTTTGTAATTTGACAATGCAATTTGCAAAGCTACTTTTAATCAGTAGTGATTAATTGTCGAAACTGTTCGCATCGTGAACAAGGAAGAAAGATCTGTTTCGTCAACTTTAAATCAGTTGCATGGTCAATTACAGTCTTGAAAACAGGTAAGATTAAAGGTAATTGTTTTTTATCAAGACTTTGCTGCACAACGCGGTTGCTACAGCATTCATTCTAATATTATGGTGCTTTGTAGGATAAGGAGGTTTACGCACAAAAGGCAATAAAACACTTTATTGAAGACCAGGATGCAGGTAGTGCTTGTGCTTCATAGGCAAAAATATTCTAGCGTTGGCCCGCGAAATTTTACATTTTGTTTCAGGCTACGTTGTTATTTTGAAATATATCGTAAAAACTTTAATGCTACAGGTTTTAGAAACTGTCAGTGATGATTGAAACGTTTTGCTTTATAACCAAAATTTAGCAATTTGCCTTAGTACTCACAATATCTACAATATTTTCCCATGATTAGATCTAAGCCATACCTTGTATTTTTGCACAGGAATTTATTATGCTGCATAATCCTTGGTAGCAAACCACGTGCAACCAGAACGTAGCTTTTGTCTACAAAATGCAGCGTTAATTTAATTAGAATTACTGCAGCTATTCAAACAATCCATTTGAATAAGGACATGATGATGACTGTAAGATCCATCTAGTTTTATATCATACGAAATCAGCTTCAATTATACTACTGTAACTCTAAAATCTTTATTGGCGTCAAAACTGTTTGGTGACTGTGGCGTGTGGTAAACACTCAATAATCAAAGCTGATTTGCCACTTTTGCTGAAAAAACACAACCAAATTGAGAGTGGTGTTTTATATTTGGTTTTAAATTGATATTTTATGAATCGATGTGTCGTAGCAATTAGCGTTTGTATTTAGTCACTGCGACAAATAAACATCACCGCATTGGTTGATCTATAGACAAATATCTGAACATTTGGATTTCGAAATGATTTGCTGTTGAACTACTTCGCTGCCGCGAACCACTTTTGCCGGTGCACGTATTCAGCGACTGCTCCAGTACAATTAACAATAATTAATCTCAAACGCGATAACAGCTGTCATTTAGTATTTGCTTCTGGATTAATTCGTTATTTCGCTCTTAGCTCGGATTTGCAGTTTGTCGTTTCAACTGGATGATGAATAACATCACGTCAGCAAGGTTCTTTGCGAGTGACATTTAAAGAGTAAAATTGAGAGTTAGTCAAACATCAGGAAATTAGCCATGGATCTTTCTGAAGTTAAGGTGAACGTGTGCAACCCATTCACTCCGTAGTACTTGTTTCTTTCCTGAAGTAAGGTTAGACTTAAAAGTATGAAATATCTTTCCATGTTTCTACAAGCGCGATCCGCTATTACATAGATTGCTTTTAACTGGACGATCGTGATACAAATGTAATAAAAGCAAACGTCCCAAGCAACATAAAGCACACATTTTAAAGGTAGTTTATACGTTACGAACTGAAGGAAACCTCAACGTAAACTCAGGGAAGGAATTAGGCAAAAACAGACTGAATCATTAGGCTGAACTTCCAGAACGCGCAATNCATCGCTTGGTTTAAAATAAAATATATGATACAATAAGGATTCGAATTCGAAAGGTTTTTGTTTTCTTACATTTTTGTTAAAAAATGAATAACGTCAGGCAAACAGCGGCAGATCTCAACTTCATTTTTAGAGTTCTTGACCGGAAAAGTGTATGTTGGATCAAACTACCAAACAAGGAATAGGAAGAAAAACGTAACAGTGATTTTTGAGAGATGTTATCGCTTCCCACCTCTATCTATCCACGCCAACGCTAGCGGTCAGCCAGGCAACATCTGGCCTGATACTTACAGGGTTGAGATTCTGGCTGTTTCTACTCATGGATTCACAGCACGTGTGGAACGTTTAGATCGCCCAACTGGATGGGGTCAAACAGTAACAATGCATTGGAAAGCAGTGTTTGGTAAGTGAATTGGAACAACCTTTTATAAGAAAACTTGGGTAAAACCAACAAAGAAAAGTTTGCCAATTCAAAATCCAAACACGCAAAAATTTTCGCACTTTCTTGCTCTGTTAAAATTTTAGGAGATTCCTATCAAATTCTGATTACTGAAGCCATCAAAATGAATGTTAAGATCAAACATATACTGTAAATTACATAACGATACACGCAAAACCTTCATTCGAAAGTAATGCAACATGCATTTCCAGCTGCTTTCAGACATATCGTATTAATCTGATTAAAAACTTTTATAAATGCTTTCGAAAACTATTGCTCATAATTGTTTCTAGGTTTGTTGTTAATGTACAGTTGTTGCCTGTTTTATCAGCGGAATGTAAGTAAGCATTTGGTATGTTTGAATGGGCAAACAATGAGAGTAATCTGTCAAATAAAAACGGGGCAATTAAGGCTTTTTCAAGGGAAGTCTTTGAATTGCGATTTTTTAAGCATTTTATGGAAGTCATGCACTTCATTGAAACAAATGATGAGTTTTAACTTTATCTTTCGATAGCTCGTTATTGAAGTTGAAGTGATCTATTTCGCGTTTGGAAATATTGCTATCCTTCACTGAATCATGCTGAGGTATTCAAAGCACTCTCGCAGCGACCAATATAACTTGAGCAGTGATGAAAGGTGAAAATTTCAGGCGCAGAAAAGTTCGATACCGTGACGTGCACCGTTGGAGCAAGATGCGAAGAAGATGCAACCGGTCGCTCATGCACCTGCGAACCTGGGTATTCAGGGAAATATTGCCAGATCCGTGAGTTTAATAACAGGGCACGTACCGAACACTGCCAAACAATAGTAATGTTAAGATTTATAGCAAAAATGTTTGCAACGATCGGTTAACGTAAGCAAATGTTGTTATTGTTGTTTTATCTTTCATAAAAGATTTACTCACTTCTAATGTAGAGAAAACAATGATGTTAGTATCCCCGTAGCAAAATAAGCGAAATGACTTTTTGAGATGGAAGGTAAGGCCACAAAGAAAAAAACGAAGTATTTCAGTTTCTCGTAAAGTTACAGTGAGAACATACAATATCGTTTCATGTTAAATATAAACAAAAAGCAAAGGAGACTAACTAATTTAGCTAACGACCCTTGTTGAAACAGAGCTTACAGATTCGCAGATGCAATGGTTCTTATTATATTGAAAAGAGCAACTCCCTCCGCTTAATCACCAAATCCAATATCTATTAGTAGGGTTATGATCGTCCCCGCAAACATATGTCTTTTCGGAAAAAAGAAATTGCTGAATTTTAATGTTACACCTTTCAGCAGCAATGCACATGTTCAGATATGTTCATCGGTTTCGTCAAGTATTGCAAAAACTCTCTCAGCTCATTACAAACCTAAAGATCAACCTGTTTAAATTAAAACTACGCAATGCGCTTTTTGCACCTTATGGAAATTTGTGGTTTTGAAAATGCTTTAGTGCGTTTCAGTTTCGTCCTGATAAATTCTAACCTTGGGTTCTCAAACTGGGGGGCTTGCTCCTTTGGGGAGTGAAAGGTTCGCAAGGGGGTGCGAGTATGGCAGCGACATATTTTTCAAAAGCGGGATAATGCTAAATATATTGTTGTTCTGTTTTTGTGTTTGATTTTGAGGTTAGGCGAAGCGGAAATATCAACGACTAACGCCAAAGGGGGCGCGACTGAAAACATTTAAGAACTTCACATCGGAAAAATCAAAAACAAACTTTTGATCATTTCATCACAATACGAAAGTAACAGTATATTTGATATCATTGGCAATGCATGGATAACAACCAGTTTGATCTTCTTGCTCATGCAACGAACAGCTTGCGAATGCTCGTTGTAAATGTTTTCAGTCAGGTTTGCTGATATGCAAGGGGGGTGGGCAGTTTACAAATGTTTTGTTTTAGTATTTTGGTCATGTGGCCGACTAAGTCAAGGCACAAGACTGAAATGTGAGTCTGGATTATTTCTTTACAGTGCAATTAACATGCGCGCAACTTGCATGGACAGCAAGGCATCTGCGTGGATTTTTGTTGTAGTTAGAGGTTTTGACTTCAGTTTTAAGTAACTTAAAAAATCTGAATGAATAAACCTTGCGTAGCTTAGCTTGTCTCACTTTTAAGGAACATATATAGCTCGAACGTTTATTCTTCACCAGTGCAACCGGTTGAATCAATCTCACAACCAACTCTGGTTCGTTGTGAGAAAATTATATTCTGCAGATGACAGTTTTGATGTTGACAAAGAAGTGAACCTTGACCTGTGCAAGGGATGTGACATTTCTTAATTGTCAGTTATTTTTTCAACCGTATCACATTTTAGAGTCATTGCAATGAAGTGTTGAGTAGATTCGAATTAAGTATTTGTGAAATTGGCGGCGGAACAACGGGGATCGGGGGGTCTGGAACCCCCCAGCTGTTTTTCACGGGGTTTCGAGATGCACGGCCCCCCCAATTGTTCACTGCACTTTTATCTTTTCCTTGCGAAGTGCATCATCTTCAAAATTTTGTATAGTGCCTGACCTTGTCGATAAGCCAAGCTTATTTTCACCTCCACCTTGCTGTGTAGTTACACGGTGCACACACACGCCCCATTACACGGTGGACACACACGCCCCATTACACGGTGCACACACACGCCGCATTACACGGTACACACACACGCCGCTCCGAGGTTTTGCAGCTAGTCGTACTCACACGATATATTTGCGATAAATTCACAGCGAGTCCAAGACCGTTTTCGTATTTCAGTCTTTCTAGAAATTGTGCAAAAAGATAATTCAAAGGTTGAATGATCGCCAATGACGTCACACAATCATTCAACCATGATGTAGGCAGTACGCGCTGGTCTGACATACGATGTAAGGTTTTTCCGCTGCCCTCTGTCGGGGCAGGAGTTGATAACGACCAGAGATATGTTTCACGTTGCTGCAATGTGCAGCAAATTGCCTTTCAGTTGTTTCACATTTCGTTTAAGCATAAATTTCGTTCAGCTGTAAACAGTCAACAACAAGCACAACGATTGAGACAGAGTTATTGCTTTCTTTACTGACAGCAGAGATCTGATAGAAACACTGCCTGATCATATCAAGCATATTGTTATCTAGATTTTTGCATAATCAAAACGAAGCACCAAGATCTCCGCAGCATAACATGTCATCATAAAACAGATAGATGTTTTTAATCTTACAGATTTTTAGTTTATTTCCATAGTGAAAACTTACTCTGCTTTCAAACAACCCTGGGATACAGTTTTAAAAGCTAACGTTTTTTTTTTTTATTTTTGACAAAGTGTTGTTGCAAAGGATACAAAACCAGTTTGGTTTCGTGTTTGCCGTAACCTTGCAAGTAACGTGGATTGCACTTTTGCGACCATTGTAATGTATACCTAGTGTTTTTTATAAACATCTCGGTTTCTTTAATTGCAATGCTTTTTGTATTTTTATGTCTTGCTTGATAGATTATGGCAACGTTATAAGTTTCTTAAAGTCAAGTATAATTGACCGGCATCTGTATCAAAACACAAAGTAGTATGAAACATTTCGTTGTACTCACTTCACAGTCCCTTCAGAGTTCTCCTTAAATCGTGTCTTGAGCGGGTGTTTTCGCAGCGAATGCTGCAGTGGTGAACATTAAACACCAAATAGTTCATTGTTCATTGTATAAATCCTTGCCTGGCATCCTTGCACCTATCCACTGAAGCCGATGACGAGACTGAACGGGTCGCAAATTCCGTTTTCTAGTCTTCGGTGCGGAAATACCAGGTTCAGAGCCCAGCCCACCATGCAGCTTCAGTGACGCGCACTACCCCATTGTACCATTTAGCCGGTTACAAAATACATGCCAAGCAGTATATATCCTGTAAATTCATAAGCACCACTTAAAAATAGTGTAAACTTCATCGTAATACCATCACAACGAAATAGACTATATGTTTAACCTCTTGGAATATCTCAAACGTTAACCGCCATCAGCTGTTGATCCGAATGTTTCGCGACAAACAACCATTGATTGTATGTTTTAGAAACTGTCCAAGTTGGCCGTGAATATTTGCCGCAGATGTAGTCCTGTGTTCCAAATCTAGTTTCACGTTTTTTCAGGCAACTATTGTGACCCAAGTCCTTGTATGAACGGCGGGACGTGCAACAACTACGAAGATGGATATAAATGTCAATGTGCGATGTTTTATTTCGGTCAGAATTGCACGATTGAAGGTACATTTTGTTTCCTATACTTTTTGTTCAACAATTAGGTCTAGCTGGCAGAGATGAGCGAACTGTAAAATTTTTCAGTCCGAGTCCAGTCCTGATCCGATAAAACTGAATCCGNTCCAGCCCTGATCCGCAAAATTTTTGAAAATCATCANTCCGATCCAGTCCTGATCCGCCCATGTAAAATCAGGTATTTTTATTTTGTCTCATGAGGAAAAAGAACTACTGGAGCTATTTTCCCTTCAGCCAAATACGATTGGTTGAAGACAAAATAGTTCCAGCAGTGCTTTTCCTCATTGAGGCAAAATAGACACAGTCTTTTGGCATGGCCAAGGTTTGACAAGTAAGTGTCTATTTGGCATTAGAGGTATATCACTGCTGGAGTTATTTTGCCATCATGAGAATCCGATTGATAGGATTGGTCAAGTGACAAGGACGACACAATTGGATTAGTTTAAGGTCCTTGTAACATGACCTAAAACCCTAAACCTAAAGCCAAAACCTAACCAAAACCTAAACCCAAAACCTAAACCCAAAGCCTAAACCCAAAACCTAAACCCAAAACCTAAGCCCAAAACCTAAGCCAAAAACCTAAGCCCAAAACTTAAACCCAAAACTTAAGCCCAAAACCGAAGCCCAAAACCGAAGCCGAAAACTGAAGCCCAAAACCGAAGCCCAAAACCGAAGCCCAAAACCGAAGCTCAAAACCGAAACCCAAAACCGAAGCCCAAACCTAAACCTAAAAGCTTAACTTAAAACGTAAACAAGAACCTAAACTAAATGTAAACCTTAAGCCGAAACTTAAACACACACCCTAAATGTAGGCTAAACCCTAAACGTTTTGCAACATAAAAACACTCCTATCAACGGTGTAATCTGTACTGGCTAAGCCAAAGGAAAGGGTGAGAGCAGAACCGACCAACACTCGAACAGCAGTCATAGACGCTAACCACTCAACTATGTTCACGTTGCTACTAGAATTCAACCTTGTATGTGGACAAAGGCGGAAGCAGTTCGAATTGCAAAATGTCCCAGCAGAGCTTTTGCCATTGATGGCAAAATATACACTGCCATTTAGCAAATCTGTAAAACAGGATCACAACTACAAGTTTTGATACGTTCAGAATAATCACATAAAAACATCAAAAATTTTCTCAGTCCGATCCAGTCCTAATCCGCCAATTTTCAAAAAGTTGCAGTCCGATCCAGTCCTGATCCCGCCAAAATTGGCTTCAGTCTTGATCCAGTCAGGTCTAGTCCTGATCTGTGCTCGTCTCTGCTACCTGGACGCTTTTTTTCTGCAATTTGGCACGTTTGATTTATGCGCAGCGTGTTTTCCTCCATTTTCAATAGATTCTTGTTGATGATCGTAATGGCTTTTCGTTATTTTTTGCATGAAAGCTTTATTGGAAGTTTTTTTTTTCCGTTTGTTCTTTATACAACTTTTCATGGTGTTTTAAAGCTTCTCACAACAAAAAATGTCTTTAAAGTTTTATACGGATCCCAAACCAGTTTAAGTTTTAATGGGACAAAACTTAAGATAGAACAATTTTCGTGATCTTCAATCATTGTCCTGTTTGCGTTACTGCCGACATCTAGCTTCGAATAATTTGTGTAATCAGTGATAAACTCCATGCTTTGTGGCGTTCAATTAATGATTCGGTTGCAGGTTTCACTTAACCTTTATGAAAACACATATTGTTTGTTTGAATATTTCATATACGCATTCGATTTATATTACAGCCGATGATTCTCTGACGTAGAAGTCCACTCCGAATCTCATCCAAAATTTCTTACGAAGTGTACAAATCGGGAAATTCTCACGAAGTGTAAAATATGCCAATTTTTCCACGCAATTTTATCCGAAACTTTAACATGGTTTGATCCTATTTTGACCGTTGATGCAAGGTTACCAACATCTGTTTGACTGACAAGGGGCGCATCGTTTAAAGCTGCATCTATGCAACGTGTTCATTGATAGATTTGTCATAAATCGAAGCTGCATGATCTTACCTAATTAGATTTTCCAGAGCACTTCTATATACTGTAAGGACAGGCGAAGACGTTGACCAAAGAAATGTCTGAATTTGAAGTAAACACTGACGAGGAAAAGTGCCACACCGCTCTTAAAAATGTTCGCTTGTTAATAAACATGTATTTATTCTAAAATCATCTCTTGCAAGAGAAGACGGCAATATTTTCTTGCATTTGCACAAATCAATTTACTAAACAAGTATCACATGAAGTTCCTTTAACACGTGCTTTGCAGTTTTAAATAACAGCTACATAATACTATAAATGACTGCATTAGTGGGGTCATTCAACCATGAATAATTACTCAAAATTTGCAATAGTTTCATACTTCGTTAACAATAATTAAAAGCCCTTGATTTGCTGCCACGTTTTCCAGGAATCAACACACCGGCTAGGCTCTGCATTCACGACTTTGCGATAATTCGGACTTGCACACTATGTGTGAAAGTAACCAGTCGGCACGAAGGTGACGCCGTCGAGTCGGTTTCACGAACTCGACGCATCCTCAGTCCTGAAATCGTGTTTATTTGACTGAGGACGGGTGAAGTTATATGAAATCCATTTCCTATCAAATTTTTTTCTGATAGGTTTGACTGTGTCACCTCGGTGGACCATAGTAATTTTATTAACAATATTCCTGATAACGTTGCTCCTGAGGTTTATTAGGTTGCAACCAAGTGAAATATGTGTCGGTGAACAATAATTCAATGATTTTGGCAAAAGTGAAAAGAGTCTCAAATTAAATGAAAACTTCCAAAAATTGAAAACTTGTTAAGTATTCAAAAATTAAATATTTTGGAAAAGTTACCCGGATTGTTCCCCGTGGCTTCATTCTCCAACGTTGTAAACAAAACAGTGCTAGTTTTTACCAAGAATTGAAAATTCTGAAGAGAAAAGGCGTGGTTATTATAACAGGCCTAAGGTTTTTCATGGTGGTCACCAACCGTTGTTCAGAAAGCTTTTCAGTGAAGCTCTACAAGATTATTCCAACCCGCTGGTTAAACCCTGATCTATGACAATGACTCTGTCATCTGCTATAATTGGAAGAGATAGATATAAAACGGCAGCATTTCAACGCAGTCATCCACGAGTTTTGAAAATTATGAATTAGTTTCCAAAAATCACACAGCGCCTAAAGAAGCAAAAACAAATGTAGTGACTTTCATTGAAAAAGTGAAGATGCTGTTTTACAAGTCTCAAGGCTAACAGTCAATACTATCGTGATGAACTGAAATCAAGATTTCTTAGCCTTGTGCTGATACAATGAAGGAAATCGTTCGATATTATATTGAAACCAGGTTTTGAGTGGAAATGGACAAATTTTAGAAATTCTTTGCCAGTTTGAGCAGAAATTCACTGCCAGTCTGATGGTGCTTTTAAAGTTGTAGCACGGGGAGGAAAAAGCGCAAAAGTGTGCATTTTTGACCGACGTTTCAAATGCAAGTAAGAACGTTGTAGTGCAACCTGTCACTAACGCTCTTAAATCAACAACATTTGTTGTATATATTCCATTCGAAAAAACTACAACGCGCAACTGAATGTGGCACAGACAAAAGTGTTTGGAAACCAGATTTGGTAAATTTCACGAACAGACGGTTTTCTTTTGAGAAACTTAACCCATTTAGATTCATTATTGGATCGTTTTGTAAAGCTTGAATGCAACCAAATCCACATTCGAATCACTCTGCTGCAGATTTGGTGATCGCTTAAAATTGCCTCCAAAATTGTTGTTGAACTTCACTCATAAGCTTGTTTTGATTCGTAGTGCCTTTGTGCAGAATGAAATATTTTTCCCAACTATCGTAAAATTTATAAGTGACACAGACGTTCAAGCTAACTATCAGCAGGTTTTCCTCAGGGCGAATGGCGAGTAACAGGAAAGGAATAGAAATCACAAAACTCGCGTAACTATATGACGTAGTGACAAAGACATCGAGAAAAGACAAGGGAGATAACAAAAATTAGGGTGTGCATGAAAACGAAGGTATGAGCTATGAAAACTATTAATTAAACCAAACTAAAAACCACGCCGAAGTACTCAATCCGCTGTTAAATTATGTATGGCCAAACGCTGCTTCATACACTTGTAGAAAAAGATCTGATGATTTTTCATGTTGGCTGTCGAATTAATAAAAAGGAATTCGGTAAACTGGTCGTTTTCTAAAAGTATTTTCAAATGAATTTGACTTTGTGACCAGCACATTCGGTGTCCTAAGTCTAACTCGCCTTTTGTAGGAGCATTTTTGTCAGGATGACAATTTTCGATAAGTTGATGTGTTTTTTTGCATGTGTTAAATGACGTTTTCGTTTCGCCACGCACTTCTGATTTCAGTCCTCACACGATAAGCACACCGATGGAGGAAGTGTTTTCAAAGTGTGTTTGCACAAGTCGAAGCCGAGTACAAAGCAAACATACTCCAAATTTAGATAGGCTACACTGAACATAACGCAACATATTTCAACTTGAGGTACATCGAAACAAACATTTATAACTTCGGAAGTATGTTTTTCAAAATTTAATGTTTAGTATCTGGCAAGGCCAGCTTCAAAAGCGTGCATATCAACTGTTTTCACATATTCATTCTACTTAATGGTAATAAACACATGGAGTGTGCTTGACTGCGACAGAAGAACAATATGCAAACAACTTTTCAAACTACAGTACACCATCATGATCGTTCACCATGCATGGTGAGGAGCCTTGTGCCATAATAACAATCATCACGTGAAAATCTTTAACAAATGACAGATCAGATGGGTTTCACAAAATGTAGGTGAAAGCAAAAAACAGACTGGATTTAAAAGTTCTCCAAGTTGCCACTCAAATCCTTGAATAACTCCTTTCAAAGCACCCGATCATCCGCAGCAGCAGCTGATAACATGACGTACCTGGCCTACAGGCCCGGATTTCGTACATAGGCTTTCGAAGCTAAAGCCTAGGGCGGTTGAATTTGCAGGGGCGGCAAAAATGTTTTTGAAATTTTTTTGAGTTGCTTTGCTTAAGCATTTTGCAGCATCCTTTCTAGAGTTACCTGCCTTTCTGTTTTTCCTGTTTCAGTGCATTCCGGTGACTGTGAGGTGAAGAGGCTGTGACTTCAATTAGGCTACCCACCAATCTGCTGGGATTCATGTGCCTTAGACGCTCACACGGTACGGACAAAATATATTCCCCTTGGGTGAAAAGGGGCCCGCAAAATTTCTGTAGCCTATGAGCGGCCAGCAGTAGAAATTCAGCCCTGCATACATAGTTAGGACAGCCTACAGCTAATATAACTACTTTCAACTTAAAATCAAACCTAGTTAAAACACGCTACGCTAACTGCTCTGACTGTCCCTTGGCTTTGCTCAGAGATAACTTTATGAAGTAATTATATTTACTTGCAATTGAAAGTCACGAATTATTTTTCCTTTAATAAACTAGATTTTATTGCGTAAGTCGGATATTCTGGTGCTTCGAACTGAAGTGACATTTTGGAACGTGTGACTGCGAGATGATTTAGCCTAAATTCAATTATTTTCGGAATGTAGTAACTACTTTTTTATGCGAATTTAAACGTTCAGAAACTTGAAAAAATGTTGCAAAGAATTTTGATTGATGATAACGAATGTATTGTACACATAGCGTTTCTAAATCTTAGGTGGGTGGTGGAATTCTTTCATTGCGTTATTTTCAATATCTTCTTTGACTAAAATGGGAGATACCGGTGAACGCATAGGTGTCCCAAATATATGATTAAAATGTTTTGATCGGAATGTAAAATTTTATGCTTGCACACAAATATCCAGTCCCTCACAAACCTCTTGTACAGAAACATTCTTGCAAGTCATCACATTCTGTCAGTCTTTGTTTGGCTATTTCCACTGCCCGAATTGTTGCAACATTTGTAAACAATGATACGACATCACATGATACCAGAATTTTATCATGTTCTACTAGTCGCANGTCACTAATGGAGCTGACCAAATCATTTGAATTAAGTACACGAAAATCGTTGTTGCCAACCAGTGGTGTCAAAACGTGGAAGATCGCATTAGACAAGGCATATGTTGGTGAACCAATAAATGACAACAACTCAAATTATGATCATGGTCTAATATAGTGGTGTAGGATGTGGGGGTGAAAGTGCACCCGCAAAAGTCTTGATTTGTCAAAATTCTGGGCACAATTCCTGGAAATCCGGGCAAAAATGGCGCCCAACGTTTGCAGGAAAGCACATGAAGACCTTTTTTGGAGGTCACACTAAAAAAAGGTCTTCATGATCTTTGTGGGAGAAAATTTGTAGGCAAAAGTCGCACAAAAACTTTTAGGGCAAGTTTGGGGAAATTCGGGCAAAAATCCTACCCACCCCCACAAATTTGCCTACTGCTACACCTATGGTCCAACAAATTTATGTAGAAATAATCTGATTTCTTAATTTTTGCAAATAGTCTAAAAGCCACACTTTCAAACTTGCAAATGTACTGTAGCTTAGAAATCCTGACAGTTGACTAAAAAGTATTATTTGATCGATTGCTTCCAAAAACATTGGGAAACCCTTGTAAGGCCGAATTCTTCCATTTCTTCTATCGGTCACAATCTTATAAGATATGAGTCAAAGGCGCCTTCGTAGGTTTGAAAGATGTCTATCGTGAATCCTGCGCGGTGAAGCTGTGAATGCTTTTTGAGAAATGTATGGTTTTAGCGTGGGTTAAAGATAGGTCAAAATTTATCGTGAGATCAAAATTTTCTTGCAGCACAGTTTTTTCTCTTTATCGATATTTTATTGAAACTGCAATAACAGATATTGCTGTGCTTTTGCAAGTTTATTAGCAATTCTGTAATAATAATGGGCTTGTTGCAGTTTCTGACGCGACAATGTTGCTTTGTCCACTACTGGACGATTGAATATTATGTAGAATAGGCGTGGTGGGCGAGAAATGTGGTCTGACAGTACTTGTTTTGGTAAATGCTAAATCCATTATGCATATAGTGTTTCAGCTTTAGGATGTTCTCAGGTTTGACTCTACTGTAGTTATTAATGTACTTATCAATATATCATCCCAAAAGTTGAACAACGAATTTTTTAAAATTTTGACGCAGAGTGCATAAATATGCTTCTGGGTTAACCTCAACACACAAGACTGAATTATTTTGCAGTTGCAAAGGCAGAAAATGTATAGGTCACAATAAAGTCAAAATTTGTAAATAACAAAGTCGAAATTTTACGTTTTTAAGTCAAAAAAATTGGTTGCCCTAAACATAAGAATAGTTTGAATTAGCGCAACTGAGATGCTTTACTGCGTACTTCAAAGCAGGGCGGGTCCAAGATTTTCCTTGCATGACTTTGAACCTCGACTCACTGCTGGCATCATTAACTTCAAAATTGAAAGGGAAGTAAAAGGTTGGCTGGGGAGCATAATGCAAACAAGTGTTGAGCTTCCTTGTAGGCATTCGATTACAGCCAGCCGTACATGCTTTCATCTGGATTCACAATCGCTTAATTGTGGCCACGTGTTAGTGGAATATATTCTTAAACATAGGTAAAGATAGCAGCTGTAACATAAAGTTGTGAAATATCACTTTCACCAACCAAAATATGTAAATATGTGGCTAATATTGTTGCTTATATAAAATTCAATTTACAGTATTACCCCAAACTAGAAATGTACTTGACGGGATAAGTGAAGTAATGCTTGCGGGTAATCTCCCATTCTTGACGTGCTTTCATAACTCTGCGATGATTCCGACTGCACGTATCCACATGCCAGCGACAATGTAGAGCAAGGGCAAAGCAGCTAAATCTACTTGCAATGCGTTTTACTAGGAGATAGATTTCGTGTCAATTACGCATTTCAATCCTGTATATTGCAAGCAAAATTTACAGCTGAAATGCGGAAAAACTAACGCAAGACTAAGGGAATTAAAGTCAACTGCAGTTAGAAACACCCGCTAAGACTTTTTGAATCAGAATTAGCGAAAACACGCGAACTATAGTTTATAGCACACGCTATGACAAGGGTCTCAAACTTAAATTGCTCCAGGGGCCAAGTGAGGATAATGAAGTAGCCCGAGGGCCGCATTTTGACGCTGACGCAAAATTGGTGGTACCTGAAACTTGGTAGAAACAGCTTTTACATCTCATTTCCTGCGAAAGGTATTGTGAATTATAGGCAAAAAAATTCTAGGCGTCTCTACATTCGTTTAAATGGAACTTGTTCACTCGTTGGCCAAGAACTTTCAAATACCGCTTAATAAACTGAATAATGTAAATGTTAATTATTTGAAAATTCCCAAAAACCATCACCGCCCGCATGCGACCCTCGGGCCGAGTGTTTGAGAAATTTGCGCTATGACCATTATGCTGCTATCACCGACGCCGAAAAACTAAGCTTGCACCGATTGTTGGCCATTTTAATCAACTTCTTTGAATGAGTCGCATAAAGCATTATGGGACCGCATGTCGCACGTAGCCTGCATTGCTAGGAATTGCTGGCCGACGCAGTTTTATTGTAAGTTGCGAAGATGGTTCGATCTTTGAAGCGTTATATATTTTGAAAGGTATAAATTTGACGGTGTCAACAGCAATTGACGATATAAATTTGACTTTTTATTGACCTATGAGAGAATTCTAAATCTGTTTCTTGCATCCTGAACTTTTCCAAAACCCATGCCACACATTCTACTCAAAAAAACTATTTTATTTTATTTTNTAGTTTTATTTCACAGTATTTGAAAAACCGTTGAGGTTATGGCTAGATTCTGGAGAAGTCGGTTTATAATTGCACCAAGTGTTTGTTTGATATCTTCTGTTATGAATATGCATACGTTGCAATGTTTAAAACAATCCTCAGTATTCATTGCATTGTCTACATGCAAGTTTTATTTCCATCACACCATTCGGAGTATAGTTACCACGCAAAAAATAATAGATGTTGCTTCATTTATTTACGACAAGTTTAACGAGTAGCCTCCAACACAAACAGAAGATTCACACTTTTAAAACACAGGTAGTAAGATCTTACAAGCACTAGAAGATCCCAAGGGTGCTGAAACACGACACGTAACTGGCAAAGCAATCTTTAATCTTTTTACAACGCCTTTACTCTCCGTAAATCATCGACTTAGTCAAGCTTCACATATCAGAGGCAAACGCGACAAAACAATAAAAGATGCCCCAACAGCCGTTCGCTCGTGAATGCGATCAAGGTGTAATCTTATTCAAACTACGTCCAACATCGTCCACATTTCAAACTGTGACTTTGGATATTCAAAATTTATGTACAATTATCTTTTTTACGAACTTGGAGGAATGAAAATGCACAAACAGACTTTCAATAAACCTCAACTCAAGAAACGTCGAGAACCTTCATTATGAAAACAAAGTCAAGCAAATTGCCATTTCATGAAAATGTTGCTTGCACGAAAAATTGCCTGAGCTAGATGAGGAAGAGCACTGCACATAAATAGGAAACACCATTAGCGCTAAAACATGCTGTGGAAAACACTTTAACTCATCAAGCGCCACCTTTGGTGTCAATTAAATTTTTTCTTTGCTCTCAAGAACGAAACTACAAACTTTCCTGCGCAAAAAGCTTGGTGGTGTTCCGTTTAAGTCGTAAAGGAAATTCTTCCCTTGCAACAAGTTAGTTTTAAGGGTTTTGCCACTGCAATATGGTGAAAGTTGATTTTTTTGCATTACTGCATGTGGGAATTTTTTTAGTTGTGAAATGATAGCCAACAAATTTTAACAATGGAGAATACTTCGTTTGTCACACCTCATCGTTTACCTCCAGTGGGTGTAAACACTTTGCGTTGATTCCTTCGTTTCACCCGAGGAAATATCATGACCCCAAAATAATGCAAACCTTATGTAAGCGATACTTTAACAACGTTGAATGTTTTTCGAGTTGTGGATCGTTTCAAAGTATTTATGGTTTGGGTGTAAAACTGTGTTGAAAAGGGTTGAAGATACAATTTTTATGGAAACTGAAAAGCAACGGTGATTAACTGAAGTAAAAGAAACTTACAGCAGGTAAAGTCAGATTTACCTCAACAGTCAATGCTGCAAAATTTTATAGTAATGACAACGTGGTCTAGTTTTTCTGGTGTCAGGTTTTCGACGTTCCAACCTTTTCGTGCTATACATGATTTGAAACAATCTTGCGGAGTCAAGGATGTCGGTGACGGAAAAATATTAAATCTAGCCAAGTTTTGGCCAGCGTTTAAATTTGAAAATTTTTTTAATAATAACATTGTTTGATCAAAGCACTAATGAAACAATGCCGCAAACCAGAACGCAATCCAACATGATGCATCTGCAAAGGTTTTGTGTAGATGAATTGTCATACAACCACCTGTTCAAAACGTTCTATATTACAGTAGATATAGCATTAGGCAAGAATTAAACAGACGCAGTTGACTATTTTGCAGTCACGACTACATTTACGTGAGTCAGTTAGTAATCTTTACTGATTGCTGATCTCCTCCAACGCACGAAAAGAGCAACTGCCACTACAAGAATCAGTACCAAGAACACAACAACACCAATCAAAATCCAAAGAACGGTGCTGTTTTGGTAAACTTCCATTCTGTCGGTGAATGCCGGGTTAGGTTTCACAACTCCCAAACCTGAAAACAAGTAAAACATAGTTTGTCAAAACGAATTCTGATCATCGTGAAGGGAAAATACTTGAAAGCAAAGTCTGATACGTTTTCTGTTTTCAACGAAGGTAACAAATTTGACATTCGAACATTACATGTAAATCCAAAAGTGGTTTGTTAAATTATTGCTTGCATGTTTTGTAATGCAGCAATTAAACGAAGGTTCGAACATCCTCCACTTCTTTCAAAAACACTCACTTGCACAAGTCCCGTCAGACGATTTGTAGGATTGATCGTAACACACGCACTGCTCTCTTCGAACCGCGTCAAACACACACGCACCTTGTCCACAGTCACGTGTGCACGTGTCCTCTGCACAGATACAAAAGAAAATGTAAGAAACCTGTGACTTGCGTTAATGCGTTGCTTTTGCATTTAAGAGAAACTTGATTAAAACTTTTTTCCGCTCTATTTTCTCAGATTCATTTTCCGCGTCAAAGCTAAAAATCAATGGAAGCGGAAGGTCTTCGTGCAAGATGATTCATTGCAATTAACTCCAAACTGATTAAAATCCTGATGCAAATTCTGACCAGCAATTTTAACCGCCCAGGTCTATTTTTCTTGGTTCGGTCAACCGTAACAAAAACGTATTGTAGCTATACTAAAAATGACCGTTTAAAACTGGTTCTTCTGGTAGTTGAAGTTTTCTATGTGCACCGTCGAGCAGCCAATTCCAATTTGCGTATGTTTTGTACATATTAAGTTAAAGGAGTAATTGCCCAGTGTGGCCGAAGTACAACTGAAACTATCCAACAAGGAGCTGTACAAACCAATTATGCCCGTCTTGGGCAAAGAGGGCATGACATGTCGACTAGGTACCAATCGCGTTTGTTTCGACACATGAATGAAACCGTCGTTGTGAAGAAAACAAATTGGGAACTGCATGACTAATCTTGGTAATCGGTTGGTCCAACCTGCGTTTGCGCGGCAAATCTTGTTATGTTCCATTAAAGCATGAATGTTTAAGTTGCTTTCATTGACCACTTGTGTTATGTTCCATTAAAGCATGAATGTTTAAGTTGCTTTCATTGAAACTTTGAAAAACGCCAGATCATTGCATGTTCGCCGCTTTTTCTAAAGGTTTTCAAACACACAGGTCTGCGCTGGAGTTTTCATTGTTGAAAATTCTGAAATGTCTCGATGTGACCAAAGCAGCATGATTGACTGTGATGACCTGCTCCAGGCGTTGGTGTTAGAAGTAGATGTACAACTTTCCAGGCTTTCGCAGAGTGATGGTGCTCAAGCCGGTGATGAAAGTGGGCCTGCGCTGGCTGAGGCTGTCGCAAACCTTGTTGACGACACCGAGTTGATTGAAGTATCAACGGATGAAGTTGAACTCTCTGATAGCAATGATCATGACTTCCTACCAACGGCTGGAAATAGTTTTTCTTCAGACGAAGGCTTTGCAGCGCCAAGGTAAAGAAAGGGTCAACCCCCTTTGAAAGCATTGCGTAATTATGTCCAATGCAGAACCGTCAGCAGAAAGTCTTCAATAAGGGGGTCTTACGTTTGTGCAGGGGGTTGACATTCTGAAATTTGACAAACTCAACTGATTTATATAGTACTTCAATTTAGGGAGGCCTGGAGCTTTGTTTGGGAGGGCTAAGCCCACCAAAGTCCCCACGTGGTGACGTGACTGGTTCACTGCGATAATCCTACAGCCAATTCGAGCACATCTGATGCTGAAATTGCAATAACTGCTACGTTGAACACTGCAATTGCAATATCTACTGCTGTAGATGGGTGAGACTGAGACGCACAGTCAATAGCACATTAGTCTGTCAAAACAAACTTTGTTGTGAGCTAGTTACACGTGCGTTAACTCAGAACAAGAATTGCCGCCTCTGCATGTGTGAAATCACAATGTTTTAACTTTTTTGTGATAGACACTGTGCCGCAGATTGCCAGGTATTGTCGCCATAGAATATGCCCATTTTGAGTGACTAGACATTATGTGCAAAAACTCAAAACATTTCCTGAAAATAACAGATTTTGGCGTCTCAACCTTATTTACTTTTTTGGACGTACTTCCGCCAGCCTCGATGAAATCACGACTTGGATCTTGTACAGACGGCCTAAATGGCCGCTGGCGGAATTTCAGAATTTTTGGTGTAAGTTTCGTGTCTTTTACATTCGTACTAACAGTGTTTTTAGGAGAGATATGTGTTTGGTTTTCAAATAAAACGATTTTTGGACATGCAACAAGTTACCTTTTCAGGATGTGATGGGCTTGAGATAGTTTCTGAGTTGTTTAAACATGCGCCTGTGCACCTAAAACGTTTTCGCAAGTGTCGGTTATTGTGGGAAGAATATTAGCTCAGTTAGGGCAATGAGAGTAACGGTGTATATTTTCAATTAGACCTGAGCAGGATTCAAAGTGCAAAAACTTTCCAAAACTCTGTTGAAGGTTGAATGTTTATAACTAATTCCTGAACACATACACATACACCATGATTCAGTTATACATCAAAAACGTTTCACGCAAGGATAAAATTAGGATTAAATCTACTTTGATTTTTACCATCTTTTCTTGTGAAGGCATAGCTGGTAACAAGAACAACGTCATCTTCTCTTCTGCTTGCAGCGACACGTGGTACAAAGCGTTTCCGTTTGGTACTGCACTAAAATTTACATAAACATATTTAGTATTTCGATACTAGAAAGTTTCAAATTTTTGGTTTCTCAAAACTTCATCATTTATCACGCTGCAATCTGAAAGCACTGTTACACTTACGAACTTTTTTAAATTTGCAATCCCTTGCTGAAATTGTTAAGTTAAGCACAGGTTCAATTGTTTTTGCCATTCAATATCGTAAGAACAAATAGGGTTTGGCGAAAACATTCAAACACACACAAAAAAAACAAATTGGCAGTTGCATTTACCATCCTCTACAACAAGCTCACTTAGTGATACGGTATATCTTTTGCAAAAACATACTTGTTGTGTGCAGGATTGAGATCCATCATCTAGACAAAGTTTTAGTTGAAAGAAAGCCATACTGGTTCGTTGGTTTTTTTGAAAATGAGCGCCAAAACTCAATGTGACAACAGCAGAAAATCCATTTGATAAGATTTCCACTGTTTTCACAACCTCCGCATTGTTGGTTGTGGATGGCGCAGGACAACCTTCCCTTGAAAATTCAATTAAAAATTACAATCAGCTGAAGAAATATCGATAGATAAATGTTGAAAATTATTTTGCAGTGAGGAAGAACACTCAGGACAAAATGAAGAGTTTCCATAGATATTTGTGCATGTAGGTGCTGAATGTGGGAAATGGTTCTTGTGTTTAGTATTGGATTACTACGTAATAAATTACCATCAGTTGCGATTTTCACATTTTACTTAAAAGCGCCAAAGCAGTTGTTTGCACTTGTGTTTGTAAAAATTGATTTGCATTTTTGCAAACTGTCTTTTCAGTCTTGCACGATCAACAAGCTTTGCATTCCATTTAATCTTATCCGATGCAGCGTCACGTCCGACATGCTTTTTTAGGTATTGAACAAAAACCTTGATTTTGTATCATTATATGATTTGGATTTACTATTTTATAGCAAAAGCACCCAAGTCATATCTGCCGAATATGTCCCGCCCGAAATTTGGTTCATTTATTGCAGACAGTTATTTTCATTAGGCAACGACTGTTGTCCCGATGGTTCCCCGAGGAGCACGTTTTAAACAATCACCTTGTCATCGATTAAATGATTGCAGATGAAATAATTGCAGTTTTTATATCAGCCGTCTCGAATTTTGGTTTTTGTTTATTCATGGCAAGAAAGATGCAGCAAAGGTTTGTTGAAAATGTTTAGGAAACGTAATCAGTACTTCTCCAACGAAAAAATTCAGGGAGGTGAAGTCAGTTTTGCAGAAGACTATAGTAATATTTTGTGATGACATCGATCTTTTTTGAGTTTGTGAGAGGATATTGCGGCTGGGACAAATTTGGAAAAGTGGTCGTTTGGGCATAACGCTCTAGATCTGAGGTTCCCAACCTAGGGTACACGCACCCCCGGGGTACATATGCCTATTTGAAGGTTTACATTTAAAGGTTATCAATAGAAGATGAATATATGCTTGCATGTTATTTATTTCCAAGCATTTATTCATATATCAGTTAATATTATTATCAAAGTCATTATATGCTTATTGTTAAATATATCTATGAATGATCATGATAAAATATTTTGTGATAAGGAATTTTAGAGGTACATGTTCATCTGTCTGAATTTTGAAGGGGTACATGCTCATCTGTCGGAATGCTGAAGGGGTACATGGTAAGAGAAAGGTTGGGAACCCCTGCTCGAGATAAACCGTTTATCTCAGCAAGGACAATTTCGTTTTTTGAAATTTGCTGTGTAATTGTGTCCAGATTTCGGTTAAAAATCGTTTTAAACAAGAAAGTGACGTACAACGTTACACTTCCAACGCTATGCGAAGGTGAAGATGGTGAGTTGGGCGACAGGGATAAGGATTCTGACAACGTTCTTGTAATGAAGTGCAACGTGCGCGGGACAATTTTGCTGTAGTTGTCAATAAACTAATCAACGCTTTGCTCTTGCTGTGGGCCTACTCGTGGTGGTCGTTTAGACCAGTTTTGCGTGCTACGCGTCCAGAGTGTTTGTATAACTAACCTTTGTTGTAGACAAAAAGCCTTGACCAAATTAAGTTTGTGCGAATCCAACTTGTAATATAAAATTATTGGTGGCACCTATGGAATGACCAGTATGCAGCTTCCAATAAAGCAACCCACTACAAATTACTTTTCCCAAATATCGCCAAAACACTGCACAACTCACTCCCAAGAACTTGCGCCTGTGTACAGGCCACTGCAAACTCAGTGAATGTTACGTCCAAGCAATTCCTCCGGCCGAGTTTCGCGCATTCCTCACGCGTTGATTAGTGCAGCGCCTGCTAGCCGAAGAAAACTGTTGGTAGCAGCTCGCCGCCTGGTCTTTGCTTTTGATTTGTGATGCGCGTTGTCGTGCTGTCGAAGTTCTTTTGTCTTGTAACATTCCGTTGTTTCTGATCGAATTTGTTTTCGCCAGGAATTTATTCGCAACTGCTTGGTCCTGGTGCGGACATTTTTCTAAAACCTTGTTTTCCTTAAATCTGTGACTAGTTGTATATCGACTGGCCGTGCTTTATTGGCATCTATCCGTGAACGTATCGCCGCGAGGTAATACAACAGCTTTCTGGGACTGGTCGAAAGTTTTCGGAGGCAGGACTTTTTGAGTACCAGGCTTATACCGAACTTTATCTTAGTAGAAACCGGGATCTCCTCCTGGGTGCTACAGTGAACATCTACACAAACTCGGACTAAATGTGAACAGTAACTGCGATACGTGCAGCACTCAGGAAACTGTTTAACACTTTATGATCCATTGCTCCAAATTCAACAGATAAACAACAGAACCGAAAAGAAACATCCGCATCTTGCAAACCAAGTTTGATTGGATTACACTCTAGCGAACAAATGCAACCGTTTGTCACCAATGCAACCGTTTGTTATTCATTCATGTTATTACTGCTGTACGCGCAACTGCATGGCTTACTGTACTGAACGGTACGGAACCTACATTTTTTGATAATGATATTGATACCGGTTTGAGGGTGTGAAACCGGTTGAAGATGTTTTGTTTAAACAATGTAAGCACTTTTTTCACCTGATGATCGCATGCGAACATTCACATTGCAAAAGCCGGAAGATATGCTTATTGTGCTATTAAATTTACCAGTTGGCAAATTTTATCTTCAAAAGAAACAGATTTGACGGGATTTTACATAATTAAACCCAACCACCCAGATGGACTAAAAAAAAGATCTCGGTGGAGAAAAACAGCATTGGGAGCCCTGCACAACACTCCACAGCACATTCATTATGACGTAAATTTCCCCGAGAATTTCAATTCACAAGGGCGAAGCCAGCGAAGTTAAGTGGTGAAGGTCAAGACTTTATTAACAATTGGCCTTGTTCTGACGTAACCACAACTTTACAAAAACTGCTATAATGTCCGAACGTCCGCAATTCTTTTTCGAAATTAACTGGTCATGATATTACATGCTTAATCTACCGGCTCTGCATTGAGGGCAAAAACCAGAAGAGTAAAAGTCAAGGGTAGAGAGGCGGCTCTAACTTACAAATACAATATATGTTGTGGTGCTGCTACAAACGGTCCCCCCCCCC
>JGI24021J15306_10001338_pt1 | contig 23785 bp, 13 predicted proteins | sample Ectturendosymbi1_FD_15306 | JGI IMG/M metagenome (IMG submission 15306) | reverse complement strand
AGTCACAATCATTTCCCCCCCCCGCCTCTCCCCGAAAACAGTACAACATCAAGTTGCAATCATTTTCCTCCCGAAAATATCAGCTGGTTGCGGCCTGCGTTACTTTCTGCATTTAGATCGATTTTGATGTTGAGATGATACGTAACAGAAGATAGGATATGACAGTACCAACTTTCTCTTACACTTAGCGCCAAGGCAGTGGGTGAGCGCTTGAAATATGTGCCAGTATGATTGCAGTTGAAGTTCANGGTCATAAATGACTATTCTTCAAAGGATCACGCTGCCGCGAAGAGCATATTAAATCGTAGTCCTGGTTACCACCCATGACGCGCCACTGATGTTATATAAGATATTATACAACATTGTTGGATAATCTTTCGTAGTTGTTTTTAAAGTAAAGTTTTGCTTATTAAAAATTTATAAGGGTATCGATCCTCAGATATGTTGACAATGGGGCCAGAAAATCGACATAATTCAAAAATAATTTTTCGGAGCTTTTCCAGAAAATTCTTGTTTCAAGTTATATTTGGGTCAAAACGTTATTAATAATTTCTTACAAAAACAGAAAAATCGAAATAAGACGTTGAACCCTTTCAGACAAGCCCTGTTTTCGTCATTGTCTCTAGTATAAGCAATGATGAGAAAACAGCACGAAACAGCAGGTTTGTTGAGAAAATGTTAAGCTTGCTCCACTGAGGATTTTACAGCTGTTGTCAAGGTAGAAAGGACTTTTTCCGGTCGAACTGGCACGCTGATATACAGTAACACGATTTAATACTTCGCTGCACGCCACGCAATGTCTGGGAAAGCAAACTGTCACGCTGCACATCTTTTGCAGGTTACAGTTCCGTACTCAAAAGTTTCGTGGGGAGGTGTTGTCGACAACGCTATACCCTGCTTTAAAAAATGAGGACACCTGAGAAGTAGTAATTTACTCTGCGCGAAAACAAGCTTGGCCTGGCGAATTTTTTCTCGCTTGCCTGTATTACAAAACTTCTAGCGACATCTTTACGGTCTCTTTGAGTTTAACCCATCCTTCCAACCGTAAAAGAAATTGGTACGATAACATTTGAGTCTCGTTATAATACGCGCAGTATGTAGCAAAACCAGCGGTGACTGACGTGAAACCGCTCGCAAACCTGCCTTTTTCGGTGCTGGTTTGAAAATGATTGAGCTTTTCCAAGCATCAGGTCACGTGATGGTTTGTCCAAAGCAAAAAATGGTCTTCAGGTTTGGAAGCGCAGCAAAAATTGCAACATTTTAGGATTGACTTGTTTGGTATCAGCCAGTAAAAAAGCCACTGTGTTTCTTGACTAGAGGATGAATCAGAAAAAGTACCCCCGGTACCCCATTCAGTATCTGCCAGGGGAAAATTGCCAACGAGTTCAAACGTTCTCAACAAATGAAAGAAGCGGACGTTTCGTCGTCCATTCTCTCGTATATGCAAAATTGTTCGGTTCAGTATAAAGCAGCAGTTTCTTAATTTGCACAATATGCTTAATCAATGCTCATATGTAAATGGACGTTGCACTATTCACATTTTCTATCAAAGGTTTTCCTGTAATCATTTGTTTCAAGAGTTTATCCCTCAGAATCTTAGATAACTACAGGCGTGATTAAAGATAAAACGCAACAGTTCGGCTCTTGGTCCTCCACATACTGAGTTTCGTGAAGTGCATTGTATATCATTGCTTACAGGCAATGCGTTTCTACTCGCAGCGCGTCAATTAAACGCAATTGTGAAGTTGTCACCTTACAAGATAATTGCAGTGATTTATGACATGCTAGCTGATCGCAGCCAGAACTGTATCGGTCAACATCAATCTGGGCGGAACCTTGTTTTCACCACGATCCACGCAGTCGCATGGCAGCTTCAAATGTTTCTGGTTTTCATGGTTCACCACAAAGCAACATTTTCAGCTACGATGGAAGACACAGGTCAAAGGGCTTCTCTCAGAAACGTTAACTTCCAGTTCTTCGAATCTCGGGTCGCGTATAGCAGAAGAAAAGCACGTACTAAAATACTTTATAAACACAAGACATTTAAAAATGGGTATTATAAGCTCGCTGGTTTGAGATTTATTTGAATGTCTATAAGATTACAAGAAGTTCATAAACGAATTTAGACACTCGCATTTTACTTAGTATAGTCAGAGAAACACTTTGCAACATTATGATAGCTGTCCCTAGAAAAGGCAGATCACTTCATCACTGCTTGATGGTGGTGGAGTTCCTTGAAAAGACAAATGCTAATAATTATATCAAATGTTCGGAAATGTTGGAGAGCTTTACTTTTTGTCAGAGCTGAAATTGTGAATGCCATCCAGCACACTAGTTCCTGTTTACCAATATGTTGGACGGTTATATGCTTTTGTTTCATCAATCAACCATGCGCATTATATATTGCGCTTGATAAGTGTATCTACGTCTCTGACGTGGTAGTTGTTAAACTTTTGTGCAATGCATTTCTAATTCATAACGAACAGTTTGCATTCCAAGTCCATGCAGTATGAATAACTATAAAATTTGACTTTTGGGGAACTTTGGGTGGATTCATGGATTGCTCTCTTGTGAAGCCTGGTTCTTTTCGTGTATTGCGTCATAAAGTAGATAGGATCGTGTGCCCAGACGTAACCTTTATACAAGAATACGCCTGTGCTTCTGGTTACTGATAGCAAGAAAAGCAATCAGTTCATGTTAGCAGTTTTCTCCAAGCCAGTTATTCTTCGAACAAAAGTCCCGTTCCTTCAACAAGAGTGAAATAATCGCACTGTACGTTCAACTCACTTGTCAGTTCAGTTTGACTGACGGAACTTTGCACTTGCGCTCGACGTTCAGAGCTCAATTGCAGGGTTTCCTTTACAACTTTCGGCTTAATTACGAGTAAAAGCGGTATGCTGTCTAATGTCCAACACAGCAGCATGCTATTAGTCACAAACACACATGAACTATGCCCACGCCCCTCCAAATAAAAGAAACTACTGTGTTATGTACATACAGATCATCCCCAATAATTTAGCGTGTTATTGATATTCTTGCAGTTATTTGCTAAAATATCTTCATCAAAAAGGTTGTGGCACAATTGACTGACCGCGATAACGTCATAACACCGCCACTGATGGGCCCCGCGCCTAGGTCTTGCATTGGGCCCCGCACCTGCTAGGGCCGGCCCTGGTTATACCACTGCGAAATGGTACACCAAGTCTGTAGGTGAAACTAGAACAGCCTGATCAACTTACTGAGCTTATGGACTTTTATGATTAAATGTAACTCAGTATTTCTCAACGCAGAGCATGGCAAGATTTTGGTGGGTCGTGGCAATACCACCATTTGATCTTCAGTGTAGTTATAAAGTGAATCACGATGGAAGGCACGATTTTTTGAAAGTGAAGGCGGAGCCTTGGACGTAATTTGCGAAGCAAACATGGTTTTGGAAAAATCGCCAAAGGTCTGCCAAAGCAACAACGTTTGAAGAGCACTTTCAACCTTACAAATATTTAACGGCAAGTTACAATCGCTGGAATTGCTACACAGCATGTGGTGACAGCACCACGTTTATAAAGTACAAAATGTTTTCGAATTTTTCATGAGATTGAGCATACGCGCATTACAGTAGTAATTACGTCTCTGGAAATGAGCAAAACAACGGGTCGAAATGATAGGTTGCATGACAAGCATTTTCCGACGGTTTTTGTAATGCCATTGTGTTACTGCTAATCGACGTGCAAAAAGTAAATGATGCAGAAGCGTAATGCCATTTTTAAACGTTTTAGATTCTAGTTTAATGATGGGTAGCCTACTGTCTTCACAGGGAACTTTTATGACCAGAGGGCACTTCGTTGTTGCTCTTAGCTTACCCCACAGAGAGTGTTTTCCCCTCTATTTTTGAAAAACTTTTCATCATAGCTTAAACGAATAACTAAAACGAAGGTCAGTCAAAAATTTCCGCGAATTTTCTCGTATTTCCCTGTTCCAAGCATTTTGACCTTGCCCACAAGTTAAGTGCATACACTTTCGTTATTTTACCACATGAGGATGTTTTTTTCATCGTAGGAGGGTCATTCCTATTTGTTTTCGCGAGACATTTTTGGCGTACGTTGGCCACTTTAGGAAAACATCCGCGGGCCATTACATCTGGTATTGCGGGCCACGAGTTGCCCATCATTGTTCAAGTTGCTTGATTAATCACTTTAATGTTTGTAGACAAACGCGGAAAAAGAAAAGGTGGATCCTTGATTGAGCGTTCTACTGTGAGAGCGTATTAAAGAAGTTGTGGATGGAATAAACTTGAGGTGAACTGCAGTGAGAGCGCGATGATAGGGCGCGCGGTACAAGGAAGAAAAAAGAATATAAACAAATTAAAAAATATAAAGAAGATCGATACGTTTGGCCAAACATGAATGTTGGAAATACTAGCTGAACACAAATCTCGAAAGCTTACCCTTGCACCCACCCATTAACGCCGAGAACGAGACTGGACAAGTGCTGTTGTTCAAATGCCCCGGCCGGGAATCGAACCCAACCTATTACAGATTTGGTGACACTGTACCACTTAATAGAGTATAAAAGTCAGGTGAAACATAATCAAGAAGGCCTGGTTATTATTACTTGACAACTGTTCATGGCATTACGCTAGGAACTTCAATAAACCCGTTCTGAAAGCACTTTCGTACTATTTTCAAAGGATAGCAATACCATATCATAGGTATATTGGACAAATCGCTTGATGAGCTTGAACATTTTATTGCTACTGTAACTGGTCCCAAAATTGCAAATGTCATTTAAAGAGCGGTTTTACAGATGGATCGTGTTTTCAGCAAATCTTTCGTGATCCTTCTGCGCCCTTTGCAAACAGACTTACGCAATCATTTGTAAAATGGCGAATTAAATTTAACATATGGAAGCAATGCGAATTTAATTAATGATGAAGTTTGTGGTATACTTGAATGGGAAATAAACATTGGTCTCGAAAACCACACACCCAAATTTCCAGCAGAAGTCCATCCAGTCGCCTGTTTTTTCACATATACCGGAACAAAAAAATGCAAAGTATTTTAAATCAGGTTTCAGGGTCTGGCATGCAAATAAAAGTAATCCGAATTCTCTGTTCAAAGACAGCTTTTCGGAAGAAAACCCATGCATGGGTTTTACTGGCTGAAGAGAACCGATTCAAGAAATGCAAATGTGCTTATATTGTGGTCTTGTTCGTGAATTTTCACTTCACAGTTCTTGATATCATTAAGCATTCATTTTTAGATGCATCAAGTGAAAATGTTGTTTTTGTTCTCAAAGTTCAAATTAATAGTTTACTTGTATGGATTACAAAGTGAAAATTTAAATGCTCCCAAAGGAAGACGCTCAAAGGTTTTAGTAAAAACTCACAAATATCACTAAAGATTTTCCTGCATTGTAAGAATATAATGAGTAGGGACAGTGATGTTTTGCACAAGACTCCATATATTTACAGCAGTGACAACAATAAATTTCAGAAAGTTACTCATGGTTGGGGAAAGCTTCTGCTAAAATCGTTTACTTCATGAACTTTAGGCGACTTTCGATGCATATGGATATGCAAAACATATGGATATACAAAACATATGTGCATAAATCAGGAATTTTTTTAAGAAAAATGTTAGGCATCCGGTATGGACCTGTAGGGACCCGACTTCTCTGATTCTAGGGACTCGATTTTCAATTCTAGGAACCCGAATCGGGTCCCTAAACCACCTTTAAAAAACCCTGGTATACATATATCTTGCAACATTTGATCGATCAGCGTGTTGGCAAATCCCATAACTTGCCAGCATGACTAAGGCAAACTGACTTCGCCACCGCCAAGAATCACGTCAACAAATGCGAGCGAAACTAAATTACGTAAACTTCCGTGTAGCTCTTGCCAACAACTTCCTTGCTTTTAAAGGCCAACAGATTCAGTGGCCAACGTATGCAGTTCTATGGTCATTGGTTTGCATGTTCTTCTACGTGGGCAAACATGAGTAGTAGTTGTCTATATGATGGTAAAGAAGAAACTAAGCAGCAAAGGTTTGACAAATCTTTGTCGTTTTCTAATTCTTTTGAGATTTTTTTCTCATTTTACGTTTCCGAACTTTTCAGCTCGGTAGAGATTATTCGCTTTTTGATCTCGTATCATGATGGGCTACTACAGCTGATGAAGGTTTTCTCGCAGTGTGGGAGACAGCGAAGCAAATTCGCTGTTGAACGAACTTGTCTTCTCATGCACTCAGCAATTTAAGATTCAAAATTCTTTCCCCATCCTCATGAACTCAACATGAGAAAGCGGTCACAACGCTCAGCTACACTTGAACCCAAAGCTCAAAATCATCTTCCCATTTTCGTTACATATTAGCAAACACTGAGGATTGCACGCCTGCAAAGAACATTTGCCTTGATTGCTTGTTGCTACAAACAATAGTTTTATAGAAGGGTTTCTTAGGATGGCTCCTCAAGTAGTATCAGCAACTTATCATGTGTGGAGAGAATTACCGGAAAAGATGAAAAGAAAACCTTGTTTATCGCCATGGGCTTGGAATCTTTGAATGGATGCACAGGGTTAAGTGAATGGCGTCGGCTGGCCAGTTCTCATTTACTTTTGCTTGCAGTGATTCTGTTTTTTAACAAGACATGCGCTACTTTTCTACCGAAAGTTTTGTTTATGACAGCACATTAGCCTGAAATCTTAGTTGATATTATTTGAAGACGAGCAATACCAACGTTAAATTTCACCAAGACAATTACTTATCTTTCGATTTAAAACTCATGTAAAACATCACAAGTTTTAAGTATATCTTGTAAAATGCTGTCTGCAAAAATAGCATATTGGCCTTTCCCCGTTCTTGGCATCCGATATTACTTGAAAAATGCGTTCATCAGCCTAACAAAGCAAATACTGTAGCCTTCAAAAGCAAGGTAGCACTCTTTTTTGCTTTTTTGTTCAATAACAGACGCAGCTTCTGCTTTAACGGATCAACAACGCAGTGCGATGCTTGCCAGTGGATGTGAAAATCAGCTGAATATTTCAGTTTCGTGCTGTGTTACAGTTAATTCCAAGAAAGCCATGAGCACCATTCAAGTGACCAAACCTCTTCACAATTTCTTAATTTTTTGTGAAATTACCAGCGTCTTGAATTGAATAAATCAGGCTTTATATGCCTTTCGGACTAAAATCGAGCTTAAACACACAAAAAGAGCAAATTGAAGTACCTATGCTTGTAAACAATACGCTTTAAAAGAAAAACTAAGCAGTCAAAAAAGTGCACGAAAATTGCCTAAAAATTTGTGGATCATGAAGTTTCTGTGAAACAATGCTTTAAAAAATTCCTGAAAAGTTTTCTGGAAATCCGAAGACATTCCTACTTTTTGAATAATTTTTAGAGAAATGAGATGTCTTTTGTTCTGTAAAGTTTCCCTGAAATTAATGCAAAGATTTCGAAACAAATTTTTCAACTTTGTTCTTGATAATCAAGCCTAGTGGTTCCTAAATCTTTTGTGCATCTGTGCAGAGTTCGCCAGTTTTTTGTGTCGTTTGGAAAAGGTTAGATAGATACGGAATTTAAAACGAACTAATTCGCTTTTGATGTTAGGAAAACTGTGCGCGCTTTTGTATTTTGTTTTCCAGCCGCCTACCTGATCACAGTTTTGCGATCACAACCATCCCACTTTGCTTGGTAATGGTGCACCACATAGCAAAGTTTGAAAAAGAAACTGCTCTGCACTTGTGGACAGACCGAGGTTTAGAAACAGCGGCTTGTTTTCGCCGCTCTCATGCTCTGCTCTTGACGTCAGAGTCGCCGGTTTAGCCAAGAGGTGGAGCTGTATATGCTGCATCTTATGCTTTGCGTCCACTCGTGTTGAAGCGCGATGTTATGCAGATAATAACTACATAAACAGTGATTACCACGGATGGATGAATAACAAACTTTACATGTTGTGCCCGGCGGCGAGCATTTACTGTAGTGCATTATTTTCTGGGCAACAGACCTGAAGGCCAATGCGATGGTCATCACCACTCTGCAGTTTCATTCTTGCATTTTAATTGTTATAATAACAAAGACAATGGAAACTATGTTTGTACTGAAATTAAAGACGGCCTTGGAATAGCGTTGGTGTAGCTTTGTCTGATCCTTAACACTTCGTTCGCTAATTTCGCTTTGAAATAAACATCTGTAAAGAAAAACCTATCAGTATACATCTGCCTATGGGATACTTAGCAGAAAACCATGTTGTTTTGCTATACATCCGTGAATTAATCACAAAAGCATACTGAAGTGTTTTTAACGGCCAAACATTTACTTCAAGCATGAAAACATTTACTTCAAGCATGAAAACATTTACATTTACTTCAAACATGACTGATTTATATCTTTTTTGCCTAAAATGTTTTTAGTCAGGTAGTGAGCTTGATTTCTTTCAAACAACCTCCCCCTCTAATCTGCAATGACAATGGAACCTCACTTGTGGAATGGATTTACGCAACTTTGACAACGTCAACACTATTTTGCTCCTGAGCTCATTAGAATTTTATTTTATTTTTATTTGCGTGTTTGATTCAGAATCATGGTCCATATCAGAAGAATATAATCGAATAACGCAAGAACGCAGAAATGGTCAGTCACAGCACATTGCAGAGTTGGTGTTGTTGTTTTATAAACACTGTCAACATTGAGAGAGGAGCGGAACATTGAACCAGCGCACCATTGTAAACTGCATTCACTCATCGCCGTACAGGAATCTGGCAGTGGGAGAGGAATGAAGACATTCTAACATCCGGTTCTGAAGTAAATGGCTAAAAAAGTCGAAACACTGAAACAGCGATATAAATTAAAATTGTTTTGGCCAAGGTTTCAAATGTTTTTGGGGTATGTGGTTAACTTGGTGTGGCTAACTTGGGATGTGTACAGTGGTTAACTTGGTGTGGCTGAACAGACCAAGGTTGCGAAGTCGGAGGTAAAATGTCTGACCTTTCCAAAATTTCCGACTCCGACTCCTTTAACATAAAGTGAAAGAAGTTTTGCTGTCAAGAATTTTGTAGCAACTAACACTCAATGGAAATCGTGGTACAGAGCAAGAATGATGTTTCAACAAAAGTTTCATAAGAAAGTGTGCCATTTCAACAGGACTTCCCAACTTAGGAGTGTGATGTAAAAGATGATCCAATTGGACTTCCGGAGTCGGTGTCGGATTTCTTGTCCTACTCCGACTCCTAGTGTTGTTAGGAATCCGACTCCACCCAAAAACCTTTGACTCCTTGCGACTCCGACTCCGCAACCCTGGTGAACACTTACATCTCTTGTATGTAATGCATAATTCGGAAGGCATTGTTGTAGGCAACTCGTAAGCGTTTCGTACTAGTCTGTGTGTATTTTCTGGACAACTGGCAAACAAATATTGGCATGCAATAGGCACGGAATAGGGCGTTTTTTGCTGTAAGTGAGCAGCACTGAGCAAAGGTGACTCTGAGCTTGTTTGCTGTACGTACAGTACAGCGATTTCACTTGCCTCTGGATAAGCTTCAATGTAAACAGGTGAAAAATCACCGTCGTGCCAAGACAGCTTTGTTGTGCGCTCTTAAAAGGAATCAACTTCTTGTTGTTCACAACAAAAACTGATAAGTCCTTGCCTCCAATTTCTTGCTCAACGGAGTACATGCCTTGCAAATGCGTGCAATTACTCTGATAATTGCACGCAGGTTGTGAAAACAATCATGTCTAAATACCGGTCTATTCGTCGCACAAGCCGAATCACGATGGAAATGCTGCCCAGCCTCCACTAAGTTTGCAATATACGTGAGTGCACGTCATTTTTTGTAAGCAAAGTTGTAGCATACGATAAGTCAAAATGCAAGGCAGCCTCAAAAATGTTGTTTCCACGAATGAAATGCCAAGAGTGGAACAAACATGAAACTCACAAAATTGTTGATAGTAGTATTTCGCTGACAAATTTTCAAGGTACATGAAAAACGGAAGTGTTGAACAAACTAAAAATAAAAATAACTACCAAAACGCGAGGTTAACTCATTACGTCCACATTCCGGTAAGAACTCTTAACAACATCAGTGCTGCGAGATATGAAGGGCAGCAAGTTTGCTGCACATTTTTGTGACCGATAGAGAGAACAGCAAGGAAAACTGTGAATGGAAAAAAAGAATTACAAAGTTATGCAATTTTCGCGTGTCTCCAGTGCTGCTGTTTTCTACTTCATTTAGTGAGGTCTTTATTTCAGAAAATCTGGGCAGTCATTGCAGCGATGTCTAGGCTCTCCATGTCTCTTCAAGTATCTGAAAAATTTTGTTCAATTTGTGAACACTGTTGTGATGCTTCGGCATCGGCCGCATTTTTACGTTCTTGAAAGTGATTTCAACACTTGGAAGAAGCTTTCCAGTCACACACCCTGGAAATAAAAACGTGGGTGCTCGCTGCCTGAACAGAATAGGCGCGTAACTCCCCAGGGTAACAAGAAGTGACTGTCAAGTCATTAACTAACAGCTTTTGCTGCTGAGATATCTCAAGAATATTTTAAGGAACAAGCACAGACAGTGAAAAGGCTAAGTTTTTAAACAGTTTTTGAGCTTCTGCAAAAACACCAAAAACTGCTCGTGTATCAGGTAAAAATTATAATTTTTGCAAGCAGCATAATCAACGGCAGTGCAAGAGCAAATTTTCATTTAAAGCATTGGTCTTTGCTTTCGTCTTTCTGTTTTCGCAGATGCATTTCAAAGTCGCTCTTGCGCGCCTCTTTGCGGTATTCGGTTTCAACGTTACAATCACTTCCGCCAACTGACTTCTTGCAGCAAGAGCAAGGTTGTTTCAAAGCGTAAAAGTTTGATAGTAAACAAAATTACGAATCGGTTAAAAAAAGGAGTGCTTTTATTAATGTATTTGGCGACCACATACTCCCCGTTCAAAAAGTCACTCAAGAAAAATGCGTTTAAAGTGATTAAAACAATTCGAATATCATGAGACTGAATTCAGTATGACTTGGTGGACACTTTTGTCGCTAGTTTTGCTTGTATGATGCGATTACCTATTACGTCAGTACTCTTTCCAGTTTTTCAATCTGGAGACAGGTGCTGCTTCAAAAACAAGTTGCTTTACACAGCTTTTTTTAAGAAAAATGTTAGGAACCCGGTATGGATCTGTAGGGACCCGATGTCTCTGATTCTAGGGACCCGATTTTCTCTGATTTCGGGGACCCGATGTTAATTTTGTCTGATTCTAGGGACCCGATTTGAAACGCCTTAAAAAAACCCGGCTTTACATATAAATATTGCTTTCACCAAACGTCCCTTATTCTCCTGAGCTCTGAGCGTCGAGCGCTTTGCAAGCACATTATTGCATGCTTGGTAAAATCACGAGTGAAGTTCAGCAGTTGGACTGGTTCACTTAAATGTGACACTAGGCCGCATCTGAACGGAGCGTTGCTGAAGCAAGCTTCGGTCTCAAAAATCATACCAACATATTTTCAGTACCAGTCCTTCCAGGTTTAGTGGCATTATTTGAAATGCAAATTTGCAAGTTGTTTTGAATCAAGTTTAGGGTTTAGCATTCAAACAAATGTTATCAGATTTTTCTGATCAAAGATGATTTTAGAGCAAAAAGCTATGTCAATTCAAGGAGCGCTTTTTTATCTTCCGACTTCTACAGACAATTGACAGATGGCATATTGTTCTGAAAATTTTTTATATCATATCGGTTTAGTTTGCCCAAGTCTAATCCTTTTTTTTCTTTGTTTTGTTCCATTGACTTTTTGGAAACTGCCGTTTGATAACGACGTTCTAAGACATGAAGATCATTACCACTGTATTGTCAACCAATTCTTTGAATGTGAAGTTTCAAGGTGGTCACAAACTTCAAAGCAATCCGAAGTTTTATTTGTATTCTTTTCAGAACGTGTTTAAGTTTTTAGCTGCATCCCGAATGTTGAAGATGTAAAATTGAACTCACTATGTTTATCAAAGATTCAATTCTAATTACGTCACGTGCTCCTACAGTATATCTAGCAACAACGGAGCTGCCGACATGGGGTCCGCAGGGGGGCAAAACGGGCATTTGCCCCTCCCCCTGGAAAATGGAACTAAGAAGCAAAAATTTCTAGAAAACGTGAAATCAACATTTTAATTCTGATGAGTTGGGTTAATTCTTGCAATAACAGTTTGTTTCCCGATATGACACTCACACTGGACAAGAGTCAGGTTCACTGTTCTGGTAGACTAACATGCAGTAATGAGCTTGCGGTTCTCTAAATTCGCTTCTCTGCCTGCAGAGGTAGGTTGCGAAACGCGGGAGGGAATAATTGTTCTACTGTTGGCCTTTGTTGCGCAACAATAACATGGCAACAAATCTTCGAAGATGCACTTCATGTTACGGTGGTAGGCGTTTCGCCGCATGTAACTATTGAACGCAGACTTCTTGGAAGATTATGCTGCAAGCGAGATAGTGACTGGTGGACAGCGGTAAGACAAGTAGGTTTATACCAATGGTGGGCGAACTGCGGCTCGCCGACATATTTTGTCTGACACTTCTAGATAAAAAGCAGAATCTCAAATTTATAGAGAGTTGTTACCTCATATTTAACGTTTGTTTCATTTATCAAAGTGTTTACACAAGTTCGTGAAGTTAGTCACCAAGAAGTCTGCGCGATTTGATAACAACGACAGTGAACCTAAATCGCAAGTTAGGCTACTTAAGTTCCAGAGGAAAATTAAAAATTTTCAAAGACACGTATTGTCAAAAGCATTCCATCATTCTTCCAATGTCAGAATGAGAACGAATGCTTTTCGGGAAGGGGCAATTGCAGACCACAAAGTGGAAGAATACTAAAATAAATTTTAAGCCTACTGGAGGAGTTCCAAGCCAGATCTGAGCATTTCCAAGAGTTAAAACCATGCTTTGCGTTCCTGGGAAATCCATTCAATGTTACTGTATTCGGTGATGGCTGTCCAGTTCACCTACCGTTTGTCACACACTTGACTGCTGCAGAAATTAATCTGGCCGAAATGCAAAAAAATCTGGCTCTAAAAAACTTTAGTCAATGCCACTTTACAGTTGATTTCCGGCAACAGGTTCCAGGAAGTAAATACCCAGAATATAAAAGAGCAGTGTACAGTTCATTTCTGTGTACAGTACCACATATACTGCTGCGAATTTTATTTCTCTGTAATGAAGTTCGTAAAATCAAACCATAGTGCAATCCTGGAAAATGAAAACTTGGGAGAATTAATTCGCACATCTAACAACGTACTTTCCAGATTTTCAGGGACTAGAAAATCAAACAAAAATTTAACATTGACAATCACTATACATCATTTAATGTAAAACTTGCATTCTTTATGTATTTTTATTGATACTACAAACTGGTTTTGCGACTCGCCGGTGTTTTTGGTTTTCTGCAAATGACTCTTCCATTGAACAAGTTTGCCCACCCTTGGTTTGTTCTATGTGTAAAGAATCCATGACCGTTACAAGGGGCGCAGGGGGGGAGAAGTCCTCCTCACAAAATTTTTCGTCTCCCTGGAAAAACGTGTTGGACAAAATTTAAAACTATTGGACATAGTTCAAATATTTTTGGCCCCTCTCAGAAAACTCTTCGCACCCCTTGGTGTCCCAAGCTGGTTAGGTGCCTGAAAGAAGCATGTGTGAAAAAGAAGCATTGCTACCAAAAAAGCGCATTTTTGGAACCAATGCTTCTTTTTCACAGGGGCGGATTCAGGGGGGAGGGCGATCGCCCACCCTAAAATCTAGGAAAGTAACTTTATTCACCATGGTTTTGTACAACTCGGAAAATAACATATCAAAACCAATTCCGAATAAGACTTTTGTCATGTTCGAATTGTTTTATTGTTCGCGATATAAGGCCGTTCTGTCGTCCATTGTTTTGTCACAGCAGTGTAGTGAAGCATACATCATCTCTTCTTACAGCAGCGAAGCCGATAAGAAACTGACTACCACGGAAATATACCACCTTAACTTTACTAGCTGGACCCACCCTGCATCTAAAGTGCGAAACTGCGCAGTACCACCAGACCATTTGCACAGTGAAAACTCATTCTCACGCACTTGCAACCTTCCAAAACATTGGAAAAACAGGAAAACAAGAAGAAGTTATTTGAATTAAATATGTATTTTGTTCGTATTTTGATAAGATTTTATGCTTATTCTAATAATTCACAAAGTTTGTAATTCCTTTAGAGCTCTGCTAACTCTCTCTTAAAATGTCCAATTCTCACTAAAACAAATATTTTATCAGTGTAAAATTTTCTTATAGGGAAAACATTGTATGTAACTGTTGCCATAACATTGGACATTTTTTTGTGTATGTCCATTTGCATTGCACTTGCTTCGCCAAAAAACTGAAAAAGATAAGCAAAATGTCGACTTTGTCCCCCCCCATGGAAAAATTTCTGCGGACGCCCATGGCTGCCGAATATTTTATTCAACAAATTTCACTGGAGTGTGATAAAACCTGTTAGTCCGATAGGTTTTCTTTAAAATTTATCAATCTTTGCTATTTCCTGATAGTTCTCTTTATATGTCTTGGCCCTGAGTAAATTGTGCCAAATCGCAAAACATAAAATATTGATCTGCAAAAAATTGACGATTGGATGCTGTATAAACAAATATCTTTGAACTATACTCCGAAACTGCTTGCATGCTACATAATAAAAAGCCTAGCCAACTCCACGGTTTTAAAGTCAAACTTTGTGGCAGTTAAATTAACAAAGTTTTTATCAAATATCTTAAGAATCTACACTGACAACGAGCATTAAAATTCTTGTTTAGGTCATATCCGCGTAACGAAGATATTAAGTAGATTGAGAATTTTCTTCTAAGCAAGATTGTATTCAAACAGCAGAGCCCTGTGATCACTTTATATTGATTGATAGAAAAATTGCTTTGACCCGATTTTTTCCACAGCAAAATAGTGACAGCAATGCCCACACCTCGCGGCTCACACAGATTGCTTTTCTCTCTGCTGTGTAAAAGTTTAACATATAATTCCAACACAGAAGCAGGAAAAATGGAGATAGTTATTGCTGTGGTAGACTTCCCACACTTTTATCAAAGTTCTTGTCTTGCGTGATGCTTAACAAGATGGCTACTATGGCAATTTGCTTCAAGAACTAGGGGAAGGCCCGCAACAAAGGGGTGGGACAATCGGCCAATTGCCCCCGCGGAAATTTTCAAAACCATTCTCCTCCCGAAAATCTGAGTTGATTGTTGTGACGCTGAGTAGGGGGTTAAACCTCACATCTTAGCTCGAAAACCTCGGAAACCATTTGATCCATCTTTGTCAGGCTTTCCTTCCTTAGCGTCCAACAAACAGCAGGCATCAACTTTGTGCTGCACTGATGAGATCACAGACGTGGAAACGGTGTCGTCTGGAGAATGAATTTTTAGTTTAACTTATTTCTGCTTACGCTTAATGACTTCGTGGTGCTGTAGTATTTAGGGTTGTACAACTTGGATCTCATATGCCAAGTTACGTGTACTTTTTGCCCTTCTTATGTTTGTGCACTTGGCGTGTGCTTGCTCTATTCTCGTCGCTGCCGTATTCTCTTTGTTTTCACAGGTACGTTGCTTCCACCTACTTTCTCATCCTTCGTAATTGGCTGATGTTATTTGAAGACTACATTAATATGCATGGCCTGTCAGCAGCGCACACCAGCTGTTATCTTAAAACGTTCGGTTGTTTTAGGCTCGAACCGACTGTGGCAGATTGTTCCCAACTCTCCTTATGTAACTGAAGGACGGCCTAAAGAAAATGCATAGATAGCATCTTTTCGGAGTCACGCTATATAATACTGCAGAGTTTGTCTACTTAAATGTGAGAGTCTTATGGTAGCCGTGGTAGAGTTTTATTTTAGCTGGTTTTATACTTTCTCTGCTGCGCCCGGGTTCTTGCGGATCTGAGCAGATGCAGTGATAGACATCGGTTACGATCCAGCATTTTTGCGCAATTTGATCATGCGACAGATAGTCTATGTAGCAAAGCCCATATAGAGTATCTTCATTTAATCGCATCGCAACTTACATTTAGACCACAACCCGGCCATCAATTTCAAACTTTTCGAAGAGAGCGAACTAACTTTCCAGATGTGTTCGACTGTGTTACGATGTTGATTCAATATAGCCAACCGCTAACACACTTTTTACTGTACAAACTTAAAACGTGACCGCCCTGAACACAGCATACACGATTGAAATGTAACGTAACTACAATGGGTACCACATAAACGACTGACAGAGCACACACTGCGTAAACTCACGATCCTAAACCAGCGTTCCAGAACTTTAGTGAGGTACAGCAGATACAACGAAGGTACAGCAGAGATGAACAAAATGCCTAAGGTCTGGAATATTTAAAAGGTCGAGGTTTGCTGCAAGCTTTCGAGGTATCATCCGGCTAAGCTCCGCTTTCTTCGATTTGCGATGATTCAAACTTGCACATAACTGTATTCAAGTAGGTAGTCTCTGCCAAGGCGACTGAATCGAAGGATTCAACTCCAGTCGCCTTGGTGGAGAGGAGACTATAGTTACTTGAATAAGGTCTGGAACACACGAACGTCGCAATTTTCACGAGACGTCGAGCAGCATAAACGATGTGACTTTGATTTGAAACGTAATAATCTCACAACAGATTGGGTAACAGCTTGACCATCAGTTATTTACAGCATCGCGGCGCTTTGATTTCAACTTGAGTTAAAATATTTAGTGTTTGCGCCAATGAGCCCAATTAAGCTCAAACTGAGGGCGTGGGCGTCGGAAGCGGTCAGGGATTCCTTGGCCTCATTGGATTTTGAAATTTGACAATTTCGTATTAAATTTTAGCAAAAACGGTTGGTTTCTTAGTTTCGAGTGGGTAAAATGAAATTACACAATTTTTGGCCTCCACCTGGTAAGATCTTTTGTCTACCACTGGAAAAATCCACTAATTCCCCCCTGGAAAAATCCTTCCGACGCCCATGATTAAGAGGTTCTACGATATTACAGTCAGCGGCAAAAGAAAAACACTGCTTCAGAAATATCCATTTTGCAAAAATCACTAGATTCACATAAAAATTCACTAGAGCTGAAAAAATTAACTGGATTCAAAATTACTGCATTGAAGTTAACAGTTTTGCTTGAAATCATTTGTTTATGTACTTTATCGCCCAAAACCTTTTCACCATTTGCAAGTTTGTAAAATAGAATAGTTCATGCTGAAGCGTCGAAAATCTTAGGTCAACAATGTTAAGGTTTCTTTCAAGAGCTGCGATGACAACACTCACGGAGTATTTTAGTGTAGATCAATCAACCTAACATTTAATCAGTATATTTCCACTGCAGCGATCCTGCACAGAAATGAAAATAAAGTCATATGCAACACTGCAGTAACAAACAACACAGAAGTGAAAGCAATAAGAAACAGGGTTGCCAGCTTGTCATCAGTAGCGATTCTAGAATTAAAAAGTGGGAGGGTCACTGCGGGGCCAAGGAAAAAGTAGAGTCTAACACAAATGTCTATCCTGTATGGTGATTTTCAGTTGTTTTCAAGATTAATTTGTTATGATCAACCTCATCAAACCCAACGCAGGCCCGTGGATGTCGTTATATATGACGTAACGTTCATTCACTAGAGAACGTATCATTCACTAGAGACACCTATAAACGCCACTAGAGGCAATCACACACGTGTACTGCTGTGTCGAATATTCCGTGCTAAACATGCAACTTCCACAGCACTACACATGTAAAACGAAACACCATTTCCCGCACATAATTGTGCCGGTGCCGCATGAACGGAAACAGCTGCACGAAAGTGAATACAATTCACACGAAAGCGAAAAAATTCCAGTCACGAATTCCATCCTGACACAGAGACAATTCGGTTGTTGATAGCCAACTAGTTTCATCAAACTCTTCTCACAACAAAGCAAATTAAAAAAATAAACCAGGTGCCAACGGATTGGCGACTACTGACTAATCCGTTTTTGTGGTAGCTTACGGACACTTTGTGATTGTTGTGTAACCATGACAGCGTTTTGCTACTACTATCACGAGTATAATACCCCCTGCAGCGTGGATAGGGTGAGGACCATTCAATGCACTATGCAGTTATCAACAGTGAGGTTTCGGCACTAGTTCCACCTAAAGAAGCATAGCAGCTCCTCAGATAGATGTGAGTGCATCTACGTTTAGGGCGTTTCGGGCGTGTGCATCGGCGTTTAGGGCGTTATAGCAAGATGTAAAAGCAGGCGTAAAACTTGCTTTGCAAAATATTCCCCAAAAAATTCGCTCATTTCAATATCCACCCTAAATTTTCCTCTGACTGATCCTCAAAAGCTGAATTTTAAACCCTGCGTTAATTTATGACTGTCTTGCAATAAGCGAAACACGCACTACTTCAAATATATAAAAAAAAAGATCTGGACGAACGGACAATGAGCAAAATGATTCTCACACAAATCCCTACACCGTCTACGTCACAATTTCATATTAACATTAACTCAATGTAACTTAATCCTTCGTTTGTCATGTCGACTGTCAAATTCATTAACGAAATCATCTAAATCTATTTTTTCAACTTGTACCCTTTCAACTAAATGTTGCTAAATCTTCCACTGGTCGTGGAACTTTTGAGAAATCTTTTCACTAATTTCATTTTTGAAGAGCTTCTCTCGCGTGAAGCGCTGGTGACGGGAGGAGTTACAGCTGTTCGTAATAATAAATAGCAGCTTTGTAAGGAGCTATAAATGAAAAAAATGTTCGAGCGAAGTAGGCAGTTGCGATTCCGTCCGAAGCAAATTCTTTGCCAGACGTATTTAATGTTTTAAATAATGTTCACTAATTGAATTTTCATTTGCGAATTCTTTCAGTTGCTCTTCTGATAGAAATATTTTACCTCCGGGGCAAAGACCTGAAATACCAGAATAAATTGCTCCTGAATGATTACAGAATACAATTACAAAGTTCTATGAGGTTGCAGGACATGACAGAAGTCACGAACCAGTTGCGCAAGATGCTTCGAAGTCGTATACTCAAGGCAGCAGAACACACGACTGAAGTCAGAATAAATTCGGATAAATTAAGTGGCACCAATTTCGCTGGGAGGCGGTGTACGATGTAGTCGTACTTTGAAATCTCGCGTAAACCACTTTTCTTGCCTCTCTTTGCACCACCATGACTTGTCAGACAACTGAGCTAGAGAGCTGTTCAAACCCTCTAAAGATGCGGGAAGTCTTCTAGTGTAGAAAGGACAGTTTGAAGTTTGTTTTGTTTTTTTAAAAAAGGACAGTTTAGAGTTTGTTTTGTTTTTGTGGATGACGTTTTAATGTGGGTAGTTATATGCATTTTTGGCCTAGGTCACCGGGCCCTGGGCGCTAACGCCAAGAGCAAATTTTAGACTAAAGTTTTTATAGGAAACTAGGCTATAATACGAGTCGTTAGAGCCTTTGATTGGCCATCTAGCGTTTCTGGTTCAAAAGTTATGGCCCAAAAGCCACTTTTTCTGCATTTTGCAGAAATGCAAACATTGCAAAAAAGTGGCTTTTTGGCCATAACTTTTGAACCAGAAATGCTAGATGGTCAAACTTTCCAATTTTTTACAAATCTAAAGAAGAAGACTTCCAGCATCTTTAGTGGGTTTGAACAGCCCTCTAGCTCAATCGGCTGGCGAGATATGGTGGTGCAAAGTAATGCAAAAGTGGCTCACTCGGGCTTACGGCTCCGAAGGTGTTATGCTTTCACAAACAATTTGCTACTGGGACAAGCAACAATCTGCTGACAGTAATATAATCCAGTTTCACCTCACTCTGAAATGCACTCAATCTTCCCATTTCTGCGACTGTTTCATAGCTTCGAACTGAATCTTTCGCCATCACGATTGCGATCTGACTAAAGTTCACTCAGGATCCGAGCAACCACGCATTGTGGCGTCATCAACAACTCCCATTACCCGGCCTTCAAAAATAACAACACAGCTTATCATAAATTTGGGAAATATTGAATGCAGGCTGGAGGGCTTGTAAATTATCGCTTAATCTTAAAAGTATTACTGGCTGAAAGTCATCTGCTGTATATATCAACCAAACGAACTTGAGCGTGAAATTAAGCACACAACTGGGGGAGCCAAGCTGGAGGCCAGCCAAAAATATGGAGGGACATGGCCCCCCCCAGGCCCCCCTTAGAATTGCCACTGATTGTCGTGAGTTCAAAAGGNTACATCAACCGCAAGNAAAGCCAGAAAGCACCTACAAAAGCCAAATACAAGATAAATACACAACGATACTTTTAANCACCCATTTATTACAGGTTGCGCAGCACTTTTGAAAGACAATGTATATACATACACTGATACGGAATAAAGCTCAATCAATTAGTAAATGTGTAAATAGTAAATCAATTAGTAAATAGTAAATGTCGTGCTAAAGAGTAACTTGAAACAGCAAAACTAAGAGCATGAAACACCAAAACTAAAAATTATAAACTATTATAAACTCATAATGCAGGGTTTGCAATTAGACATATATAATTCCGTGTCCTGAAAAAATGTCCAGATATCTGCCAGTGTCCAGAAATCTACCAAAATCATCTTTAAATCTGCCAAACCGACATAAAAATTGAATTGGTCAAAACACGCCATAAAAGGCTAATTTCATTTGGCCTTTTTTTCAAAAATTAAAAAAAGCCAAAGGAGTTCCAAAAAGGCCAAAAATTACAAATTTGACCTCAAAAAAGCCAAACTGGCAACACTGATAAGAAACTGAGATTAGAAAAACTTGTTTCTTCTGTTGGTGCAAATCTTCACACAACGATTCACGTGATCAATTGTTTTTCTGAAAAAGGGGCTGAAAGAGAAACACGAAAACCGATCTTCTTCAAACACACACCTTTCACAAAATCATTAGATCACTAGGTCAGCCCAAAAATTACTAGATCTTGTAAAAAATCACTAGGCGTGGCACCAGTGACAACACCTGTATTTTCACAAGCCTGGTGATGCAAGGGCAATAGTTGCTAACTTGACGTCACGGAAGTGTTTGAATGGAAAAGCGATGTCACTGCAGATCGTCTAATTGTTGTGTTTTGACAATGCAGCCAAGGCGTATTATTTAGGCGTTACGTTTCAACAATGTTACTGCCAACTCTGTAGGAATGTTCTTATGTCTTCTGAAAATGAATAGAAAGCTTCATTTGGATGAATCAAAACACGCTCAGATTGTTATATTACAACAAGACAAATAATCAGAGCGTCAGATTAGTACTAAACTTAGATGTAGTAGGACTGCTGTCCATAATCCTTTCAAGAATATCGAAAAATTGGCCACATGCTCTGACAAGCCCAAGTCTGGAAAACCCCGGAAAAACAAGCCAAAGAGACGGTGATCCACCAGAAGGATTCGCTATGCGCTGCTTCAGAAAAGGTACCGTTCTTAGTGGAAGAACAATAGGCGAAGACTAAGTAAGGAGTTTGGTCTGAAACCCTGCACGCCTGCTGGGAAGCCAAAACTAACCAATGCAATAAAGTCGCTTTTCTAAGAAGCATGATCATTGGACCAACGACCAATGAACAAAGTCCTTTGCTCAGATGAATCAACTGTGCAATAGATTGTGACAAGACACCACTGTGTTGGAGGCCAGTCAGACGATTCGACGACCGATACACAGCTTCCTCCTTGATACGCCCCCAGCACACCCGTATTTTAAGGCTTGTGTGTAAAACACATTCTTAGGGGGAAATAGTTTTGCTTTATTACATGTTTAAAACACATTTTTTGAGCCCAATAAATATTGGGCTGGCGCAAAAACCTTTTGGGGGAAACTGCCACCGAATTCCCCCTGTGGCTAAAGGCCTTCACCTCAGCGTAATGGTTTGCGGCAGTGTCATCAAAAGGAACAGCTGGTTAGTGTTTCCTACCCAAAGGATTGATGATGAACGGCTCCAGATATCTTGAACTTTTGAAGAAGTTAGAAAACCATATGAGTGTGCATCAGTGCGATGCATTCATGCATGACTCCGTCGCTTGTCACAGGTCCACGATAGTTTCATTATTCTTACAAAAAGTCAAGACCCTGGGCTGGCCGGGAAACAGTGCGGATCTTATCCCTAATGAAAATTTATGGACTAACTGACAGACCAAGTTGCACATATGAACCCTACAAGCCCAACACTCTGGAAGAGGCCATCAAGAAAGTTAAAGAGATTAGTGCAGGATTTTGCAAAGAACTTAAGTATGCCCCGGCGGTTGCTAGCAGTCATCGAAAGAAATGGTGGACACACAAAATATTAAAATCATTCAGGCGGAGCACTATTTCGGAAAAAATGCAAGTTTGAAGGACTTCCGCTGCCTAATTTTTTCTGTACTCGTTAAATGTTTGGTTTCCTTTGAATGGTCGTATTTTTTCCCCTGGCAGTATGTTAGTACAGTGGTGATAGCGAAAGCTGAAGAGATTAGTAAGCGGATAAAAGCAGAGGTTCTTAAACTACAGTATGTACAGTCCATTGACATCAAGGGTATGGATGTATGGAGAGGGGTTGCGTGAAAACATTTTACTAACTGCAATGCAAAATTAATGCCCAAGCTGCACAACAACGGCCCAATTCATAAGTGACGGTAAATAAAAGGAACTGATGTAAACTTAAGGCAGTGATTCTTTACCTGGGGTAAATTTACCCCTAGGTGTAAATTTCATCTTCCAATAGGGTAAATTAACTGAACCATAAAATGCAGCAAACGTAATTTTTTTAAAATCATTATAAATTTTAAGAGTTTGTTAATTTCGTATTTTTAATAAATGAACACTATTGAGTGTATTGGGAGTAAAGCTTGTAATTATGTTTGATAAATGGGTAAGGTGTGTAAAAAAGGTTAAGAAACACTGACCTAAGAAAACAAAAAAGTGATATTTGACTGAAGCCAACGCTGGTTTATTAGCGAGTGAAAAAAATTGCCATAAGTTTACATAGCCAGGCGTCCTCTTCATAGTGCATGTGTGAGGTAAGTATGAAAACGTTTGAGAAACAATAAACCATTGTTGCTTGTTGTAGAGATATTTGCATTTAACATCAAGACATGAAATTAAAAGAACACGAAAAAGAAACTGCGTATGATTTTGCTGTTTTTACTTTTATGCATGGATGAAAATCGGGTGAGTGCCAACAAATTGTATAGCTGGCTAGTGCTTCTTACAGAATCCAAATATTGGAGCATAAAACTGGGATAGACTTAACAGTTTCATCAACACTAAAAAAGCCTTCAAAATACTATACATGTTTCATTTTGAGACGTTTGGGATTATTCTTAATCCATCTTCAGTCAAAAAATAAAGCAACACTTGGCAATGTCAGCAATTCAAAACCATAAGGTTTTGTGACGCAAGAAAAAACAGTGCTGTGACGCAAAAGACGTCAAACGCAAACCCAAGAGAGCCAGCCACGTCAAAATCGCTGAAAGCAAAGGCAGGGCCAAAAGTTATGCAGAGAATTTTAAAACAAAATCTACGTAAGGCCATAATTTACGACAAGCCGAGGCCAGCAGCGAGAGGCGATTCACAAACCATTGCAAGCGAAGGATGCAAAAAAATTAAACAAATTAGTACTGCAAGTCTACATCTAGCACCAAATGTCCACGTCAACACCAACTGAAAGAATTTGCTCAACTGTCTGAAAGAATTTGCTCAACTGTCTCTTATTCATAGAACACACACGATCGGAGATCATTTTAAGTATAAGGACAAACAAGCACACCTGGAACGATGCAATGTGGTATACAAATTTAAATGTTCTTGTG
>JGI24021J15306_10001336_pt1 | contig 23794 bp, 14 predicted proteins | sample Ectturendosymbi1_FD_15306 | JGI IMG/M metagenome (IMG submission 15306) | reverse complement strand
ACTCGTAATTTATATTTCAAATTTCAAAGTTCTCACGGACCCTCTGAAAACGTTTCGCGGACCCCCAGGGGTCCGGACCACCGGTTGAGAACCACTGATTTAAATGTTTTATGCTTTCTTGTATACAACTACTTATTCACGTGATGCGAACCTTGAATTGGAGATAAAGTGATATATAAATAAGGAAAATAAACTAACCAACTGCAGGAGACTCATGGTCCACAGCCAGATCTGCCGAGTCCTCAGGCTGGTGAGGAAGCTCAGTTTCCACGCCTCCCTCCTGAGCCTCCTCAGGCGAAGCAGTATCTGCAGCAGCTTCTTGTTCCGGTGGGGAAACATCTTCGTTGTCAGCTGGAGCTGCTTCATCGCTTTTTGCTTCTGAAGCTGATGCGGGTTTGCTGCTCTCTTCTGAGAATCAACACAGGATTACTCAGCTCGTTGCCAGAAACTTCCCATTTGCTACAAGGCATTCAAGCATTTAACCATTGCAGTGGAAAAGCACATGAATTCGAAAGGATTAGCAAAACGAAGCTCTTTCTTTTTTATAAGCTGGTAACATTTTACATAGTAGTAAAACGAGTTGCCGATGATGGATTACCGCTACTGTATCATTAGAACAACCTCGAGTGGCAGGTACGGTGGAAGCAGGCACTGATGTCCACTCCGATGACGTAAATTCTTCCGTTGACACGTTGACCGACCCATCATCCTCGTCATCTTCAGAAGTGGGATAGAGGTCATCGAGTTCTTCCAGTTCAATGACAGGCCCTTCGCGACAGAAAAGATTGCACCGTTACAGTTGTACACAGGGAACGGCAAGCACAGTTCTGATTACTTGCCACGATTTTCTTTTGGCGATGGGGTTTGTCAGGAACAATGCCGGATTGCACAATAAAGATTTTCGTGAAAAGCTTAAAGTCGGACCTCGAGAAAGCCTGATGCAAGGGTGATATACTGTACTCAAAATATGTTGATATAATGCTTTCCTTTAATTGACTAGCCATGCTTCATATAAACTGAAACATCTCTTAACTGCTTGAGTTCCTTTATGCAGAGCTTCGAAAAAATTGTTTGTGGTTTTCACTACGTTTTTTGCTGGAGGTAGTCAATCGTCCTACTTTTCAATATCATGAGAAGAAATTGCCGAGCAAGATATTTGAAAGGTGGAATCGAAATTGGAATTGCAAATGATTCGCTTATAACTGATTTTGCAACGGTAGAAACGGCTGTGTCATGAAATTTTTAATAAACACAAAAAACAGGCTCACTACCAAACAGTAGGCTGGGGGGACGCACAATAATAAATCAAATGCTCGGCTTACATTTTCTAGGATTATTGACTTGGCCTTTAAATCCGTTTTCCATCTTATCATAAAATTTTTCAAGCAAGTGCAACATCCTGTGTCGATCTAAATATCCGGTTTCTTCCGTATCGAGAGCTGAAAAAAGCTGTGAAATACCAACTTTGTTAAGAGTTTCAAAAATTAAAACGGGAAGTACAACTAAAGCCAACCAAAAATACCATCCGTCAAGGCGGAAGGACAAAAAACAACGTCGGATTCGGATAAGTTGCAAACGTAGCCTTGGCAAATGTATCATTATGTGTCATTATCATTATGTATCAGTTGCAAATGTATGATTATTATTCATAGCTCATAACCAACAGACCGGTATTATTTAAATGCTTTTTCAATTCACTATTGCTATTTTGCAATGCTTGGCAAAACCAAACCACCATCAGATTTTGCTTTGAACGTATATACGATTAGCATAACTCCACGTGGCGAAGGATATGTGCGATGAGTACAAATGTGTTCGAAAATCGCGGCATATAGGGAGGTCTGCAAAGTACGATAATACCGTCAAAAACATTCCTTTCCACACTTCGTGTTCAAACGTGTTTCTAAAGGCGAGAGCACACTGATCAAGATGGCGCAGCAATTGTTTGAAGTCGGACATGGGCATGTTGCAAACGTAACCCTCGACGTACTGAAAAAAACACATACACAAGTATCACCACAAACTTCTTCACAAGGAAGTTATTTTGTATGCTTAGATTCTATTAAGAAACTGAAACGACAGATATAACTAAAACCCCAGCAAAAACATAACGTTACGGGTGTAAAAATACGATTAAGCAGTGCATAAAAATTAAGCCAGCACAACATTCATTGTATTGGTTTGAAACTATTGCATAAAACTAAATGCTTGATAAAATCTAAGCATAGGCGTCAAACTCTGGCCCGCCGGCCAAATTTGTCCTTAGTTTAAGTAAATTTGGCCCGCAAAGCAATACCAAATGATTACTAAAGCTGGTCCACCGATATTATACAGCGCATGTACCACTGAAACTTCAAACCGCACATTTCCCTGATTGTGTTTAGGCGCGTCAATCAGGACAGGACAGTGTAATGTTTGTAACGTCACACCAGTCACATTCACCTCGCGTGGAAGAAGATTTTTTTCAATATTTATCAATGTTGGCCCGGCTTTGTACAAGTTTTAAATTTGGTTCACCATGTATTTGAGCTAGATACCCCTGATTTAAGTGGTTAATTCTTCAGCGTTCTTAGTTAAACATCCGATTGTAACTAACTACCTGTGTCACCACTAAGATGCTCCAAGTCAAGACTAAAACAATATGAAAATTTAGGAAACCAACACCGAGACCATGTGAAAATTTGAGAAACCAAAACCGTGGCCACACATTTAATTGTGTGTTTTGGTCAATCTACAATGACGTCAGTTTGAAAAGACAGTATTAACGTCACATCACACCTACAAAAGCGGCAAACATTTTTTTGATTTGTCAAAAAATTCGCCGAAGGCTGAAGCCAAGCACGAACCAAACATATCAGAACCAAACTAGTGTGACTTGTTTTCGGTGCAATGTAGAAAACAATCTGGGAAAATAACTCAAACAGTACGACCTGATTTAGACGAAAGAGTTGTATTGATAATCGCTGTGCAAGTGAAGTGACAACTTTGAAAGACATGTGGACCATAAATAAACGCATTGCAGAATGCGGTATTTTTGCAGAATTGCAGAAATTGCGGTATTTTTCTTACAGTACCTGCGCGTATTCGTCAATACTTAGCGTAGCGCCTGTTTCATCTGTTGCTTCCAGTTGTTTGCTGTATTGCACCACTGCGTGTTCGAAAAGAAAGAAGAACTTGAGGTTATCATCATAAAACAAACTGACAAAAAAACAATAAAATCGAACTTAGAACCGTTCGTAACTGGACAAGAAAAATTCGAAGCATGATTTCCGTGATCTGTTAGCAGTGAAAAGATACTGCACGTGGTCAGCTTCGTGGGACCAAAATTATACATTGAAGTGTAGCACAGCAGCAAGCGCAAATCCTGGTTGCCGACGAGCAAATGCTTTCTAGAAATTTATTAAAAGCTTGCAATATCACGAGTCAAGTCGATCCCATAAAACTAATTTATAACTCTGGCTACACTGAAAGTTCCTATTCTGAAGACGCTGCTTTCATAAACATATGTGCGCTAAAAACAAAGAGACCTAACACCGCGCAGCTTCAGTTTTGTAGATTTTTCCAAAAAAAAATAGATTTTCAGATTCCACTAAACCTAAAATCAATATAGCGTTTCAATAAGACGCGTAATAACACATTTTTCAAACAAAATAACAGTGTTTATCAAACAGAGGGAGGCTTATTGACAGTATAGAGCATATAGAAATTAATTAAATCATAGCGCTTCTTTAGCTGCCTGCAAGTGACAAGTCGTGGCTTGACATTACTGCAACGATGAAAACAACGAACGCTATTGTTAGAACATACAAACAGTATACCTGCGGTGCTATCAACCGCCAGATGAGAGGAAATTTCCAGAAACGAGTACAGAGCATTTTGAACCAACTGCAACTGTAACCGTCCAGCAGGATCCAACAACCATTGCGCGAATTGAACCTAAACAGCATTGGGCATGTACTTTTTTATCCTTACTTCCACTACAGCACACCGGGTAGTTGACATATTCAAGCACATAATTCTGTCGTTAAACGTACAAAAACACTTCAAACATTTACATTTGCTTTCAAAATATTTGTGCAGTAGATGTTGGCCATGTGCAGGAATTCCAACATACTTTTAAAGCTTTCGCAAGAAACATGTCAGTCTTATGCTTCAAAAATAGCTATTTTGGAATTTGAAAACCACATTGCAAATTATGAATGAACACTGATTTAATTTGACAATAAGAGCTTTAAGTTTGCGCAAGAATGCGAAAATAAGGCATTCTATTTTAAGAGAACCATCTGAGAGTTGAAGCATTAAAGGCAGTTATGGAGCTGAGACCGAAAACACGGAGGCCGAGACTAGAGGCCCGAAAATTTTCGGCTTTGCTTATTTTTCAAAAAAAGTCACGCATATTTCTGAAATTCAATTTCGTCGCATTTCATTCATTTTTGCCAACTTTTTTACTTTTCCTCCACCAAGGACCAGGCTGAACCTGAGCAGGTTTGCTGCTAGAATTTTCAAAAACGAGTTGGCAGGACAATCAACATCTTGAGATACAAGGTTCGAAACCTGCACCCCTCGAGACCGAGACGAGATATTCAAGACCGAGACTCACAAAAGTGGGCCTCGAGACACGTCCCGAGACCCTGTCTCAAGACTCTATCACTGATGGAAAGCTTCAAGTTTGTGTTGTCATACTTTCAACATTTGATTTCTTTGCTCCACAGCGTCCTCCCTTTGTCTTTCCTTCTCCTCCATTTCCAGCCGTTGGTGACGAGCGCAACTCTTCAGTTTCGCCAATCTAAGCACAAACGTACGAAAATGAACTGTAAAAGTTTCCGAGGTCCACATTTTGCAATTGCCTCTTAGTCAACCAATACCAGCAGTAAATTTGCATTTTTACTTTTTTGTATCTGTACGCTATCTATCGAAAGGAATCCTTTTCTCAGCCAAGAATCAGACACTGACCTTAACTTAACAGAATATGTACTTTGCCCACGGAAAAGGCATCTTCAGATCTTATTCAAATAAAATCAACGCTGCTTAATGCTTTAAGTCAGTGCCATCAGCATACAATGAAATATACAAAAGCATATTTCCGAAAAGATCTTGAAAACATAACATGGCGTACGCAATTTCATCAATGCACTCACAAACGTTCACGCGCTTCAGCGCTTATATTTTAAACAAAACAACTGTGACCAATAAATATTTTTTCACTATTGTTGAACAGCATTTGGGTCGGAGTGTTGGGAACTCTCAAATCGGCGGTCTACCATAAGATAAACCGCGATGTGGAGCTTTATACTCATTATCACAAAAATCCCTAATAGAGTTTCTGTCCGTTAATGTGTGACATTTGCCAGTTAACCGAAAAGGGAGATGCTGGAAGAACCTTGATCAATTACTACGAACTGCATGGTGCCTGAGACCAGTCTGATCCAACGCCAATTGATGCGGAACTTTAGTGGTAATTCCCACGAATGTGTTACAACACTAATATTGCCAAGCTTTCTTGATCAACGCAGAAAACATTTGCTACCATCATTACAGGATGGTCTGTTGGAGATTTGAATCACCATTAAAAGGAACTTTAACTCTTAAGATTCAAAGCCCAATCGTTTCCATCGCCCAATCATTGCGAAGATTTCAGCGAACGATCCTCGCCACAGCTTTCAAGGCATGGCTCAAAGGTATAGACGTGAATTTCTGCTCGGAAATTTTCGTAAACTTAGCCTCATCAACTCTTCTTCGTGGGGCAAATGTTCCTGCACTGCGGGAACCGACACCACCCGTTTCGACATGAGAGATCAAAGCTAGTGAGAAACCAAACAGCAACAGAAATCCTTCACAGCTCAAAAACATAGAAATTTCATTTGGATAACCGTAATTCGCTAATCTGTAGAAATTGATCCATGTTTAGAGACACAAGTTGTGAGTTTCAGTACATACTTTCCGTACACTAGTTCTTCTCAACATGTCCACGGTGCATCCGGCGTGATGGGAAGGACGTTCCTTCGTGACGTAGCGGTTGTTACATTGTATTTTTTGTTTTCTTTTTTACACAAATCTTCTACAAAAAATTCCCCACTGTCTTGACGGTAGCAAACTATCTCTTTTCAGATGTAATGTGTTTCGTCACCTCAGTTTTTGACTCTGTACCACTGCAGCACATGCATGCAAGTTCACTGGAGAGTTTATAGGATACGAGGAGGGTATTGAAAACCTCGTCAACTCTGGGACAGGCACCGTGACTTTTATCAACCAGGTTGCTGTCGGTCATTTCCGAACTTGACCCAATTCCTCAAGCGTCTGGTTTTTAAACGTAGATCTGCTTAAACCATCTTGTCTGGGTTATTTCGGTCCTTTGTTGTTTTTTTTTAATTTACGTATTTTTCTTAGAATTGACAAAACTGAAAAAGACCACTCGAAATATTTGTTTTAACAACAAAAAATTAGCTTTGTAACGTTATCTAGCACACACTGCAAATCTTTGGAGCGCCAAACCTGAGTTGGATTGGATGGAACTAATGCAGCTAACGTTTTTTCACTTCGGTCAATGTAAGATCGCCTGTTTTGTGACAATATTATTGCGCTTCAGATCAACCTGGAAAGCAAGTTCAGATCAACCTAGAAAGCAAGTGTTTAAACTGCAGTTTATTCTTTCTTTAATCTTAAACAGCACAGTGGTCAGCGAACCTTTATGCCCATTACGATTAAAAAGTGCGAAAAGTTATCTAAAACTTTGTTTGCCGTAACATCTGGACGAGCGCGTTGTGCATGACAACACCTTAAGTGAACAGGTATGTGTGAACAGACTGCTAAACGAAATCTTGATTTTATGTAATATGATGTCATTCTGCATGAAGGAATTATTATCATTACGCACTGCAGGACACTTGTCGTGTTGTCTCCTTGGTACCATTGCTAGGTTTCCAAAAAGAGGATCATGTTGGAGCGAAGCAAGGATGAAAAAGAAAGTACGATTAAACGTATACAATGGAGATCGCCTGAGAAGCGGAACAACTAAAATGTGGGGTAACCGGAAGCCAGACCAAAAACTGCAGCAAGCCAATCGCCCTGCAGAAGAACCTCACTGTTCTATGATATAAACCAGTCTTTTAAGGCATGTGCTAATATCTTGTGCAGTTAAAGTCTTGTAAGTACAAATCATTAAAGCATTAACTACCAGCAAAACGATGCAGATATCAAATAACGTTACTTCTTCAGAATCATCAACTAATGAGCTTCAGGACCTGGGTTTTCCTTGTCAACTATCTTTTCGTTTGTTTTTTTTTTCAAACTTAGTCCCAGTGTTTCCGTAAGTGCATGACAGCCTTGCTAACGACAGCATAGTGCCATTTGAAGCAGTTAAAGTATCATAACGGAAATAAGCATATGGATGGGTTTTCTTTAGAAGAGTGCTAGTGGTCGAGCGTTCCGGAGACTTAAATTGCCGGAAGCGCATTGTCAGTATGCAGGTGAATGCCAGCAACCTCTTGAAACAACTTGACGCGAATGCGGAGCACAGCAATCTGTGTTTTCAACCTTAACTGTTCAGTATACACCTGGTCAGTTTCTCGAAGCTTAAGGATTCTGTGTGAGAGCACGGCAAGCGAGATAGCTTTGTAAGGCCGTCTACGAATAAGTGGTTACTCGGCGTATATATGTCCGGTTCGTACAGTCATGGCGGCTCATGGAGGTAGATCAGGGATGCTCAATATGTCGATCGCGATCTACCAGTCGATCTCAGAAGTACTGTGGGTAGACCGCATGACATTAACACCTTGGCTGATTCCATTCAGTGCAAGTTATCAGAGTAAAGTCAGGTAATGGCAGAAATGTACATAGATAATGTTGTGCAAGATGGGCTCATGTGGGTATGCAAGGTACACCAACATACATTGTAGAAAGAATTCTCAATATATTTATTAATAAATATATGTTTTGCATTTTTCTAGTAGGTAGATCACTTGTTCATTTTATAAGTAGCTTGCAAGATGAAGAAGTGTGAGCACCCCTGAGGTAGACCCACACCCATATGCGTAGCTTCAACAAATCTGCGATTAAGGAAACATACAATCTTACGGTCTACTTTGATTACGGCAATGATTTCAAACAGCTTTCGAAATACACTGGGTTGCACTGCATGGTGACTGGAGACGTTTTTCACAGCAGGTAAATCATCCAGCATAGCCCAGACATAAATTCAGGCCATGACAACAGAATCAACAGCGTGGTAGACCATGCTTGTGTTTTGTAGGTTTGTCTTATGCATTGTGACAAAAAGAGAAAATGCCACAAATATCAGAAACGCTCAGTCGTCATAAGTAATGTATGGCGGTAGAGGCTAAGTGGTCATTTTGTTTCGCAGTACAGTACTGGCTTGTGTTTGAGTGCGCGCAGTGTTTGACCGCAATAAGAACCGTAAATGCGAAGTTGACCACAGATTTTGGTAGGTTATTTTATGAATGCTTCACTTGATACGCGAAATCAGGCCCGTAACTAAAGGGCGCAGGGGGGGGGCGAAGTCCCCTGCAAAATGTGTTGGACATAGTTTAAAAAATTTGGGCCCCTCTCAGAAAACTCTTCGCCCCCCTGGCTTCCCAAGATGGTTACGGACCTATGCGAAAGTAAGGATAAAACATCTCGAGATCACCAATAAGATCGATTTTCATAAGTACCGTGCACAATATAAGTTGCATTCATGCACAGGTGTTTGAAACATGTACTCTTACGATTTTGAAACCTTCAGCGTTTTCATGAGAATTGACCACATTGAAGGTTTATTAAACACGCCCTTAACAGTTTGACGCAGGCACTGCTCAAGAAAAATGACCGAACTTATTAAGCGTTCACATAAAATGCAACATCATTACCAAGTAGTGTAGTCTAAAATTAATATATAAAATTATATATGCCCCCCTAAAATATAATATGTTTAAAAGCTCAGGAAGAGTGAAACCTGGTCGTGCTCTGGAGTGACACATAATGCTACAATTTTCGTTCGTTTTTCCTTTTGACGATGTTTAACGTTTTTTCGCTCGACATGAAACGGCAAAGTCGGCTTTAATTTAAACACAATTCTGCAGATCTGTCCTGGAATGTGGTGGCAAAGAGTCAAAGACACACGGACATATTTGGACGAGGTTCATAGAAGTGACACCACACGAGACCATGCTTCGTTTGAGCCGAAGGTTGCCTTCGCTTGATTGAAAAACTGTAAGAAACTGGTTTCTGCGGTACTTGGGCAGGGCCGTCGCCAGCGGGTGGCCAGTGGTGCCCGGCCCCCCATTTGACATCGGTTCCCCCCATTTCACATTTGGCCCCCGGTTGCTACGTACATCCAATACTGTATTAAAAAAATGTGGCACCCCCTTCTGGTTTCTGGCTCCTCCTTCTGGTTTTGGTCCCCCCCTGCTGCTAAATCCTGGCGACGGGCCTGTACTTGGGAAAAAAATCGGTGTTCATCACTTCGGACGGGAGTTGAAAAGAGCAAGTGCCCACTTAGGAAGACCGGTGCAATGAATTTCGTAGACCCAAACAAACACAGCAATTTAAGCAAATCTTTCTGATAAAGTGGAAGTAGCAGAGAAGTATCAACAGAGAAAAATCTTCTGAGGTTCAGCGAAATCAGCCAAGATGCCAGACATTTCATTAAATTATGCCTTCAATTCGACACACAAACTCTGTTTTTTCTCTGATAGTTAATGTCAATATATGAGAACTGGGAAAGTGACGACAGCAGCATGACACATTTACACTGTTACGAAAACGAATTTATTAGTTTGCTATTAATAAGCTACTAATGGCATCAAATCAAATCCACCTGCCAAAAGATTAGTTTTAAGCTAGTGATGGGCCAATCGTGCCACGCGAAGGTTTGCTAAAGATTGCCCGCGTACACTAAAAATTGCCAGCGAAGCCAAAAACCATGTCCTTTTACGGCCGGAAAAGCTCGAAATTTCATGTGATTAACAGCCACGAGAATAACCGTACTCACTCTGAAAAAAACGCTTAGTGCTGGCTTGAAATTGTTGTTGAAAAATTTAGGATAAGACATTTTTAGTTATTTGTTCCTAGCCATGAAGAAGAGCCTCGAGAGAACTCTCTCGATCTGTACGGTGCTCTAAGAATAACATTGGACAGCCTGGTTCTAAATGCCCCGCGAAAACAGCAAGCTTGGCCATATCTGCTGAGCTGTGCGCGCACACAAGACTTTAGCAAGGCGCCCATGTTGAATATCGAAGTAGCCTACGTACAGGGATTAGAGCGCTGGTGAACTGTCAGTCACATTTTTCCAATACAGCAATATAAAAATTCTTATACAATTATTGTTCCCAGGAAGTCCAAAATTATGTCAGAATCAAACGACTTTACAGCACTGAGTTTTGCGAACATTTTCAGTGTAATACTGTATCAGCAGAGTGATGGATAGGAATTTATTATGCCATTCTACGTCATAGAACTACAGACAATCAAACCTTTACCATGTAAAATCTACAGCTTGTGTGCCTTGGTATTATATTGTACCTGTATTGCCACTGCCAAGCGTAAAGGAAAAAATTAGACCGAGCAACGGTGGCTCGCATTCTTAAAGGAGGCTGCTGATGGTGCCCACAAAGTGCAGTTAATATTATGTTGTTGCTTAAAAATGGAAAGTTGTTCTATCAAAAAAACATCGAAAAAATTCCAAGTAACTGCATGCGGAGTTTCCGCACAGAATATTTTAAAACTTGGTATTGTATGGTTTCTGATACATATTACTTAAAAATTGATAACCTAGACCAGGGTTTCCCAACCTTTTCAATGTCATAAATTTTGCTGAGAACTAGTGGACCCTTTTAATAAAAACCAGTTAAAACTGTTACGCACAACTGCAAGTGGTCTCTACTAGAAAAGATTATTATCCACTTTGCGCGCCATTGAACTTTTCGCGTAACAAACTGACATTGCATGACAATCAAACTATCCAACGAATGTAATTATGGGTAATAACAAGCGCTGCTAAGGGTGGGATAATTGCATATAATTGGCATTAGGTGGAAAAAAGGCGAAAAGTTTGTTCACCAGGCATTGAAATATTCAGTAACAGTGTTGTCAGATGACGAAATGCGCAACCAGATTTTCAAAATCTGGTGAAATTTGAAACGACTTGGTGACAAAAATGAAGTTTGGAACCAGACGAAAATCTGGTGAGATTTTATAATGTTTTGCAGTTCATGAAAAATAAAATTTTCTCCAGAAAAATCCAGCTTTTTCTTTTTTAACATTGAATTTGGAAACACTGTCTCTATAGCTCGCCTTCTCAGGCATCATTACAGATTGGTTAGCCAAGCCAGCCTGAAGGGTATGGTCCCTTCACGAAGTTTTTAGTCAGTGTGAGAGTTAGGGTTGATAGCTTGAGGTTGGAGTTAGTGATAGGGGTTAGAAATAAGGTTTAAGTCAGGGTTAGACTTGAAATTTTGGTTTTTCTAATCAATTAACTCATTCTGCTGCACGGCGAGTAGTTCGGCATTTCGTTTTTTTGCTTTTATCTTGTACATACAAAGGTCATGGACCCCAAAAATCTTTCTGTGGACCCCGGGCTGGGAAACACTGACCTAGACGTTGCACGTTGTGGATCAGTTCTTTAAAACTGCAACAGCGAATGTGAGAAGTTTATTGTCTTAATTTTTAGGAGCATTAATTTACATGGATCAGCCCTACTCAGGCAAACAGCAAGGCTAACTGATTAATGATGACTGGCGTTTCACGAATATGTAGCGTGGGTCGTATAACAAGGGGCCGATGTTGCGAAAGTGAAGCTTCCTACCATTGGTGTAGTGCGAAAAAATAAGTGAGGTAACGCTCTACTGAAAGGAAGATGTGACTTGGTATGGTCAACATAGTTCAGAGTCTCAGAGGTTTTCTCAAGATTCTAGGAGTTTTTCTGTTTGCAAATTCACAATCAAATTACAATACAGCCGCCGAATTTTATGAATTTAGGTCTATTTATTTGTTTTACAACGGGTAGCAGCATTTTGGACCAGAAGGATGTTAAACACGAAGCTCAAGCTCAATAAAAATTATGCGCAATTTCGTGACCTCAGTAATCGGCTCTATAAGTAAGACACACATGAAAAGTATCTCAAGGGATTCACAAAACACTGCAAAGAAAAAACGCGACCACAGTTTACATCAGTTCACTAGTGCGAGATCACGTGCAAAATCAGAAGTTGAGATACGTGCGCTTGACATGTGAGTGCAACATGCATAACAACAGTTGCTTTAAGCGCTATATTTAAGAAACCCTTCGTGCATCCCAAAGTGTATCGTGGCACTGATACCTCAAAAAGCAAAATGTAACCGAGCCACCAATCGATCTTAGAGTTATACTCCAGCACTGATCGCACTTAAATGCCTTCCAGTCTCTACTGTACTTAAATCATTCTGAATTTGCAAAATGCATTGGCAATAGTTTTATCCAGCCTTTTTCCAATGTGGGGTTCCTAGTACCCATGACAAACATGAAATTTATGAGAGAGAACGAAAGTTTTACCTGCCTCACAAACGCATCTGGTAAAAATGCATTTTCGCCCAACAGAAGTTACTGCTGCACAACAACCAACGGTTTTCCTCAAAAATGGAACTCATTTTGCCTCATAACATTTTCTTAAAATCTGAATTGTTTTGTTCCAAACCCATGTGACCAATTGAGACGTCATCCACACAGGGTTGGGAATTTGGCCTTTTTGAGGCCAAATTGTGAAAAATTGGCCGTTTTCAGAGGTGGTTTGGCCGCAAATATTTGTTTGGTCTTTTTTGAGTATTTTTGAAAATTTGGCCGAATTGTGACCAAAATTATATGTGGAACCACATTCCGAAATTTAAACACTCAAAATGTCATCATGTGCATTCTCACAAGCACTCTTCCCTTCCTGACAGTTGCAATTACCCAGTTTAACATTTCAAACCCAGAGAATGAAATAGTAAACAACGACGCATAATGATCATTGTTATGTAATCAATCGATCGAACTTCTAATCTGCAATTTGTTTCCTGAACGCATTGGCTGCAGTTCACGCTGCTTTGCCGATGAGTATACAACTGTAATAAGTTGATGGTGGGTTGTTAGGCATCGTGAGATCAGTCGACTGGTTGGTCTCTAGTATATTGTCAGGTATTTGCGATGATTTCGTGTAATATCGCCTATGATAAAAAAACACGTTTGGCCTCAAAGCACGAAGCTTTGGCCGTTTATGAGAGTTGGCCTGGCCATTGTGCTGATGAAGTATCTACCAATCCTGCCAACGTGCCTTTACCAAAGTTTGAGAAAGTTCAATCAAATCTTCATTAATCAATCAGCTAATTCGTCCTGTTTACATCTCACTTCTCTCAATAAAGTTCAACAAACCGCAATTTTCGAATGGTTTGGGAGGGAGGTTGCTCTAGTTCTGTGCAGTGACGGATCTACGCATAGACCACATAGGTCATGGCCTAGGGCCTCGCGCAACTCCTTCCTATGACGACTCATTATTAACTTAAAAGTTGCGACACTGTGCAGGGGCATAACTTCACAATGTACTTTGAAACCAGCGAAAATGCAAACGTCTAGCAAGGACTATACCCCTAATCACTGCAGCACAGAAGTCTCTAGTAGTAAACGATTTGTCAATTCCACTGTTTCTGAAATATGTAAGCTTTAGTAGGCAATTTATAGCGTGTTTGATGCGGATCTATGTTTGGTTGTTTCCAACTAGATAGCCAGTATACATAGTTTGCTTGTTGAAGCTCTAGATGTTAATGAAATCAGCTAGAACAGTTTCTTGTGAGTTTTACTTGGAAAAACGTGTCTACATTGGGCTTACTTCATATAGTTAGCTACGAAAAACTTGTCTTCATGCGAAAATACAAAAAACTTGTCTTCATGCTGCTTACCATCATCCTGTGGCATAGAGGATTAAAAACTCTATTTCGTATTGCTTGGAAAATGACAACTTAAAACGGCATAAATAAACCCTGTGTCCACTGAATGGATTGTGCTGGTTTGGTCCATAAAATATGTGCTTACTGTAACAAAGAGGTTTACGTACAACTAATCAGATCGACAACTAGAAGAGGATATTTTCGAGGGCGGCAACACGGTCCCGTATGTAAATCTATATACCCGTAAAAGAAACCGACAAAAAACGCTAGAAATCACGGAAATTAACGAAGATAACTTCTGAAATACACGAATGGGCTATAAAGTCCAAGAAAAGATCGCATTGCTATTTCTTCTTGAGAAGAATGTAGGAAGGGCTTTAATTTCTGTTGAAGATCTAAGGCAATCGAAGAACCAAAGTCGGTACCACAAAAGATAGATTTTTAGAGGGCACTACCCAAAAGAGGGATACGCTTGCACGTTGCAATTAGGGGAGCAAAAACGAATGAATAGACAGCGTACAGCCCACTGCTCTTCATTTCGCCATCCAGGCTAAGATAGTTAGGTAGTGAAGTACGAATTGTTCCGAACTAGACGCCTAAGGGCGACTCAACTAATCTGAGCCCTAATCTCGAAGGTCGATGAAATATAAGTCAGACCACTGGAATAAAAATATGGCAATATACGCAAAACAAGAAGAATAAAAAGCATCTTGACACACTTCACCGAAAGAAAGTAGATTCCATGAGTCAGTGCAACAGACTTGCATCAAAACCAATTATGCAAGTCGTGAAACTTTCTTTCGCAATTTCACCGATGACATCTCAGGTAGTTCGTACGTCGCCGAAAAATGAGACCTAAGATCTGAAGGTTTTGTGCTTGAAACTGATACCCATTTCCAGTTGCAATGATTTTGATTTATTTTAGTTTTTTTGTAGAGTAGAGCGCAACTGGTGACAATGCATTCAACCAATCGCTATTTCTAGTCATGTTTTAGGGCAGGGGTCGGCAACCTCCGGCCCGCGGGCCGAATCCGGCCTGCCAAGCTAAATCATCCGGCCCGCATCCCCTTTACCAAATTGTAATAACTGCATGGTCCGCTACGATTGTGCCCTCCTTGCAAATTCTTGTATTGAATACTTACGAGGAACTACTTACAAGAAACCACACTGCGCAGGAGTTAATCTGATTGAAATCCCATAAATTCCCAAGGTTTAACAACAGCAAAGGGACCGGAATTGATGGTGGAAAATTAATACGGCCCGCCATTCGTTGCAGAGTTTGTTTTTGGCCCGCGACTCGGGAAAGGTTGCCGACCCCTGTTTTAGGGTGATATTTCGTATGAAGCATCGATTAAAAAAACATAGCTCTATCTGAATATGTACTGTTAAGAAGCGTTGTGTAGTGTGGAGGTACTGATGCATACATTATACCCGGTTGTAAAATAGTTGGTAATATAAACTACTCCAACCTCCCAGGGGTTTTCATGCCTGATCCGGCTTGTAACCAGCTTGGGACGCCAGGAGGGCGACGAGTTTTCCGAGAGGGACCCACATTTTTAAACTAGATCCAACAGTTTTAAACTATGTCCAACATATTTTTCCAGGGGGGGAAATACCCCCTAGTTATGGGCTTGCGTCTGATCAATACATCAATAACTAATTACACATATGTGATTATTAAACAGCTTTTCTTGCAAATTAGTAAGGCTAACTATTGCTCATTGTAACACTTTTAGCATTGCAATACCATCAGCAAAGAAATTCAAAGAAACGTTAATGTCTGACAGACGTGGGCTGTAAGAATCAATTACTTTTTAAACATGAAATACGAGTACAAACACAGCTTACTTATTTATTTCCATTTCATAAACATCTCTCTTCAGGTCTTCAGCCACACGACGTAATCCACGAACATAGGGTGAAGTTTCTTGGAGTTGGCAATATCGCGGATTGTTTCTCATGAGATACTGTGCTAGCAAGTTGATTGGATTGAATGTATCTCTAGACATGGGGCTGCTGGAGTCTTCATCAATGAAACCTCTTTTCTCTGCTTCAATCAAAAGCTTGAAAAATGAATAGAAAAAAATTACTGCACTGCATAAGCATCTGACAGTGACAGCAACATAAACAGAAAAAAAAAACTTTTTGAATGAACACATACAAACTGAAGTAAAACTTTACGCCAACTATTTGAAAATGTTAAACTCACACCTTTTCCATTCCCAAAACTAAAGTGGGTAGCAAGTTTTCAATCAGATATACCCTCAGCTCTGAAGACATCACATTTTCACTAAACCAGTCCTTGGCAAGAATATCCAATGGCAGCTAAAAATAAGCAGAAATATTATCCAATGCTTGACTTACACATAGTCCTCTTACACTTTCTCAGAAATAGCTACATACAAATCCATAAAAATTGGAAAATAGAACAATACATACTGTTCTTTCCAGTCGAACTGCAGCAGATTTTTCATTTTGCATTCGTTTCTTCTTCAATTTATGCAATGAAATTAGCTTTTGTTCCACCAGTTTCTTTTTAGAAAGCATCCACTCTCTGTTATACATGAATAAAGAGCCTTCAATCAAATTCTCTTGACTTTGGCTTGATGGTACTGCAGAGTCAGAGGCATTATCTTCTTCCATTTTCCCATCATCATATTTCTGAAAATGTTAACAGACAAAAGTAGGGAACTCAAACACAAACATTTGAAGTAGTTCTGAGTAATAGCATATTACTTTCTAGATACTGTACAAACAGTGATTTCATGACAATACAGTTTTTCAAACCAGTGATTTTTTATACATGTGAAATAATTTTTTGCAAGAAAACAGCTTTACTGGCACACTCGACTGGTTAGCTAAACAGAGGAGTAGAAGACAGTTATGCTAAATTCAAGCAAGAACTGATGCCACCCACAAAAATAAAAAATATTGTCTTTGCATGAATCTACTGCAGATTACAATGTTTGGATCACTACACCTTGTATGCATCATCAAAAAATATGTCTTAAATCGCCATCAGGATAGATGCTAAAGCTGATTCTGGTGTTGTCATGCGTATCACACCACGCCATAAATTTGAGTTTTTCAAAAACCATTTTTGAGGGCGAAGTTGAACCACGTTTTTGGCCCCTTTAATCAACTATTCCATCACAGATCGTTTATTTGTGCGATAATCGATAGGCAAGACAACTGGACAACTGGTTCTCTGTAGAACATATTTTCAAAATGGCAAAGAGACAAAATGAATATTGTTTTACTGCAGTAAGCCCACCATGGGACCAGACGATTTTGGGCTTAATAAGTGGGGACTACTATACTGAGTAACACACTTCCACCTATTTTATTAACCAATTGCTCCCACTCAATTATAAGTAGCTTTGCCTTGGAGAGGACTGCATCTCAAACGACCCTGGCCCTTCGCAGTCTCCCACTCTCATCTACACAGTTGTAAATTGGTCTATTTGGACCTTATTATTGCAACATACAGTGGTGTCAACTATCAAAGCTAGCTTGTTAGCATAATCTACGCATGTGTTTTTTGTTACTTCCTAATATGCATATGCTGTACTTTGTTGTTTGTAAGAGTGAAAACATGAAATCAAACTTCTTGCACTTGACCATGAGTATCACATCATTTTTATTCCAAGCTTACATTTTTTATTTACATAATTGCTTCAAGAATTTGTTCTATTTTAGCACCAATCATCTTTTACAAAAATGTTTTGCATTTGAAGTCATGATGCAAATCTCCTATCAAGCTTTATTTCCTGAAAGCTTGAAATATGCTTACACATTGTGAAAACTTGTTTGATCTGAGGTGGATTTAAACCGCAGCTGCAACCACATTAAACTTCCTATAATTTTTTCTCTTTATTTCATAAACACAAGTAACTACAAGCGATCAACTTCCAACTTGAAGATGTTTTGTAACATTTGAATGAATGATTCTGCTTTGGCATAAAAAACTTTAGAAGCCCAATACCATTTTTAAACAGTTGCCAATATCTTAGCATAATTCAAAGCAGTAATGGCCAGCTTCAACCAGTTCCAAATGTTATATCATTTTGAATACATCAGGCATGTACATCTAGGTTGAATAAAAAGAGCATAAACTTAACTAAATAGTATCATCTAAATGTTCCAATGCAGTTTGAATAAAATAAAAGTTTGACACAATCAAATGCAAGATCAATAGACCAATTCCATGTCTTAAAGAACTTTGTCACACCAGATCTCATGCAACTAGCTAGAAGGATAATTTAATAAATTTTCCATGACAAGGCAAATGTACCTCTGCAATGATGGATTCAGGCTTAACAGTGGCAGCACTGCTGGCAGTTTGTTTGTATAAATTATAGGTTGAAGGTGTATTCACAGTAGAAATACTATCAGTGCATGTGCTTTCAGTTTCAGTAGAGCGTTCTTGTGATGTTTCAATGCTTTTCTCACATACAGTCATGCTTCCATCATCCAAAGTGCTGTGATTTGATTGTTCATCAGCAAATGTGTTTATGCTTCCAGAAGAACTCAAGGCAGAAGTCCTAAACGTTGGTGCTGACATATTTAAAAATACAAAACTGCACAAAAAGTTATTTGAAAACTCTGCAAAAAACAACGATTGTACATAGATGGTAAGTAATTTGTGTACAATATTACCAGCAACCTAAAGTAAATTTATATATTATCAGGGTTTTTTAAGGTGTTTTAGGGACCCGATTTGGGCCCTAGAATCAGAAAAAAATTATCATCGGGTCCCTACAAATCAATACCGGGTACCTACTACTTTCTTTTAAAAAACCCTGATATTCTATTCCTGCATATTGTATCTCGAGTTGGAACAGTTATGTTAATTGACATAATATAAAAAAAGCTAATTGTCCAGACACATAAACACAGCCTGAGGTTGAATGTTCAGTGTTGCCAACTGGTATACATATATATACCAAATTTGAAAATTTAGGCATATTTTCAAAGCACTTGGTATATAAATTTTGATTCGGTATATATGGAAAATTTGGAATATTTTTGGTATGTTTTTTGTCGGAGTATTTAGTTGAGTCTTTTAACCAAATTATGCATGGTATTGAAAGTTCAAACAGAGTAAAATAGTGGTGTTGAAGCTATATAGCAGTGGTTCTCCACCTTTTTCAGCCCACCATCTTTTAAAAAAATTATCTGATAGACCACTTTGCTATGCTGACACCGCATGAACAGCTAGCCAAACTTGTGTTTGGCAAACACAAGAACCTAAAAATGGTCTTACATAATTTATTGTACAGTTAAGGTTACAATTTTCAGGAATGTTTTATCAAGGATTTATGGAACCCTCTGTGGACCATTAGAAATTCTAGGTGGACAACGTTGAGAATCATTGCTATGTAGTAAAGGTTCAGATTTTACTGAACACATATGCGTACACTTTGAATAAGAAGAGAACAAGAGTGCGAGAGAGCAGAGAAGCTCTGAAAAAAACTTAACTTAGCTCTAGGTATATGATCTTAGTAAGCCAATAGCATCCAGAGGTTGGAAAGCTGCATATGAGAATGGGAGAAGATTTAGAAAAAAGTGACTAATAGACTTTGCAATGGTTTGCAAAGCAGTATTCTGCTGGTGCTGCATAGGCCTATCCCTTCTGCAAACTGTACAAAAAGAAAATTACAAACTGCAAAGCAGTTCTATAGTGACATGGTGAACCACAAAAGAAATGAAAATGAGGTTGTAGGTATTGAAAGGTTGAATTTTCTAATGGTTAATAAATCTGTCACTGCTGAAGTTAAGTAGATAATGAACTTGTAGTTACTATATAATGCTACAGCAGCGCAACAGCAACTGTTGATTATCTAAGGCTCTAAGTTAAGTAGTGAAAAGCATACGAAAGGCAGCATTACATTTGAAGTTTTTTGTCACAGATAAACTTGGTGTATATTTGGCATATTTTTACATTATATTTGCTAAATCTGTTGTAAGAAGAGTTAGCAAACCTGTTATTGTTCAGTAAGAGTTGACATTTAACAATATGAAAGTATCCATAACATCACCCAAAGTTTTTTGACAAAAACTGTTTTGTTCACAAGTGAATTTGCAGTAGTATGCTCACTAATAATTAAACTAATTTATAGTAACCAGACCATACAAATGAAGTGCAGAACTTGCATCTGAAACCAGTTCACTGTAACCAGCTGGGTGAGACAAAGGAGAGTTGTCAGTGCATATCTACTTGCTATTTACTTTGATGAACTCTCAATTTTGTTGGGCTTACCCAAAGTAAGATGCACTGTGAGAAACATGTTTGCAAACTTCCTGATGTTTTCTGTTGATATATTATGTTTACTTGACCCTAGCATCAGTGATCTTCAACACCTTCTGAGTATTTGTTGCGGTTATGCTGCTAAACATGAAATTGTTTTTAATTGTAAAAAGACAGGTAGTACAATTCCCACCCCTAAGAAATATAAGCAGTGTATTGCACTAGTTGTCTACCTGAATGGTATAGGTGTTAAGCTCACTGAAAAAGTCAATTAATATTATCTGTGTAAATGACCTAACAATTTCCTTGCGATGTGTTGCATCTAAGAATTTTTGTATTCTTGTGTTTCTTAGACTAGCCCTTGTGATATGGACCATGTGTTTCAGTTAAATGAATAAATAACACATGTGATGAATAACTACTGGAAGCCATATACAGTAGAATTTGGCTAATTTGTCATCATTTAATTTGCCAATTCGCTCAATTCGTTACTTTTTTGTTGGTCCCGACAGAATTCTTACCTTTTTTGCGCATTTCTGTTCATCTAATTTGCCGTTGTGTAATTCATCAATTTCCTCAAATTGTCACCTCTTTCTAGCCCTGCGAAGCGTTTTGTTCACCTAATACGTCATTTGCAGTTTCGCTTTTGCTGTTTGTGAAGTTACCACGTATGGGTATTCAAACAAATTAAGGATCTTTGTCTGAGAATTGTTGCACCTTGCAAGTTGTTTCTTGAAAAACCCGACTCCCCATTGAGAGAACACAAAAAGTCTTTAAAGTTTAAAGATTTAAGAAGTGCTAGATTCAATTGAAGAGTCTAGATAAGCACGACCAGACTCACCATTGAGAAAACACGGAAGGTCTTTAAAGTTCAATAAAGATTTAAAAGGTGTCATATTAAATGGAGGAGTTGATGTAGAGTAGAGGAATTCAAGAGTTAGTTTAAATGATTGAAAAACTTTCCCAATTAAAATTTCGATTGAGAGTAGCGCTTTTTGCAGTTAATTTCAGGTTGCTTGCATAATCTGTCACTTTGCCTAAATTGTCACTTTTTTCTAATCTCCTTGAGGTGACGAATTAGGCAGATTTCACTGTATCTTCTTCCTGAAGGTACCTGGTCACATACAATACAGATATCCATTTGAACCAGTTCTTGTCAGTGGATATATAATGACGCAACTGGAGTCGCATAAACGAATATTACACTAACACTATGAGCAGTGAAATAGCAACAGTAACTAAAACAATGCTATTGAGAAAAAATATTGTAACATTGTCATAAAATATATCTATTTTTCAGTTTGACAACTTTTGACAAGAGGAGTTTCACAAAAATTTTTACCTTTAAAACAGCTGGAACCATTGTGAAACTAAAAAACATGAAACATCAATCAGTGGTGTAACCGGTGAGGGAGAGGGCAGAGGAGCGAGTAGCCCCCCTAGAAAGCTAAATATGAAAACTGGGTCCCTAATTAGCTTATATTTTGGTTTTAGTATTCTTTTGGTTTTTGGTAGGTTGTTGTTTTGTTGCTTTTTCGAGTAAGGGTCCGCGGCGTCGGTACCACCAGCCTAGGGTTGTACCTCCAGAGTAGGAGTTGATTTAGAAAGCAGCTGTTTGTACCACCAGCGTAGGGTTGTACCTTGAGCATAGGTATGTACCATTAGCGTAAGGGTTCATTTAGAAAGCAACTGTTTGTGCCTCCAGCGTAGGGAGTTGATTTATAAAGCAACTGTTTGTGCTCCAGTGTAGGATGACTTCAGAAAGCAACTGTACAAAGAGTTGCTTTCTAAATCAACCCTTACCTTACGCTGGAGGCATAAACAGCTGCTTTCTGAAGTCATCCCTATGCTGGAGGTACAAACAGTTGCTTTGTAAATCAACTCCCTACGCTGGAGGTACAAACAGTTGCTTGATACATCAACTCCCTACGCTGGAGGTACAAACAGTTGCTTTCTAAATCAACCCCTACGCTGGTAGTACATCTCTGCGCTGGAGGTACAACCCTACACTGGTGGTACTGACGCCGCCGACCAGTCCTCGATTTTTCAGCATTTTTCCAGGCATTTAGGGTTTGTATAGCCATCCACATCAGTTACGATTCACCATCATTTCTCAAGTTTTTTTTGAGTGTTGGCTAGTGGTCCCCCTACAGTGAGTGACCAGTGGGCCCCTTTCAGCTGAGCTTCCTTCCTCCCTGGCACAAACCCCTAGTTACGCCACAGATACTGACCGTAGACTAGGTAATCTCATCTGTTAAGTAGCCTACAGTTACACTACAGTATCAAATTTTCAGATATAGTTGATATAAAATTTCCGATAAGAAATTCTTTTTAAAATTGCGCTTGAAGCTTTAAAATAAATACTACTCAAAACTTTTTTTCACTCCGGCAACGTCATCACAAACCCGTTTATAATATTAGCCAGACGGATATCCGTGTTTGCATTGTTGATTGTACCGCGTCCTCAGTCATCCATACTTTGAGCATCGCTCGTTTCCATGGATCAAACGCGTGTTTCCATAAAAAAATCGTAAAAAGAAAGGCTTTTTCATGTACGCTATGCTACATTTCTGAGGCATTGTTGGCCACGAAACCGGAGTGTCGGAGACGATTCCGAAAGGATTCTGCGTTTTCTTTTCGGACACAGATCCGGAGTCAAAAGTTTGTGAAAAATAAGACCCAGATCAGGGGTCATTTGCCATTTTCGGCAGCAGCAAGAGTCTGCGTGGTCATAATACATTTCATTTCATTGCTGAATTTCGCTTGCATTGATGGTAGCCAGGGTATGAATAGGAGTCGGATCGGATTCACAAATTTGAAAAATTTCCGGATTTAAAAATTTTGGAACATGAGCGGAGTCGGAGTCTGAAAATGTGACTTCGGCCACCTCTGGTCTGAGATGGCAAGTGGACAGTGGCTACGGTTCAGGAGTCGGCTCCGGTGGGATTTTGCATTTTTTCCGGTGTCAAGCGAAATTTCTGACTTCACACCATGTGCGCATGCGCAGNGCAATACTCTACGTATCAAATACGCTGAGAAAACTGATGATTAGGTTTTAATGCTTGGTGTTTAGGTAGGTGTGTTGGGTAAGGGCTTATGTTAGGGCAGAAGTGGGCAAATAGCGGCCCGCGGGCCAAATGTGGCCCGTCACAGCGTTTTCAGTGGCTGGAAGAAGCATTCGGGAAAATCTTCAAATCTGAATATTTCTTCAACTTCTCATAGTAAATACTAGTGCTGAGGCTATAAATCGAGACATGCTTCTACTCTCATGAGGAGGTATGGCCCTCCGATAAACTCGGCCTTCTCAAAGTGGCCCCCAAGCAAAAATAATTGCCCACCCCTGTGTTAGGGTGAGAAAAAGAAATATAATTGATTAAGTCGAATGTTTTTCAGTTATTATAATAATCCCCGTAATGTAGCTTGTTGTGGATATCTGACATCTAATCAAAAAGTTTTAATTTACACACCACACCAGGGGCGGCTCGTCTAGACGGGCTGCCGGGATGCAGCCCTCCCTGAAAAATGTAAGGCAAAAGATTCCGCCAAACGGCCAAACTCGCCCTAAGTCTGGATTTAGTTTCGAAATTTCACAACACAATCATTTTCGGTACTTCCGACACCATTTTGGCTCAACGTTTCCTAGGAATCCAA
>JGI24021J15306_10001334_pt1 | contig 23797 bp, 6 predicted proteins | sample Ectturendosymbi1_FD_15306 | JGI IMG/M metagenome (IMG submission 15306) | reverse complement strand
TTTGTTTACGTTTGTTTACTCTTGTTTATGTGCCTTTTGTTTTGTGTGTATTGCGTTATTAGGGGCTTGATTCGATGACCTTGCGGTCCCTCGCCCCCACTAAATAAATAAATAAAATAAATACCATTAACGCTACAAAGACGGTAAATATTTTTCTTGCAAATTTCCGTGTTTTGAAAAAGCTACAAATCTTTTTAATGCTACTGGGCATCATGCATGCAGCCCCACCTCTACCAAAATCTCCATTGATATCCTCTTACCATCAGCAAAAACGTTTGGCCTAAAATTAGCGTAGCCTTCTTCACAAAATGATTGCAATCTATTTTTACTGTTGGTGGGTGGAGGAGGATGTATCCTTTAGAGTTGTAAAAGGTCCTCATGTTGAAGCCTGAACCCGGCTCGAGCCCGACATTTATTTTTGAAGACCGATTTAGGCCTGAAAGGCAAATATATCGAGGGAGTTAAGATATGCTCAACTGCGGAGTAACAAAAAACGTTGTGTGCTGGTGTGGTTGCAGGTACACGGTTTATCATACCGAAAATAGCAAGCACCTTGACCAATACATTGGCACAGTCTGGCACAGACGTAGCATGTTAGTCAACGATAATACTGCGGAGTGTGGAATATAATGTTTCTCAAGAAAGAACGAAACTATCTTCGATGGCACAATAGGCATAAAAGAAACTTTCTAGGATAGCTCTATAGATATGAAAAGCCAGCTTTTAGGCTTCTTAAAACAAGCCAAGAATCGCGTGAGTGTTTGATCGTTTCGACGCAACGCCATCGCGTGCTATTTCCTCACTGCTGCCGCCTTCTCGAAAACAATGTGAGACTAATCCCAGCAGAGAATAGAAAAACGCCGCTGTGTTTGCAAACAGAATTAGGTGAAGAAAAATCACAACCACTTCACTCACAGAATTTACCGCGGTGAGCACAACAAGTCTACATTACGAAGGAAAAAAGTCATTACTCATAATGTTATTAAAAAGTTTTGTATGCAGGTCCGAAATATTTAGACAAACTAAGCCCGGCCAGACTTATAACTGCGCCATGTCAAAAATTTAATTCTAAGAGTTCTACTTGCATAACGACACAAAAATGTATTTGAGATTAAATCAAAATACTCTACGGTGAATTGGTAAAAAAGTACCAAGTTTCACCTTCAACACGAAAATAATGTCCAGCAACACTAGGTGTGATGTAACTGCAAAGCAAATGTTTTGCACTTGGCTGAAAACAATGCTGCATTGTGGGTTTNGTTAAACTCAAGTAAATCAGATGNCNTACGAACCAATGCATTCAGCACAAGCACAAAATATAAGAGTCAAGGAAAAAATATCTTTTNGGTTTGTTGGTCACCATTGTCGCGACATTACGAGAAGTTAGGATTACTGTATATTTTATCCTTATTTCTGAGTCAAGTCCCTACGTTTTGAGCTATAGGTCAATATACAGCTAGGTAAACACTGTAGGCTACTTCTCCAACATTTTGATTGAAATCCTGTTCACTAATGGTTGAAAACAGTCTTTTGCTAAACGCCTCATCCCAAAACTAAGTCTTCACAACAGTGCTACTTTTTGTCTTCGGCAAAAGCTTTGCAGAGATTTGCCTGAAAATCTAACTTTCTAACATTATATACACTAGCATCATTAAATTATCTGCTGTCTGTTTCTGAATACGTGACAACTAGCGTTACAGCAAAGCCAGTTACATTTTTGCACGGAAAATATCATGGCTGTACTGTGGTCTCTCACATGTGCAGCTGTAATACTCTCACTGTTACAAGAAAATAACCTTTCTAACTGTAAACCACACATGGTAAAAGCTCGGAGAGTAGCAGTTAAACATCTTTCACGGTCTCTAGAAACTTGAAAAATGCTAAAAGTGATTTTATCGAAGCTAAAATTTATAAACTACCAGAATCTTTGATACCACACCAAACTCTGTTTCAACATCAACTTGGCTATGTGTGGCCTACCATCCAACATGAAAAGCTCTTCACACAAAACGTGACACACAATCACTTTTATTTTTGAAACCTCTCCAAATACAAAACCTAAAGAGAAAAAAGTGGGGGGACATGGCATATTATGTCTCCCCCGTCTGAAAAATTTGAGGGGACATGTCCCCCGTGTCCCCCACCAAATTGTGCCCATGATTTCCACAACTAGTGAAGTTGAGGGCTGCAATTGACGACGTTAAACAGCATAGCAGAAATGAAACGCACGTGTCGAAATGCATGAAACACACAACTCTTGACTAAAGTGTTATAACAATTTATTTCACTTAATCATAGAAAAGCATCTCAGGCCGCAAATGTTTTCGACTCCTACCGGATCAGCGTCAACTGCAAGTCAATTAAAACATTGGAACATTGTTTCCTATAAGGAGCGCCAGACCATTAGCGCAGTGAAATTTGATTCTTGCGCACTTACAACATTCCAAAGTTATTATCGTATATACTGTATATATCGCATAGCTCTTTTACCACATGAAACACTTCACTGGTTACGTGTCTACATAGTTGCGCATTTGCATGCGCACTAAAACAAACATTACAAACATTTGCTCAGTGTAAAAGTTTCTTCAAGGGAACATTGCATTGGAAACTAAATTTCGAAAACTACTTGAGTCGTCTGGCCAGGATTACTGCACAGGAAGTTGGACATATAGGTTAGTCTACTACAGGGGTCTCCAAACTTTTTTGTCCGAGGGCCACATAAAGTAATACAGAACATGTCGAGGGCCGGACGTCTTACGCAGTGTGATTGTTGCGGGATATGTTATATTCTACCAAATTAACAAATTTCTCGTACGTACTTAATATTATTTTTTCATCATTAACAAAATGGCTTCGCGGGCCGGATGAAATGGCTTCGCGGACCGTAGTTTGGACACCCCTGGTCTACTACCCACACGATTCAGCAGTTTACGAGTATATCGGTGAATGTTCGAGTAGCGTGGCGGACATTGCGTGTTTAGATAATGCTATAGTTAAATCAGTCAACGAAGCAACTTTACTGCGACACCAACTTGTCTGTAACAAGAAAAANCAGAACCAAACGCGGCATCGTCANGGGACACGTTGGAATGCTAGCAAGTTGGAAATATTNCTTATGCGTTTCAGTACATGATANAAGATTTGTANTTAAAGCACGTCTNCAAGTATTGAAACACACGTCTGCGAATTTACAGGAACACAGATGAACTTGCGTACATCCAGAAGTAACGAAACATACGTCGGTCAATTTACAAGAATGAAAACGAACTAAAAGTATTTACACGTTAAAATTCAAGGTTGGTTAGCAGGTTAACTTGGTTTCTTACAAATTCCTCGTAACAACCGTCCGAAAACATACTTTTTTAGAACTTCACAATGCACTGCGCTATAATTCAACGAAGAGTGGAACGTCTACAAAATCAAAACTTACATGAAATCTTGCTAACATAGTAAAAAAATCATGAACAAAACTTACTAATCAAGCTCAAGAAGGTGCGCAAATTATTGTTAGATAAAATCTGACAAGCACACAAAACATTAAAATTTGCGATTTTTGCACCAAAACTTAATTAGAATTTTCAAAATTGAAAACTTAAATACACTTTCAAAACAAAAATTTAAAACTTATGTAATTCTACAGCGAGTAGCAAGGACACTGCTGAACATTTACTCTTAAAATTGATTTCATTTTCCAAGATTAATTAAATTGTAAAGGAAATCTACAATTTNATCGGAAATCTGTACAGTGCCAATACAGGAGCAAGGCGGAAAAACCAAAACAAAATATAACGGGAATTGGGACAATACGTATTTGAGTGACGCTTGATCTATGCTGTGATGACACAATGCTGTGAATTGCAAGCATATCACCAGAAAATATGTAGCTCAGAGGTGCACAACCTGCGGCCGGATGGCCGCATGTGGCCTTTAATAAAAATTGATGCGGCTGTGCACATGATTATGCAATTTAAAATACAGAAGTTATGGTGGCCGTGCATTATTAAAAACTCTTCGTCTGCTGTATGAGTATACTTAGTAGAAAGAAGGCCAAACAAACGCGTGGAAGCAGGGTAGGCTCAGTGTGTGAAAGCAGAACAGAAGCAATGCAAAATATAAAATATCTTGGACCCACTGGCTGCCGTAATTCATAAAAGTAAACGTAATGCGGCCGGCAATAGCAAAAAGGTTCGCAGCCCTGTAGTTGATGTAAGATTCTTTTTAGTTGAAACGAAAAGGGCACACAATTTGATCTCCAACCTAAGAATGTGTTCATAATTCCCATTGTCACTACTGTATATTGCATAAGACAAGGAAATTCAATTGGAAGTTTTGAATTTCAACACTTGGTATTTGTTTAATCTTCCATAAACTCCCTTGAAACATGTAGTACATATACTCTAAAAAGCTTTAATCGGAGAGAATTTGTGTTTTCCTCTAAAAAAGGTGAATATTTTTCATTTGCTCTCATTTACTGAAGTACTAAGAGTAGGTACGGATTTCTCTAATTCTGTCTGGTCTCTGTTGAATTCAACCTTCTTGGCGTCACCATCACGACGTGAGCAAATAACAAACAGGTTCTTGGTGATGCATTTTCTTACACGTGACAGGCAATTACCAAATGGTGTGGAGTAAAGCACTGGGTTCATGGCGCTGTTTATTGGAAGAAGAAATCCAGCGCTTGCAATGTAGGCATCCGGGGGTAAAGGAACTCCTCCCACACTCAAGTAGGCCATAGTGCAAACTGGAATCCAACATATAAAGTCAGTTAGCAAAAGTTTGGAAATTTTTCTTTGCAATTCTTGATTTGAATCTTTTCTAGTGGATGAGAGCTTATTCATGCCAGTGACTTTCTTGTAAACAAGTACATAGACGACCACCATGTATATGAAGAGAATGAAGTTGATCGTGATGAGAAAAGTGGAATACTCCCAAGCACTTTCACTGGTAGAAGCATAGAAACGTGGCATGCAAACACTTGTTTGAGAATAAAACCCAAACTCTGCTTTTATTTCATTGTATCTGAATTTGTATGAAATGGCCTCCTTGACTTTGAACCAAGACTGAAAAGTGGAGCTTGTACTAGAAACTTGATTGGCGATGGTGATGAGGTCGCGTTTGGAAATCGTGTCAGTTTTAAAGAAATGGTTGGGAAACCAAACTTGAGACACGAAATAACCGGATTTAAATGGAATCCATGGAAGCAATGCAAAAAGCAAAGCAAAAATCCAGCATAAAACTCCAGTGAGAAAAATCCATTTGAATTTCATGGTGCCGGTCAGGAATGGTTTGTAAATTGAGACCAGTCGGAAGGTGGACATAGATGCCATAATGAAAGCAGATGCCTCTGATGATAAAACTGCCACTGTGCCAAGTATCGAGCAAAGGTTGCTTGATCTCCATTCTTTATCAACAAAGCAATAATGTCCTGAATAATTCACACCTTGACAAACGACTCCTAAAAGATACACGCCCATTAAAAAGTCGGAAATAGTAAGGTTGAAAATAAAGAATTTATTTGCTAGTTTGACGAAAGCCTCGCTCCTGGTAGCAGAGGTATTGTTTTTGCCGTCAGAAACCATCTCCATCAGTGTCAGAATGTTTGTGGCTAGATTTCCGACCAAAGCCAGAAAACCCATGATCCAGAACAATGAGCGAAGAACAGGATTGGCAATCATTTCATATCTATCGGAAAACAGAGTTTTGCATTCATCTAAACCTGTATCACAGTCTTTTACACCGTTTTGAACAAAATTTTTATCGACTGATATTGGTTTTCCACTTTCGCAGTAAAATCTTCTTTCTCCGCACAAATGACGACTTTCATCTTCACCTTGGTCACAGTCTTTAATTCCATCACAAACAAAATCTTTACTGATGGAAATTGCGCCTCCAGCCGCTGTGCAGTTAAATCGTTTATATAGACAATCGGGGCTTATTTCGTCAGAATGGTCGTCACAATCAAATATGCCGTCACAATAGTAACGTATGTCGATGCTGACCATTTCTTTGCTTTTGCATAAAAACCTCGTCGAACAGTTTTCTTCCACTTCTCGACTGCATTTTTCTGAGTGAAAAATGACCTGGTTAATATATCCATCACATATACGATTTCCTAATATGTACACCCCACTGCGACTCGCATTTCCACACTCATCATCACAAAACGATGGTCGAGTTTCGCATTGCGACTCGCATTCGTCTTCCATCCTCGCGCACTCTGGTCTGTTGTCGCATCGTGTGGCGAGTACATTGATTACGTACAAGCTTTTCGCTTCTCTGACGGAGCACCGCATGAAACTATTGGATCGCTGCTCGTGACGACAAAACTTTCGGTTGATTTGGTTTTCACAATCAACTGAAAAATTGCACAGAACCTTGTCCATGGCCACACATTCAGTGGAATTATTGCAATGCATCTGACCCAGGGGACATCTGGACCCCTCAAAGCCAACAAGTTCTTGGGCAACTGATTGATTGGAACACAAAAGCTCATCAGAACCATCAAAACAGTCGATATTTCGGTCACAAACCTGTTTCGGTGAAATAATGAGTTTTTCGTCCAAGCACAAAAAACATCGGAACTCGCCATCTTTGAAACATATATCCGAACCATCTGCGCACTGAGACATCGAATCGTAAAGATTTTTCTGCGCCAAAACACAAATGCTTTTTCTTGACTTTCCTGAGCATCGGAAACCCAAACCTTGCTGTTGTTCGTCACTTCCATCTTCACAATGCACCTTTGTGTCGCAGTAATGAGCGCTGTCAATGACTTGTTCGTCCTCACATTGAAAGATATCTCCCAGACATTTTCCGCACAGAGATGAAATGCAGATCCATTTGGTTGATATGTTTAGATGATGGAAGGATGGATTGGTCATGTGGCAGGTTGTGGTGTTTTTATTCGAATTTTGCAGCAAAAACAGATCACCTTCATTTGTCGCACATCGATTAATTATAACCTGGCAAGTGTCGCACCACACTTTACTTGCTTCACATGGTTCGTCGGTTTGGCTTGTGACGCAATCATCTCTTGCGTCACCAACCCAAATGTTGGGAATGCACTTTCCAGATGAGGTACAATTGTCATTACCCTGAATGCAACCACACCTATGACCCTGAGTTGCATTGCATATAAATTCGTCATATCCATCTATCATGTCTACTTTTCCATCATTTACTTTCGACCTTTGAACGCACTCATCATTTCTACAATAAACATTTGTGTTCAAACAAACTTTTTCATCCGACCAATCGCCACAGTCGTTACGTCCGTTGCATACATACGATTGGTACGTACATCCCCACGTCACTGCACAGCCAGCGACGGACTGATAACAGTCACATTTGAACTTCAGAAATGACGGACACTCACACCCGGCCTCATCCGACCAGTCACCACACGCGGTCCATCCGTCACATAGCCGATACTGAGGTAAGCATCCATACTTCTCTGGACAGCCACCATCAGATTGGTAACAACTGCATTCGAACGGCCAGTGAGATGGGCATTTACACCCTGATTCATCCGACCAATCACCACAGTCGTTACGCCCATTGCATACATACCATTGACTTAAGCATCCCCACTCTACGCAACCCTCATCAGACCGGTAACACGAACATTCGAACTTGTTCGATGGACATTTGCACATTTTCTCGTCACTGTTGTCGGGGCAGTCACGGTAACCGTCACATACAAACGAGATCTTCCCTGACAATGATGACGCATTGCACGTTGGTGTAGGTTCGAAACCTGCGAAATTATCTTTTCTCAAATTACGCGTGTAAAGCACTTAAAAATTAGTTAGATATGAAATGTTAGTTAAAATGAAATGCAAAAGAACAAAAATTCCACGCCAATTAAAATTTACATCCTTTTTTATTTTTACGTAAACAACATCGTTGGTGATATGTGCAAACGTGTATAGGATTTACCTTTACAAAAACTTAAACAGAGTATTGAGCTTAATCTAATTCGTGAAAATCATGCTTAAATTTTTATGAAAAATGAATTTCATTGGCACTTTATTTCACTCACGTTGCAATGATGATGTAAAAGACCTTTACGGAAAAGTTTAATTTGCGTAAACAATACATCAACAAGTAGTTATTGCAGATTAATCAAGTCTGTAGTTCGAAATGTAGTCCCCATCTGTGAATTCTGCAGCGGCTCGTGGTTACCTGCACCAAGCCGAAAAAACTTTTTTGGGAAAAAAGAGTGTTCAAAGGGGAAGGATGAAACAAAGTTGTATAATACCAAGCAACGTCGTCGAGAAGCACAGCTACGTAAGCGAAAGATTGGCAAACCCGTAGTGGAATACCAAGCAGCATTGAGGCTGAGAAGCTCGCCGATCAACGTTATCGTCAAAATGAAGAAAGTCCAGTGAAAAACGTTGAAAGTGGGAGCTCGAGTTACTTTGTCAGACAGGAGCGAAAAACAGAAGAGTGAGAATAGCACAGGTTCGTAGCAAAGGGGGCATTCGTGGAGCAGATCCCCCAATTTTTTTGTGTCTAGAAAATCTTTTGTTAAAACATATCGAGAAACAAAAATCTTTCCTCCTAAAACTGTATTTTCCCCCAAACATCAAAACCTATCTACGGGCTTAGAACAATATCTACGGAAAAACTTATCTAAAGATAGAAGAAGCTTATTTTGCCAATCTCGTCTCAAGTAATCCTTTCTAACACAAACAGCGCTTGTTTAGATTTCAACCATTTTCGATCTGAGTCTTCACGTAGCTAAAGAATAAATCCAGAACAACGTTGTCAAATTTCAGAATTTTTGTGAAACATTAACAACATATCTTAACCAAGATAATGGATTGTATCACAGTAACCTTGGTTCTTTCAAAACCTTTAAGAGAACAATACCCAAATACAGTGAAAAGTAAATTGAACCATACTACATCTAGCAGATGTCCATCTTTTTCAGTTGAGAACATGCAAAGGCAGGGTCAGCACCGTTCACATAACGCGATTTATTTTAGCATATACTTATGCAATATACTTTTATCTTTCTAAAGCGGCAATCCACATGGGCGTCCGCAGGGGGGAGTCAAAACGGGCATTTGCCTCCCCCCCCTCCGGTAATTTAGATTAAGGACAAAATCTCTAGAAATCCTGAAACCAGCAGTTTGATTCCGATTAATTGATTTAATTCTGGTTATGACATTTTATTTGCCGGTATGAAACTCATACTGCACAAGTGACAGGTTCACAGTTATGGTGTAATGCAGTGATGAGCTTGCAGTTCACTCATATCCCCCTCCTTTGCCTGCAGAGGTAGGTTGCGAAAGATGCGAGCGGGTTGTTCTACTGTTGGTCTTTATTATATTGCGTAACAGTAACATGGCAACAAATCTTCAAAGGTTCACTTCCTGTTACGGTAGCAGGCGTTTTGACTGTTGAGTTTAACGTAGACATCTTGTCAGGCAATGCAACGAGACAGTGACTGCTTATAGCGTTAAGCCACGTACATTTTTACTTTGTGAAAAGAAGCAGGAGTGAATCTGTAGCAATGTTTCCACAAGTTAGAAAAATCCATTGTTAGTCCGATTGTGAGTTTGTGACCAGTGGCGTAACTAGAGGTTTGAGCCAGGAGGTAAAACTTAGCTGAAGGAAACCACCGGCGACTGTAAGGGGTCCAGTAGCCAACACTCAGAAAAAATGGAAGAACTGACAGCGAATCCGGATGTGGATGGCTATACTAAAATCTAAATCATCGGAAAATACTCCTAAAAACTTCCAAAAAAGCAAAAAAGTAACAATCTACTGAAAACCAAAAGAATACTAAATACCGAGATATAAGCTAAGTAGGGACCCGATTTTTTAATTTGTTTTCCAGGGGGAGCGATTCGCACCCCTTTCCCCGTCAGTTACGCTTACGCCACTGATTGTGACCAATGTGCCTGACTGTTAAACTACAGTACACTTATGCAGGCTTCTTTTCACGCAATATAAAATTATGTGGATTGTTAGAACACGTCTATTCAGGCTAGTGTGATTATGTCTTAATCGTTAAGGGTTAGTTCTGACAACTGAATGAAAACTGAGTGCAAAGCTTCATTTGCTGTGGCGAGTTTTCTTGATTCAACCGCTCAGTTTTGTAACTCGTGCGTGCGGTGTTCTAATTCTAGTAAGTTGTCCGTAGTCGTGTCAAGATACAGGTCTAGTTGTCATACGTATGGTGAGCGTTCACTGTGAAAAAAGTAGCAAAGATAAGCCTGGTTTTCTTAACCGTATTGGACGAGATCCCAGACATTTGCAGCTCTTTCAAAGTGACGCTGACAAGTCTTGCTAGCAGATCCCGCAACCAGGGGGAGGGCAACCGGGCAATTTTCCCCCTCCCGAAATTTTCAAAAACATTTTCAAGTGTTAGGTGCAGCATCCCCAAGCTACAAACATTTTGCCACCCTCATCGAAAATGGCAGCTTGGTTCTGCCTTGCTTGCTAGGTAAAATAAAGTCATAATTGGTGGTTTAGTTGAAGACCGTGGCAATGCTTCTTTTCTGGCAATGCTTACTTGATAAGAAGTGTCCTGCTTTGAAAATCTGCAGATAGCCCAGTAGCGCAGCCAGAATGAGGCCGAAGAGGCCATGCTCCCCTCGAAAGAAAATTGCTAAAATTTGTTTGACGTCATATCCTGTTGTAATAGACCAGAAATTGAGCTGTGACATCGAAATGATCTTTATACAAAATAGCTGAAGATTGATCTCTGACCACGCTAGTGACTGGCCCCTCCCGAATAAAATTACTGGCTGCGCCACTGGATAGCCTACTGTGTAAATTATCGCAATATACCTGGGGCCTGGGTATTGCTGCCAATGAAGCGCATTTTTTGTGATTGTTACCGTAACATGGGTCAATTTCTTTGTGATGTAGAAACGGTAAAGCGTTTCATGAAGGTCCATTTATACTGCATCGTCAGCAACTTGAAAATTATAAGCAAAATGTCGACGTTGCCCCCCTGGAAAATTTTCCGCTGACGCCCATGATAATGCATTAGTATAGACTAGGTCGTTGCAGATCTTTAACAGCTCTGAAATGGAGATCTTTTTTGCATAATGCTGTTAGCTTTAAGTCGAAACATTAAAAGAGTGAGAACTTATCTAAAACGAGTTTGTTTAAACTGAAGCAACCCTGTTCCAAAAGCTTTAGAAACCCGACTTTTGAGACTTTGTCAGATGTTTCACACTTCAATCGATTTACTGGAAATTTGAGCATCCAGTGGCAATATTTCAGGCAAATAGTTGACGCTACCCAGGCATTTAGCCAGCTTGCGATACCGGGGGTGCGAAGAGTTTTCTTATGGGGCTATGTCCAATGTTTTCAAACTATGTCGAACACATTTTTCCAGGAGGGGAGAAAATTTTTCCAGGGGGCTTTCGTCCTCCCTGCGCCCCCCTAGTTACGGACCTGATGCTATCCCGAAACAGTTAGTCATCGATTTGCGTGAAAACATGTCCGGTACAAGCGTTGGAAAATATCTAACAGCGACTAATAAAATAAATCGTGGAGCGGCTTCTGCCATATGACGGTAAAACGTGATCGAGGTGACAACTGCGTGAAATCGATTTCCTATTTAAAAAATTTGCTGATTAATTTCACTGTGTCACCTTTGCGGAGACGAATTTCCTGATTAAGATTAAAGCACACTTCTACGCGCGACAGATGGGAGTTGTTCAATGTTACCAGGGGTGTAACGAGGTTAGATGACGCCCTGGGCAAGAAGCAAGTTTGGCGCCCTCATGTTCGAAGCAGGTCTTTCGGAAGCAAATGCACCGCATTAAAAGAAGTACTTGTGACATTATTGGAGCTTTTCGGCGTCCCCCGCATTGATTCGGCGTCTCCCTCAGTGACTCGGTGCCCGCGGAATTGTGCCCCCTTTCCCCCCTCGTTACGCCCCTGCAAAGCTTTGACAACAGAGCCATAGTGTCTGCTACTCTGGTAAAACAATCTTGATCGGCCCGGGCCGAATATTTTAAAATTCATGAAGCGAAGGCCCCAGGGGCCGAAGAAGGGGCAAGGGGACACAACGGCCCGGGACGAATCACTGGGGGTGCCGAAACGTCCCAACAATGTCGCAAGTATTTTTTACAATACAGTACATTTACCGTTTACTCGATTGTTAGCCGCCCTTGATTGTAAGCCGCACTTGAACAGCACCTGAGATACTTTCGCGTGCTAGCGTGTTTCGCCTTTAATTGGAAAACATGGTGATAATGCTGACACAACTGCAACTGCCTTCAGTTAATTTTGGTGACCGCAATTGGCGGCAGGCCGAAGCCTGAACTGTGCTTGCCGGGGCGNTTGAGGTGAATAGTCTTGCCCAAGGAGCGCTACGTCAATGCACTCAGCGGCCGTGGGTCGATTATCCAACCTTCCATTTTNGAGACGGACACTGTTTATGGAAAGAAATCCTTTCTCAGCAAAGAATCAGTCATTAAGATCTTACAGAGTATATACTGTATTTCTCCTACGATGTAGACATCATCAGCTCTTAGACCAGGGGTGACGAATCTGTTTGCTATCACGGGCCACTTTGTCAGTTACCGCTGAGTAATCGGGCCGCACAACTTTTTAGTCATACTATGAAACCTGTTAGTTCAAAACTGCTGGTCTCGCCTGAATGCGAAAGTTCAAGACTGCTGGTCTCGCCTGAATGCTTCGCAGGCCACACGAAATTCTTTTGCGGGCCGCATGTTCGTCACCCCTGTCTTAGACGGACACTTTACCACTGAGCTATTGCCGCCCCCAATACAAGTTTGGCGTCCCATGTTCGAACCTAAGATCTTTTGGGAGTAGCATAGTTATTCGACTGTGAGCCGAGGCATATAAAGTTTTTTTTCTCAATTCATGCGGCTTATAATCAAGTGCAGCTTACAATGAACAGCGGCTTACATTTTTTATTTTCTTTACCTTATCGAGAGATATACCGTAGATAACGCTAAGGCTTCCATTGGTTACGTTTTGTCGGCCAAGCTCTTGTTTCGAATTTCGTTCTCTTCAGCATCACGTGCACACTCAGTCACAGGACGGATTATGATTTTAACAAAAAAAACTTGTTCCTTTCCAGGGCGCCATCTAACCTCGGTACGCCTCTGAACATCGGAAGCGTTTGAAACTTCTGAGTTTCATTATAAGTTTCTCAAAACGCAACATAAACAGATGGTGGTGCGTGAAACCTATCTTTTGCAGTATGGCAAATGTAGTGAAAGTACTCTCACTGAAGGTTGCACCAGAATGCCTCCGGAGACAGTTGAGCTTGTGAATTAAAATCAGATGAAAGGCTAGCCAAATATTAACTACCTAAAAAGTTCTCAAGGCTGCTGTCCCACATACGCAGACACGGAGACCCGCGAGCCAGACTTTGCCCAACCCTGACTTGAGAGATTCTTATTTGACGGTAAATGAGATCGTTCAGTTTACAGGTACTAGCTTGGCAACGACCGTAGCCATCTCCTAAGACTTTACAACAGGGGTCGGCAAGCACCGGGCCGCAGCCCGGTGCCGGTCCGTGAAGAAATTGTTACCGGGCCGTGCGGAACCAAGGCCAAATTGGTCCAAAAGGGACTGGGACGACTGGCATAAGGAACAAATTGCGGGTGCCATTAACTATCATAATCGTTACGGTTCGGAGCATCTTATTGCGGCAAAGCAAGTCCAGACCTTTCACTGAATCAGTGCCATGATGACTTAAGAGTTGTAACAAATTTGAATGCGCCAAACATTCATCATTTTATTTAGGGCTTGTCCGCATGACAATGCCAGGCTGAAACTGGTCCGCAGAGCGAAAAAGTTTGCCGACCCTGCTTTAGAATGTTGAAAACATCTTGTTGAGCAGAGCACCAAACACAGCGGCAACTCGACAGAAAAATGTCGACCAAGACTTTGTTATTTTAAAATATTTGTTTTTGTGTCGCTAAGTTACCATCCTGTGTCGCGCACATTAACCTTCTGTTTGTAATACGCTCTCTGTGCGGTCAATTGCGTCGCGATTCTCTGATGAGCCGCTTTGATGTGATTGCATGTGAAATGACAAAATTCAAGATGTGTAAAAAGCAGCATGCTGGAACATCTTCACATTTTAAGAAAATTAACCCATCGATCTGTTGACCTGGTCCCCAACCTTGGGTACGCTGCACGTGCAGCAGGGATCGGAGAGTTATCGCCTCGTCTTATCCGAAAGCACTGGTCAGCAACATTCTGATCAGAATCGAAACGAGGTTAGATGGCGCCCGGTGGCAAGAAGCAAGTTTGGCGATGCCATATTCGAACCTGGTGCCTTTCGGAAGTAAATTTACTGTATTGAAGAAAGTACTTATGCCATTGTGGGGAATTTTCGGCTCCCAGCAGTGATTCGGCACCCCCATTGTGATTCGGCGCCCGGGGTATTATGCCCATCTTCCCCCTCGTTGCGCCCCTGAATTCTGATATAAGATTAAGGTAACAACTGCTCTGATAGATAACTTCAGTTGCATGATTCCGAATCTGTTTTTCCATCACATCAATCACAATTTTCCATCACATCCTGTTTTCAAGACAATATATTTTGTTAAAACTATACAATTCAGGGGGTGAGAGTCTGCGAGATAAGCATTAATGTATTCAGAGTCCGGAAAATAGGAAAGGTAAGAAAGAACTGATATTGCCTAGAGTGTCCTTTAACTTGAACCTGCTGGCTTAGTGCTGTGCAACCTTACAAAATCAGAAGGGCTATCATCTTATTTGAAAAACAGATCTCATAGAGCGAAAATCATTATTTTATCGAGAAATTCGAAGCAGTTTTTTTCAAACAGTGATTTCAAACAGAAAACTACCCAACTTTTAAAAAGTACCCTATTTTTAAGGTCCATTTTCCCAATTTTTAGCAAAATCTCGATTGCACAACTGCCTCATAAACGCAGATGCGCATTGGTTCAGCACAGCTGTGTTCAACCCGTGGCCTGCGAGAGTCGAAGGTTTGTGCGGCCCACTTTGTTTTTTTGCTGTAGTATAAGAACAAACTGAGAACCCGTTCTTATTTTAATAATCTTAAAATTGACACTTTTGATGTAGTGGTCCTCAGTGCCATTTTATCACGTCTGTACTGCGAACTGGGAGATTTCCACGTATCCACTGACATCTTGGTGCAAAAAGAATTTCTAGTTTTCTGATTTTAACCCTTGTTCCATTGGCACTAAATTTGTCTATGACATAACACTTACGAAGCAGTTAAAGTGCCAAACAGTCGTTACCATTGCAGTCAAGATTCGAACGCTTTCAGTAACCTATAGTCGCTTAAACCAAATTTTAGTTGAATGAATTCAAAGTAAGTCATTCGGTATGTGGCCTTCATTACGATAGTGGCATAATTTTTGACTCAGTGAAGAATTTCGGTTGCACATACCTAGTTTAACAGGAAGTAGTTGCGATTAATGCTGTGAATAAATGTTAACTTGTTCCGCTAGTTTCAATCGCTGTGAATCGCGGACGAAGTTTGTTTTTGTGTCTTTCAAGCTTAGAATTATCTTTGAAATGTGGAAAACCGCACAAATGTGTAAAATAAAGGGTTTTTTCCAAATAATCAGCAAACCTTAAGCATGAATGAAACCGTCTCTGATTGCTCTCATGCAGTGGCGTAGCCAGCCCAAAATTTTAGGGGGTCCAAATGATTATACTTTAAACGAGCAACAGTATTTTGTTAGGGACACCTCCTCTCAAAGCACAAAATGACAAGCTATGCTGAAATTTGGGTTTCACTGGCTGCGCCTATGTTCTCATGTAAAAGTTTTTTTTTTCAACCTCGCAGTTATTGAAGTTATCTTGTGTTGTAATTGGAAAATTTTACAGATTCCCCTATGGAATATTTAGCTCCACACAAAATTAGGCTTGTGGTTTTAACAGGGGCAGGTAATGCCAACTCTCTTTGAATTTGGCGTCTCCAGTCGAATGTTGGGTGTGGTATAGTCAATAAAATTGCGTTTTTGGCGTGATTTATGGTCCAATACTTTGAAACGTTAAATTTGTAGAGGATTCGCAATTAAATCTATTGTTCACCATGGGCGTAATGGCAATTTTATAGGTTCCGGAGCTTTGCTGGGCATTCACGCTTATACTTGTAGGCAACGACTCATCATTCACTGGTAGATGTGGCCGAGCGCGGAGCTCCGGCAGCACTACACTGCTGTTGATAACCTTTGTTTATTCAGTTTCTGAAAACTGTCAGAGGTTCGGGCAAACCTTGGAACAAAGTGCTTTTTACTCTTTGTTTCTCCTGCAAGCTTTGTTTCACTACAAACGACTTGGATTGCATGCCATATATCAACGTGGCTCCTCGATTTGATGTTTACTACCCTCCAACAACAATAACCTGGAGAAACTCGCGTGGTTTGATGCCGATTAATTTGAAACCATTTCTTTTTCCTATAGTATTATATAGAGTTAAGTGGATTGATTATGGTCTATAGCAAAACAAGGTAACAACAGTTTTCTAAGTTTTCTTTCTATATGTCACACTTTAAAACGATGTCAATCAAATCTACATTTCCTCTTCGCAAACTCTTGAAACGTACAGTCCGTACAAATACAACGCTCAACGTGGAAAGTCAAACTCACCAACTGCTTCAGTTCTTCCTTCTGCAAACGATGCAAATGAAAGAAGTAGAAAAATAATCAATGACGTTAGATCCTTCACAGGCATCTTCGTTGGCATGGTAATAGCAAGAAGTGAGTTTTGTAGCGAACTGAAATTTAGCCGCAAACTTTTTTAACTTTCACCAAGACTTCATTTAAAATATCTAAACCTTCAGCAACAAATACAAAAACTTTATGTAGGTCTACCTCAATCCACTGGCAAGTGTGTTTCATGGACCAACAACCTATTTTTTCATTTTTTAAAAATCTGTACACTTGTGCTAAACTTGTCATCGAAAATCTGAACAAGTCAAAATCGAAACCGCTTTTTTCAAAACGTGGAAGGTACTTTCATCAAACACTGTCATTTGAAATCCGCAAAAGGTTATTAAAAATCAAGAGCTGTCTTTTCTTCAAAGTGCGTTTATCGAAGAAGTGGCCATTACTATTTGTACTATTTTCAGGTCATGCTGAGTATATTTGCAAAAAACACACGATTGCTGAAGTACTGTATGAATGGTTACTGAAACGATATTTTAGTAACTGTTTTCCTGAACCTAGTGTGTTGAGTTTAAAACGTTGTATTTTTACCTCAGCCTACTTTATGAAGACCAAATTCAAGTAATCAAGTTTGGTAGGTTTCCTGCACAGCTTTGATCTTGGTAGGTATTGGCGCTGTTCTGCAAGTTGCCTAAGGAAGTGCAGGTTGGCATATGAGTCGGTTGGAGTTTGTTCGAAAAGTGCCAAAAGTTGGTAAAACAGTTCAAAATTTCTACTGAATTCAATAAAATCTTTATCACGTAAATTTGGATCAAACCTACTCTAAAAAGAGATTTTCCTTGCAGGAAAAATATTTCAAGTCTTTTAACTGAGTTGTTAAGTGACGCACACAACGATAAACATAAAAAAAACAAACTTCTATTGTTGAAAATGTGCTTTGTATTTGCAAATCCTCTAAGCTGCCAGTAGTCAGGGTTAAACAACGGAAGGAACATGAGAGTTTGGAAGAAGATCTGCGGCAAGCCAAAATTACTTTATCCTTAGAGTTGGCTCTTTTCTGGGTAAAACAAATCAAGCATATCAAGGAGTAGCGCCATGGTCCAGCATACCGCAACAGTTTAAAAATTTATCTTATGGTAGAATCTCTAAAAGTTACAGAAACTTTATTGTCGCGGTCTATAATACATAACAAGCTTGACTTTTCGTATAAACCTCATTTCGTAGCTGACTATGACAATTTACTTCATCTGTTACATGGTACTTATTTCTTCATGTAAAATACTCATTCATCAATTTTTGTTTTGATGCCTTATCGCTGATATTAGTTTTTCTCACTAACAGTGCCTAAATATTGGCTGTGCTACAAATGTCTATGTAGCTATGTCTTTGAGTAGATAAACTGTACATGAGATTGAATTTGTTGTTGCAGTTTACTGTTGCTTGGTATATCCATTACTCTTTTATTCTTTTTTTGTTGTTTTTCATATTGGATTATAAATAGCAGTCACATAATATAGGTTATATAGTCGTAATAGCCACCAAAGTACTTTTCATCACTTTAGGGACAGCTTGACAAGATAATCTTCGAGTTTTTCGATGCCCCAGTCCCGTTCACTTTTGGTGATGTTCTTNTATATTTATTATATTTGCACTGNTGGCTGAACTTGAATACAATACAATACAGAAAGGGACATTACCCTGACAGTACAAGGTTGACAGCAATNGACACTTTTATTGTGTTTCTGGGTCGCTTTCATGCTATACAACACTTTCCGAGTTCACGTATTTTCAATCCTTTTTTGTGTTCAGAAAACTAGAGCTGAAAACAATATTTTTCATAATTTTCAGAACAGTAGTCCTTACCCGATATTTTCTCTGCGGTACAGTCAATAAGACCAATTGCCACTGCTTTTCACCACATGTTTTTTTAGCGTAGGCGGCTCATCGCTTTTGGCTTCGGGGCCAAGTTTTAGCCGCGCGAGGAATTATGAAATCATGAGGGTGACGTTAAATCCTGAGAGCAACAAAAAAGTTAAAACATCAGTGGCTGACGTACTTGAAAAAGCAGGGTTGCTTTGTTGAACGTTAAAAAAAAGAAAACGTTTCGTGTGAAAACGTCCATTGAACAGTGGCAAATACACCAAACGTGTTTAAACTCGTATAACCTTTTCATGGCTTTTTCTCAAGAATGTAGTAAACATCCCCTTAGCTGGTGTTTCTGGTTTCTGCATTAAATCTTTCTTCAACCGAAACTGGAAATGTGGCAGGTGTGATAATATTCAAGTTTCTAAACCACTACCTGGGACAGACATGTTTGTCTTTTACACTACATAATAGTTTTTATCTCAGAGTCAAGGTCCACATCACTGGTGTTAGTAGAAGTACATAAGAACAAAAACACTACTGTTTTGCACAAAAATGCTGTTTTGCTGCTTTGTTCCACACACCATTTATTTGTTTATTGATTGTTTCAAACCTAATACTTAAGTACGCCTTCAAAATCAATCTCTAGGTGAAAAGTGTTTTATTTTTAAGTTAATTATTTGTTAGTTTATTTCAAAGTCAAGGCCTATATCACAGTGGTCAGTAGCGAAACACAAAAGCAATAACCAATTATAAACCATGGAGCATGCGTTAGCACATACGCACAGGTAATATTGAAACGAAGTAAACTCCCAAGAAATGTGGAAGCGACATTCACTCATTCCCATGCAGAAGCGTAGCATGACAATGAAAATTACTTTCAAAAGGGTGGTTTACTCTTTTAAGTATTGTTACGACGAGTCACACGTTACATAGAAATGGACTAAACAGGAAGACTGACTTATTCACATTATAAAACCTAGAAAAAGATAAGAGCTTGAAACAAAATAGACAAGTTTTATAGAGTTCATTTAAAAAATAGTTCAAACGAATTCGCCATTAGAAGCGCAAGCAAATATTGTGACGCAGGGTCACAATACGTAATTATTTATTGGAGTTTAGTAAACTTTTGTTCTTAAAAGTCATGTAATTATGCAAACCAATCTGTGCAGTGCGGACTTTAAGATGTTGTTTTAAACGCGACGAACTTGTGCGAACCACAGCGAGAGCTTTGTGACATGAAGACATTGCGCTTGACGAATGATCTGTGTGACGTAAAACTTTCCGGCAAGCCTACCTGCATCGCAGCTTTGCAGAACCTTAAAAACACTTGCTATGTAGATTATGCCCCTCTTCCAATAACGCACGTTTCGAATAAGAGACTCTGCAGATAGTCTGCCTTCGAATCGCCGTACTTTTTGTTCTAGTATCAATTTGATTTTTAACCGTGAAGTGATCAAAACAGGGGGTTCTGACCGGTGGTAATATTTCGCGAGGCCGCTTGGCCTTGCGCTATTGACGTTATGAAGTTCATTGCTTCATTTGTTGCAACGAAAATACAGTTTTATATAAGAACAATAAAGCACGATGCAAGAAATATTTCTTAGTCATTCAAGATGACAATTTCAATATGTGTGAATAGAAAGCTCCTTAGAATGAAGTCGACGACAAACCAGGAAAACAATCGAACTTTGAAAAGAACAGTTTTTTCTCATTTATATGTTCGGACCCTAGCCCCGGGGGCCTGCAACACAAACCGTTAAAATATGGGCTGTTTTGCTAAAACGTATTTACAAAATGCCGGTGGGGATTAGCTCAAGTGTTTCTAGCAAACTAGCTACAGGGGCATAAGAAATACTTATTGTTCCGTGCAGCAACGTGTCTACAACACACTTGTCTGACACGCTAGTAATGGTTCCCTTTGAGATTGATTTGTTACTTATAGACTTTTTCAGTTCTCCCATGTACCACCACAACTCACTCACGTTTTGGAGGTAATCAAGAAAGTTCTTGCAAAGTATAAATTACATGGGCTACTAAGGCACAAGACAATGCAACAATCTCTAAACTGCTATGGTTGCTTGATTGTTGCTGTTATGAATAGCAATAATGAATGCAAGGCAAACCGAAATGAGTTATTTTTAGTTCTTTATTGTTGTTATTCAGTGTAATTGACAAAGATGTTAAATGCATTATTTTTTTTCACCAAGGGCATAAGCGTACAGCATGGGGATGCGGTCGCATCNCCAAAGCTGAAACATTGGCCATTATTTGGCCAAAAATTTTCAACATTTGGGCAAAGTATACAGCTACATTCACATACAAGTAAGGTAGTGTCTATTTTCCAAACTAAGGCGAAGTAATAACCAAATCAACGGCAAAATAATAGCCAAAATGGCAAAATAGTTTGAGACAATTTGCGATTCTTTTTGCCCCTGATGGCAAAAAAGACACTGCCTTTGAGTAAACTGGAATCATGTGGTAATTCCAACAGCCTTCATCGAATTTGGGCCAAACAAAAATCCTTGATAACGTTTTGGGTAAAATTAGAAACATTTGAGTAAAAGAGGAGCATTTGGGTAAGGTACAACAGCTTCAATTAAACTTGGGCAAATGAGAAAAGNTTCAATCAAACTTGGATGAAAACAAAAACATTTACATAAACTGGAAACACTTGGGTGAAGTCCATCAGTCAAGTCAAATTTTGCCAATTCGCAACAGCTTAATTCAATTGTTGGCCACATTCAAACAGTCTTGTTCAAAGATGGGCTATATAGAAAAGCTCCATTAACATTTTAGTACGTTTAGAAATGTCTGGCTGAATTACAAGAGTTTTACTCAAATTTGGATAAAATCAAAATTATTTGGGTAAATTTTAACAATCTTAATGAAATTTGAGCAAGTTGGGACAACTTCATTCAAATTTGGGTGAAATTAAAAATGTTTCCTTAAATTGGAAAAATTTGGGTGTATTCCAACAGACTTAATCAACTCTGCGCAAACAAAAATAGCTCCATTCAACTTCGGGCCATGTGGAACATCTTCATTCAACTTTGGGTAACTTCAAACAGCGTCATTCCAATTTTTATAATATACAACCACTTCATTTAAAATTGCATATATTTAGAAACATTTGGGCATATTTCAACAGTCTTGATCATATCTGGGTAATTGAAAGAGCTTCATTCAGACTTGGGTACAATTAGAACGATCTGGTCAAATTGGAAGAGTGTCATTCAGATTTGCATATATTATAAATATTTGAACAAATTACAACAGCCCAACTCAAAATTGGACCAACTGAAACAACTTCATTCAAATTTAGGTAGAGTTAGAAATATTTTAAAATTAGGAATATGTAGTCGTAACTCACCATTCCAACTAACCTTAATTTTTGTAAAGCTCAAATTGTTGATTCTGTAAAGTGTACAACTAAAATGTAGCTGTAGCTTCAAAATGTTTAACGGTAGTAATGTGGGGTAGCTGAGATATGATACTGTGAAGTTTTCGTGTTTCAAACGTGCTTGGTGTTGGGAGATTTGCAAATGCAAATCTGTTTCCATGAAGTATTCACGAATTGAATTAACTACGCAACTGCAGCTGTGATATGTTGCATGGTGGTAATGTACCTGTGATTTTATACTGTTTAGGTTTTCATATTATCCGTTTGTTTCATGCAATGAATTACATATGTTGCATCCTACCAAATTTTAAAGTTTCAATTTAATGCTGTGAAGTGAAGTTTTGATGAACAGTAGCAGCTGTACTATTTATTGCACTGTATAATTCACTTCTGCTAATGCAGTGCAGTGAAGCACTACCATTTTTATAAAACATTCTTGTTGAGGTTATAAGTCATTTGTCATTGGAAATGTGCATTTGCACACATTCCTTAGTAGTTGACCATATAGGCTGCAGTATTGGCGTGTATCAGTCCCATTTCCTATTTTTCTTAGCATGCTGTGTTCAATGCACATTTAACTGTCTGAACTGCAGTGGATTTTTGGTTTTCATAATGTGACTTTAGAAGCTGTAAACGTTTAAGTTGTAGCATTTTAAGTGCAACACATTGCAGTGAAGATTGCCCAATGTGGAAGGTTAAGCTATATGCTATGTATTAAATTGCCTCCATTCCTTCTACTTGCTTGAGACTAGACCTATTTGCAGCAGTGTGACACTTTGTATCGTAACCCGATATTTTACTCCTTTTCCTGATTGATTGCCACTGTGGCCAAAACAAAAATGCACACATCTATGCTAGAGAAGAACAGACCTTAGCTATTAGGATGATCGTGTTGGAAGAACGCATATAAAACTTGAAAATGAAGATTCTGAACAAAACCTCACACGCGTGGTGGCATGAACAGCAGTTTCTGGGGGGATTTTATTGTAATTAGCTAACATTTTCCAACACAGTAAATAATACCATTGTTCGCCTGTAGCTACACAGAATATTGATTACTAGTTGAGGCTGTACGGCTTTGAACCCCGGTAATTGGTAGGCCTAATTAGGCATCCGGAAACCTTGATTTGTTTACGATGGTGCATTTTACATTTTAGTCTTAACACTAAGTCTTGCTGTTTATACGTTATTTGGGAAAAACAAGATCAAATTTGGGCAAAAATTTTTTGCATCTTTAAAAATATGCACTCCCGTACACCTATGACAAACGGCGTTTGTTTTCCTTCTTTGAGAGAGTTGCTTTGGCAACCTAACATCAAAAGCCTTCAAATCAGGATTCCAGTGATGCGTTTTTTGTGTCCCAAACGTTAATGTGGCAATTACTTGATTACGAGATACTTTATTTTGCGCTAATTAGTTTCAACCTTCATTTGTTTTGTAAGTTGCAACTACACCCAATTACAGAGCAACACATTTTGTAGGCCTAGCTATGTTTCAATTTCTACGTAGATCGTTAATGAAATACAAGCCCATGCTTGCGAATCATAGCATGAAATCCTGACGGTTCTAGATTAGGCCCACGGCCTGATGGTTCTAGAGTCTAGACGATGAGACACACGAATGGCTGCTCGACACCTGCCCCGAGATCTAGTGAGGCCATGCAGTGGATTGCAGAACTGGCTCAAAACGACGAAGAAGAAGACATGTAATCCGTCTTATACACAGAGCACAACATATTACTGGTGGCTGAAGCACGTTGAAATATCTTTAAGCAAGGCTTAATCGACTTAATCCAAACTGTTTCTACCGCAGTGATGTCTCATTGTTGAAGATGGAAGCTGGGGCATGTGTGCATTGCTTAAGACGGAAGGTTTTGTGACGAAATAATGCATGCATTCTTTTATGACGGAA
>JGI24021J15306_10001333_pt1 | contig 23798 bp, 17 predicted proteins | sample Ectturendosymbi1_FD_15306 | JGI IMG/M metagenome (IMG submission 15306) | reverse complement strand
AGCAAAAAGAGTAGAGTTGAATGCAGATGCTTTTGGTAAATCATTTACATATAGAGCAAAAAGCAAGGGTCCAAGTGATGGTGAAAACTGTTAATGAAGTTAGAAGTCGATTCTTGAACTCCAAACTATTAAGATGTCTTTCAAGAGGACGAGTTCTTTCGCATCTTGTTGAGGTCAAGTGAGAAACAAAACAATTGTTAAGGAAAAGGAACTCTCCAATAGCAGAATTTATTTTGAATGAAATGCGGATAAGTAAGCTCGCGTAATTGGAGCCTGGGGGATGTATTTTGTCATTTGAACAAACTGGATAGAACTCTGCAGCGGTTTTGCACAAATAACTTCGCACTGAGAAACACGACAGACGTATTCAAAAAGAAGCTGGAACTTTGAGATAGCTTTGTACAGAAGGGATATACAGAGATGTTTTCGACTTTAAACAAATGTTGACAAGTTCTGATGTTAAATGCTAAAGAGTTATTAAACATCCTAAGTTTGCGTTTGAAGGAGTTAGCCAAAATTTTGACTATTTTTTCCTGAACATGAGGATCTTCGAACTGGAAACTTTTGGATGAACAATCCTTTCCTTGAAGATGTAAATAAATCAAAACTTAATCTCTGTTAAAAAGAAAGTCTACTCGAAATGTGATATGATACTACTTTGCTGCTCAGACATAACAATGAATCACCGTCTCAATTCTGGATATCTCTTGAAAACGAATATCCGTTTCTCAGTCTCAACGCAATCAAAATGTTAGTGATATTTTCAAGAACTTATGGGAGAAAACTCTTTCAACATTAGCTCAAACCAGACAGAGAAATCGTTTGGATGCCAACGCAGAATATCGTCTTTTTGAAACTTTATTGCAGCCATATTTATCTCGCACACTAACAATGATGCAGCAGAAAATTTAACACTACATTTAATAAATTGCTTTGAATTTTGCGTGTTTACCAAAGTAATGCGCTGCGGTAAGTATACAACAGCTTTGGTTTACAAAATGATCACGATAATCTGTTGCACTCATTGCGATTGTATGCTGCCGGTCCGTAAAAAGTTTTGCGCTTTTTACCGGTCCGCTTGTGTAAAAAGATTGAGAAACACTGTGCTAAGCCGCAAAACACATAATGTCGATTTTTGCATGTGATCGTTGTCCGAATGTAACCCCAAACTTTGGACGCTACAACTTCGCATAAGAAAAAGAATTGTTTTCTGACCGCTTGGGTTTTATTTTTTTTTTCAGTTCTTAAAACAAATTATGTGTGGTTCTTAGTTTTTTTTGTATATTTTCATGCAAAAGTTTTCAGATATTGCGCAAAAGTAGGTATGGGCATTGAATGTACTGATAGGGAAACTTAATTTCATAAAACAATAAAATAAATTTGTGATATATTTTATATGAATAAGATTTCAGTACTGTGGATGCGTAGTGATACGTGAAATCGATGTCCTATAAAAATAATTAGCTTGACTGATTCGCTTGCTTGTCACCTTTATCGAGACCCGTAACTTGAATAGGCCTGCAGCTATGTGCAAGTTTACATCATCGCAAAAAGATAAAACAGACGCGTCGGCAGATTCCTCGAAAGATTTTACAGTAAATTGAGAGGTTTCAATTGTTGATGTTAGGACACTGTCTGAGGAAAGAAATCCTTTCTCAGCACAGGAATTAGACACTGTAAGATCTTACGTAGTATATATTTCGCCTACAAAGTAGGCATCATCAGCTCTTATTCAAACAGAATCAATGTTAGGAGGTTTATTGTAAATAGAATCAATTTTAGGAGGTTTATTTTTAGAGCTGATGCCGGCTGCTCAATGCGCATTGCACACCTTTGAAACTAAAGCATTCAACACTTAGGCTGCTTCATTTATATGTGCATACCCTGTAAAATAACTTTTACTTTATCACAAGTGTTCAATGACTATTTTTCTCAAGTAACGTTTTTCCTTTAACAACTTTTTTCAAAAAAACATTTCTTAGGTTTTTCAAAATAGATCCTACGTCAGAAAAAAAACACCAAAATTTTTTAAAAGTGCAGCAAAAGGAGCGGTAGCGACAGCTTGCTACTATTGTTATTCAGAAACGGGTGCGGTAGGCCGCTATTAAATTTAACAAATAGCGGGAGCGCTAGCGACACTAAAGTAGCGGTTGCCCATATCTGTACCTTGGTTTAAACAAGCTTTAGACCCAAACCTCGTCAGTCGCTCTTAATTCTCTCAATTACGCCCATAAAATGAAATTTACGCCTGTGGTGTGCACGGCTCACGTTGCGAACCACTGCTTTAAACGATTTCACCTTCAAATTGCTGTGCTGACATAGCAACCGTAGATGTTGAAAACCCAGGAAGTATACATCATGGCATTTACTGGAATGCATTACAAAGACGATTAATTTCTTTAAACGGAATCTAGTAAAATCTCTGGAATCTAGCAAACTAAAGGATGGCATGAAATAACGTAGTATAACAATCGTTCTAACACAGGGGTTTCCAACATGGGGTACATGTATCCTTAGGGTGCATTTGCATATCTGAAGGGTTACATTTAAGGTTTGCAATAGAAGGGAGAAATATATTTGTATATTATTTATTTCCAAGTATTTATAACCTACATATATGAGTGCATATTATTTTTAAAAATGATTATTTGCTTATTGTTAAATTCATCTTTAAATTAATCATGATAAAGCATTTTGTTATAACAAATTTTAAGGGTAGCCTGCATGCTCGTCTGTCAAAATGCTGAAGGTACACGGTTAGGGAAAGATTGGGAACCCCTGTTCTAGCAGTTGGTCAAACGTTTGTCTGAGTGCAAGCGTTATTGTTCATCTTGCATAAAAAGACGCTTAGATTCTCCAACATTTATTCTGCATGTTCGTACGCAGTTGCGTCGTTGAAGCAGCGCTATAGCGGCAATTTCAACGAATGATTTACTGCGGTGGAAGCAACGACGTGCAAGAAATTTCAGGAATACTTCTATGTTTTTTGTTTTCACTGGGCTGCAATGCGTTGCTGCTTGGCTGCAAGCATGACTGAGAGAGAGAGAGTTTATTCACGCAAACATTAAACAATTTCATGCTAATTAAAGTTAAGGCGCTGGGACACCGAAAAAAACTGTTAAACAGGTTGTCTCGTCAGGCGCCCCTCGACAGTTTAATAGATTTCTATCGTGGTTTAAAGTTGATACCGAATTATTGCGAATTTAATAAGGGTATATTTTTTGAAGAGGTTGCAGTCTGCTGGATGATCAACACCTGGTTTTGGTAGAGGCAAAACCTGGTTTTGGTCACTGCTGCGTTTCGCTGCTAAGCGAGAAAACTATTTCATCACGGTTTGAGTGAGCGATTTAACAAAGAGGAAATCATCAATTGTGTTTTTTATTCAGTTTATATGGAACCGACTTGGAGTCGTCAGCTGTTGCTTTTTGAAAGAAAAAATTGGATGATTTTTTTCGTTTTATAGAGATCATTCGACTGCTGTGTTCGGACGAACTGATATTATTTATTTACATGTCTGTCCGAGATTCAAGGTCTATATCACATGGATTAGTAGCCTAATACGTGCCGGCAAGCATTGATAATAAACACCAAAACAACTCACCAAGGTAATACTGAATGAAGCCAGCAATTACGGCATTCGCTTGTACTGTATTGGAGGTTACGATATCATATCATCACTGGTAATACCCAAGCCAGCAACGGATATTTTCTTTTTTTGGATATACAAGCGTAATTTTCATTTGTGTTTCATAGAAACAAGCAGTAACAAGTCTAGCCTGCAGAAGTACAAATTTTAATTATAATCTTTATGTTGATTACGACTGCCGACTGGCATTAAAAGTAATTTTCCAGAAACAAGTGACTATTTGCTGATCTGGCTACGCTTGTGCGCAGGCCCGTAACCAGCTTGGGACACCAGGGGTGGCGAAGAGTTTTCTGAGAGGGGCCCGAACTTTTTAAACTATGTCGAATAGTTTTAAATTATCCCCAACGCATTTTTCCAGGAGGGCGAAAAATTTTCCAAGGGCGCTTCGCCCCCCTAGTTGCGGGCCTGTTTGTGCGACTTGATTGTTCCCTCTTTCGATTGTGAAAGAGAAAAATTAAGTGTTTTTACACATTGAAAACGAAAATTGGCCTTGAGTTTTCAACCACGAAAGGTGGAGAGTCAATAGTATCTTTATTATGAAGTCTACGCACGGGTCGAAAAATACATTTCACGAAGTACACACAGACAAAATATTTCAAAAGACTGAAAAAGATAACGGTAGCAGTTTCATGGAGATTTCGTCGCTTTTTTGCGCTGGCTTCCACCTGAACCGCCTCGAGACAGAGCCGATCCATTAGATGTTGATCTGTGCAATACAGCAACTTTTCAAACATCAGATAATAAATGTGTATTAAGTTCAGTGGCAGATCCAGGGAAATTTCCCCCAAACATCTGTGGTGCCTCTTTCATTAAAATTTGGCAGTTGTTGGTGCTTGTCGAAGCAGAAACACGGATTTAATAATATTTTTAACTGAACAGTGCTTCACACTTCGTTGAATTTCAGGATTTACGTGCCGGACTTTTAACCAACCTCTGTTATCGAACAGAATCAACATTGGTATTCTTTCGTTATAATCAGGGTTGCGGAATCGGAGTCGTAAGAGACAGAGGTTTTTGGGTGGAGTTGGAGTCGGATTCCTAACAACACTGGAATTCGGAGTCGGATTTTGATGTCCGACTCCGAATGTCCAATTGGATCATTTTTATATCACGCTCTTAAATTGGACATTCCTGTTGAAATGGTACAACTTCTTTTGAAACTTTTGTTGCAACAGAGATTTCTTGCTGTGCACCACGTTTTCCATTGATTTTAACAGCCAAATTTCATTCCCTTAATGTTAAGGAGACGGAGTCGGAAATCTTGCAAAGTCGGAGATTTTGGAAAGGTCGCAGTCGGATATTTTACCTCCGACTACGCAATCCTGGTTATAATACTACACTATCACCTTATTTCTTTCCCGCGTGAGAACTGCGCGGCTTTACTCAGGTTAGGTAATAACAAACGCGGTCGCTTTTACTGCATAGTTCTCCATTTCCCACTGAGCTGTGCCAAATTGGTCTGTTTTCGTTACATGTTTATTTTTTAATGCCTGACGGCAGCTTTGAAAGGAAAGGCAGCAGTGAAAATAGGAATGCAATACGGAAAACTTATAACTAATGCAAGATTTTAGAATCCTCCAAACCGATAAACCATTTTCAGGGTTTTTGCCAGTGCAATCCGTGAGTCCGCAGCATGTCTGCATCGCAGTTTTGCAACACAAAGGTATGACTTTCTTGTCGGAACGCGGCATCGCATTGGCTCTGATTGAACCATTATGCAGCGGATAAAAGCCATAGTAACAGATGTACATTAACAGAATTTGCCTCTACCTGGCAAAAATGCATTGAAGGTGCATCATTAACTCAAGGAATTATCACCAAATAATGCAATTGTGCAACATCTCACTCCGCCAACGGGGACAACGCGACATCGCATTGAATTACTACGGGACAGCTCGACGCGCCTCAGCAAACCATGGTACTCAGCTCTAACGCAGAAACTTAGGCAAAATACCAGCTATCTACAGCTTAGTGGAATGAATAATTGGCTATGCGCAAGCATGACAATTTTTGCTCAACGGTTCAATATTTTGCAGTCCAAGACATGGGGGAACGACGGCGCCTTTCGCTCCCACGTGGCTGCGCGCCTGGCAATGGCTGTGGTTTTGATCCTTTTGTTGTATTTGCCAACCAGTCGACAGCCCAAGTTGGCCCCAAAAAGACAAATTTGGCATGGTTAACGAAATCTGCAATCGACAGAAAAATGCGTAGTTCATTGGATAAAATTTGAGCAGAAAAGCAATCTTCTAGGGCAAAGTTTAACTTTTTTACTGGTGACTGTGGTTTCGGCGGAGATTCGTGGATTAAATTGGTTATAGGCTTATTCTCACCTGTGTTGCTGGCCTGGATAGAAGCAGATCTATCACCAAACCAACAACATTAAGCTTGTTTGGAGGACTTTGTAATTGTATACAATGAATTGGAAAATGACTTTATCGGGGAAACTAAAGTTTGCGTTTGGAGGTGTTGATTGTGAATTTGGAGGGTTCAACCAACCCGCCTGCTCCCATTTCTGATGAACAATGTCACAACGTTTTTTCATAACCTGGACTAGTGGGATTGTATGTTTTTCTCTTCACATCAGCAGTTCAACGTCCAAAATATGTGAAATGTGAAGCACTTGATTGAAATTCTACTTTTATTAGTGGCGTTAAATGTGTTTTAGGGCAATATGCTTTCAGGCCCAGTGTGAATCTATCATGCGATTATGAGATCAGTTTTTTTTTACCATAGCCTGTAGAGCTACCAAAATGGGAGTAATGCCATACCAAAAGCCTTTCATTTTTTGTTTTTGAAATGTCGTTTCAGCAATGATCATGCTTTCCATGTACATATAACCGCACAAGCTTCGTTTGGAAACGTGACTGTCATTTAGCTATTCATTAGAGTCCAACCTTGGGATTTGAATCGTTACTTCCTAGTGTAAGAAGAATCATTCTACTTCTAACCAAAGTCGGGAAAAAGTTTCAGATATTGCTTTTTCTGATCTACGGATACGGATAGCCAAAACAGTGTCAAACACTAGTGGGCAACATGCTTTTGGGTGTGGCTTTTAAATAACTTTTCTATATGCAACAGATTGTTTGCGACCCCAAAAGTGTTCTCAGTAATGTGCAGCTTGTGAAAAATGGAGCCCAGCCATTGGGACGCGCTTCAAACATTTTGCGAATTAATGACATAAAGCGCTTTTAAACTGTGGTGTGGTTCCCTGGATGGTCGCGTAGTTCAACCAACAAAAATAGCCGCTTTCTTAGCCTACAAAATGTAACCACTTTTGTGTGTAACCAACGATAGTCACAGAGAACCTGGGGTATTAAACAATTGAAAACTTTTTTGGCGCCCAGCCCCTCGCTACGACTGCCCCTCAACCGCGTATTCTGGATCCGCTACTGCGTAAGTTGCAATATCAGAGGTATAGTCTAGACCTAAACGTCGAGACCAAGACTTCATCAAAAATCCGAGACCGAGAGTTGAAAGTTAGTGGATCATGCCGATATTTTTCTAAAAATGTTTCAAAAATATCATCACCACTTTGAAGTCAAAATTTTTTCGAATTTTCGGCATTTTTTCTAACAGCTTTGGTTGTTTCTCATCTGCAAATAAAGCAGGCAAAAAAACATGTTAAACTGCAGAAGTTTTACAAAGACATATCGTTGCGTTATTCAAAGTCTCATGGCAATAGGCTTACGACAGAGGCCAGTAGCCTTCGAGACCGAAACTCGCAAAATGGGTCTCGAGAGATTAGTCTCGAGACCGACACCAAGTCTCGAGACTCCAACACTGTACAATATACGTGTCAATGAATAGCACTGAATTATCATCACGCATGTTTGGTAATTTTTGAAAAGATTGTGGACTGGGAAAGCTAAGTTCAGAAGCAGTGACCGTTTTGATCAGGAAGTGTTTGCTAACAGTTGTTTGTGTTACGATGCAAGCAGCGGCCAAGAACGCATGACCAGGATGCTCACGATACCTCGAATTAAAATGTGGACAGGGCAGCAACTAACCCTGTTGTGGTCTGTCTAACTGATTGACAGTCCGAAGTTCTTCGACGCTGGCCATGCCGCTGCGTTCTCAACATAGTCGCAAGAATGCGACGCACGGATACTGGGGGGAAGCCACTGACCACATAGCGCTGCAAAATTTTTTAATATCATGTGGGTCGGCCACATGTGGCCACCATTCTCCCATAGTAAAGCTGTCTTGTTACGCCACGGCTGAAATGTGAGGAGAGTACGGACTAAAATTCGGGCACGTGTAAAGCAAACGTGAGTCTTCGTCCCCTCAAAAATATGTGCCCTTACACTGACGAAGTTTTTCGAAGAACTTGCCACTGATCGATAATGAGTTTAATAAATTATGACGATAATTTCTAGAGAGAAAAATAAATTAGCAATAAAAATGTAAAGCTGTAAATACAATGCGACACAACACAAAATATTTAATGAAGATTTTCTATGTCTTCTAAAGCATTTTACCAACTCCTGGAGTAAAGCTGTAAGAATTCGATAAAATTTGACTCGAATCAAAAAAATCGCCAACCATTGCTCATAGAATGTAACATGTACAGACCCGTTGTGATAAATTGTCATGGTTCAGCTACAGACAGATCAAAAGGTTTAGAAACCGGTCAGCGAACGCATCTACCTTTTGCCACTGCTCTTTTCGCGTGACGGCGGTAGAGCGACCACTCGCGGCCGAGCCGTCAGAATGACGTCACCACGGATTGCTTCTTCCATGATGTTGGCGATTGTCGACGCAAGAACATCTTCCAGGATGGAACCGAACTCCGGGTTTCTGCGGGAAGTGTTAACAACAGTTTTATCGGGACGAACAAAAATAAATCCGTAAAACGTATGGATTTGCGGCAACCAAAAGCATATCAGGCATCTGAAGACAATTCAGCGCGTTCTTCATCTGCGTTATTTAAACTGCACTTCAGCGTACCAAGCCATTCAGACGCAAGTGATGTTGGTGATTGGCGGGTGTAACGGTGGGAAAATAACAACGTCGTGAAATTTATGTGTCACTCGTACATAGCCGTAACCAGGGGGCCATGCCCCAAATTTTTAGAATATCTAGTAATTTTGTGCTTTGGGAAGTGGTGTCTCAAACAAAATACTGCTGCTAGCCTAAAATCAAAAATTTTGCCTCCCCCAAAAAAATTTAGGCTGGCTATGCCATTGCGCTCGTACACACAAGGTATTTGAGACCAAGGGCGCATAGCAGCGTGTCGAAAGTTTACCCGAAGCGGTAAAAACGCGCCAAGCCTTGGCGCTTGTCTTCGCAAAAACTCCTGCGCTGTTTTGCCGATCCCTTTCTTGCCCATCTGCTACGTTCCCTCTCGCCATCCAACAAAGAACATGAACGATCAAATCCGCAATCCGAGTGAGCAAGCCACTTACTTTTTGATTTCGTAATTCATCGCCCCCTTCGACGGGCATGCCGCTGTTGCCAAGAAACCTTCGGAATCCCGGGGAGACGTCGCTGACGCGCAAGACGTGGAGGTGGCGCTCTGCGAGTGACGACACGTCTTTCAGCGCCGAACGACGCTTTTAAAACTCAAACTCGGAAACAAACCGCATTAGTCGCGGGTGCTTTTTTAAGATTGTGCGTTTCCAGTGGCAGACACACACGAAAAAGGTCTGCATGGATTTCCTGCGTTACTACACAGGCTATTTTATTGCACTAGGCATGCTCATTACTACTTATTGCAATATAAACATTTGGTGATCTACACCTATCACNTTTAGAGTAACNGTATTGTGTAACGTCTTCACTCCCACACGCAAAGCGCTAGACTTTAAGCATGCATCGCAGCAAAGAGAAAAAGCTTAATGAATAAAACATCACTGGGATGGACAGTTTCACCAAGCATATTTCAGTGAGTAGTGCATTGTGCTTTTCGCCTAGGGTTTGCTGCCTGCTAGGCTCAAACTCACCCCAGCCTGTTGAAGTATTTCACTCATCAGATTGTTCACTGCACCTGCTGCTGGTGGAGTTGACTCTTCACCGCATTCGCCTTCCATCTGCATAAAAAAAACGTCAATGAAGAAAACGTTCACTGAGACCACAATTGCAAGTAATTTGTCTATTTCAAGTGTAGGCAGGGAAAATGAAAGATGTCGTGTTTTGGTTGTATTGAATAAAGATGAACAGGATAAGAAAAACTTGCATTTACCACCTTCAAACGGCTAAAAATATTTTTAAATAAACCAATAATATATGTATGTTGAAAAGTTTCTTACTTGCCTGTAAATGTTCGAAACGAGGCAAACAATATTAAAAGCTTACTTGACAAATAAACAAGTTCCTTTTTTATTTTCATCCATTATTACCTTGGCTAGCTCCTCTTCACTTTCTTTGTCTTTTGTATCAGGAACGTCAGAAGCCTCCTCTTTGGCCAGTTGTCCAAAGTAAGGTGTAGGTTCATTGCCAATGCTGCGAACCTCTTCTCGGAAAGTAGGGTCGTCAAGCAAGTTTCTAAAATCATGTAAGTCGTTGATTGCTCGGAGGTAGTTTATGCGCATTAGCATGTAGTGCAAAAGGGTAGGTAGCAATGGTTCGCACACCAAAAGAAACTCCCCCTGTTCAAAAAAACTTGGAACAACGCAACAACTTTGGAACAACGTATGGTTTTAATAGTTGATGTCAATTTATAAGAGAAACAAGCGTTTCCATGCACGTCCTTATGTACTGTATTTATCAGCAGGCCCGTAACCAGGGGGCAACCGGGCAATTCTCCCCCGAAAGTTTTAAAAATAAGTTTCGTTGGGCGGCAATGGATCAGTGGTAAAGTGTCCGCCTCCCAATTAGAAGCTTCGGTGTTCGATCCACGGCCACTGAGTGAATTGCCGTAGCGCCCTTTACGCAAGAGCGTTCACCTCAATCGCTTCGGCAGGGGGCAAATTTCAGGCTTTGGCCTGCCGCTAACTGCAGTCACTAAAAAAAAGTTTTGTTGCTAGATACAAGTTGCTATCATTTGCCCCCCCAGAAAATATCAGCTGGTTACGGCCCAAATTATCAGTAACGCTTATGTGCCTACTATAAAACAGTGCGTTTTGAAGTAGCATGTAGGTAGCAAATACTCTCTGAGTTATTCCTTGACGCACCTACACGAATGCCAAAAACAATGTGGGGAGCATTAATGCGATGAACGTAACATTCCAGTAACTGGTCTTCACGAAGATGGCAAACAAGTGAATCAGGTCGACTCCAGGTTAACAGCGTTACTCGGGCTCCTCACATATTTCGCATACAGTCCACATAAGAGCCAGCTTTTCTTCTCTCATTCTGGCTGGCACTATCGTTTCTCTGTGACGTCCCTTCCATAACAATAAATAAGAAATTCCCATGTGAACTCGTCCATTGTAGCGTAACGTACGTCACAGAGCAATGATAACGCCAGTTAATCCTCTGCGCACTAAGCTCATCAGCCCGAGTTATTCGACTCATCAGCCCGAGTTACTCGACAATTCGTCGTTCGTTTGAAATTATTCTCGAATGGAAACTGTCCACTGCTTGGAATTCAAATCCAATGTTCTATGCAAATCCATTCCTTCCAAAAAAACATTCCATCTGACATTCCATTTTATACAAAAATACAATTGCAGACGGCAGCTCGGGCTAGGGTTGCCAGATCACTTCAACTTTTTCAAGGACAGTTTGTCGTTTTGTGATTATTGAAACTATACATTATGCCTACATTTAATACTTTTTAGTTATACTGGTGTAGCACATTTTTTAAACAAACATTGCTGAGTAATAATGGGTAGGTACTTTTTACTACACAACTGTTTAAGATGGAACAAATCTACACGTTATTCTGTTCAATTACATTGTTTAATTTAGATTCTTGAATGTTCAATGTAATCAATAGTTCAATAATGAACAATTTCACAGCTGTTGAAGAATTTTCAAGGACGTCTAAAAATACAACAAAACGTCTTTCAAGAATCAAGGACATAACCAGTTTTGATAGCAAATTCTAGGAAAATCCTTGGCGCTCAAGGACGTCTGGCCACCTTAGCTTGGGCTCTAACGGATGAGCCCGAGAGAACTAAGACGAGAGAACGCCTGTACTACGAAAGGTATTTTTCACTCAGGCCACCTGCATCATGAACGTGAAAGGCCAGGCATGGAACGAAAATATATTAACAGTGACAAGGCCCAATCAAAAGAGACCGAGTTAACAACCTTAATTAATCAGTAAAGTGAGTGGTGGCACAAATATACAAAGCAAGCAATCTTACGTTCTACAATGAAAATCGTAATAGAAGACTTGGAATAAACCCGAGTGCCGGAGCCGACACTGAAGTAAATCCATCGGCATTTTTTGTACAGGAAATCGATTTCATGCAACACTACGCATCCTCAGTTCCGCAATCTTATTTAAATACGATTCTATCTGTGAAGAAGTACTTCTTAAATGCTTGAAAATAAGTCAGCCAAATTTTGTTCATCACCCCTAATGTAGAGTGATACCACAGACCCTCAAGAAACATGCCAGACAGCCATAGAGAACTCGTCAGACTTGCCTGATAACGTTGGACATCACGGACACCACAAGGTTTTTCTCCTCTTCGTTGCAAGTGGTGAGGGGGTACTGCTCAGTAGGGGGTTTGGCCGGGGTGGGGTTTTCCACCTGTGGGTTTCTGAAGATGGAGGGATGTTTTTTGGTCGTGAGTTTGTTCAAGTGAAACGACTTTCAATAAAATAACATCAACCAAGCCAAGCTGCGACAACGTTTTGAATAAAATCACGGCAAGACAAATATTTTACTTTCTCGCCACGGGACTGGTGACCATTTAGTTCAGTGGTTCTCAAACTTTTCGCTGAACGGACGCGAACTACAGACTTACGACTTTGTTAGAGAGCCGTACTGAAGAAAAATTTTAACACAAGTCAATTGACACGTTTTGCTTTACAGCAGAAAGAAGTCTGCTACACAAAATATCAGACGTTTTATTGAAAGACTACTGAGGGCCGCGCAAAGGGTGCTTGGGAGCCGTTGCGGTTCTAAAACAGTGATTGAGGACCACTGATTTAGCTCAAGCATACATTCAAGCAAAAGAATTGATCACGACCAGATATGTAAGCATCTTCTCAATCTGTTAGCAAGATGTAAATGCGGTCACAAAGTTTAATAAGGTTGATTCAACATAGAAGCATTTCACATGCAAGTTAACTTACCTATCCACAAACTGTTTCTTTGAGGCATCGGGAAAATTGTTTCGGAATTCTGTGACGTCATGGGTCCGTGCAGTAACCCCCAAATGACACATGAAAGGTTGCGGGGGCTGCGGCTGGACCCACTCGTCTTCGCCCAACCGCATTTCCCGTCTCACTGCCCGCGATCTGTTACTAGGCAACTTTACAGGGTTCTCGTAGCGAATGGGAGGCAAAGTTTGGAAAGAATGCTTTTCTGACTGTGAAAAGGTAATAGACATATTTTTAAAGCTGTGCAAATATGTTCACTAGCAAACACTTCGAATTTCACTAGTTCTGATCCACGCAACTGCAATGCCGGATAAATACAAACTTCAACGTCTACTGGCATTTATTTTAAAGTATGTATTTTAACTTTGTTCGAAAGAGCAGTTGGTCGGAATAAGAAAGTAGACCTTAGATGTCGTAAAATTTTCAAAACGTGGTAAGCTTGGAGAAATCTGGCAAGATTTTCGTAGATTTGGCCACGAAGATAAATAGAAAAACTGTAACAAATTCTTCCTTCATTTTATCGCAAGCCTTATATCCATACTGCTTTGAATATTCTGAAGTTTCTTTGAGGGTGGTTCATGATTTGCATATAAACAATAAGCGCTAAGTGAGCAACATCGAAAATCGTTAATCATTAAACTAGCTTAAAAGGTGAAATGAAGTTGTGTTTTTGTTCAACATAAATTATTAGCATTAATTTATCAACACAAGTGTCAGCGTGCGTTTTTCAAAATGAAATCATACTGCCATCTCTAACAGAACGCGCCAGTGTACGAGCGCTAGTTGCCTTAGGAGGCGGGGTGGTCAAAATCTTCCTGCAAAGTTTGTTTTTGTTGAACTGGTTCTCGTTTCACCCCTGTTTGCTGTGCACTCAAGCGAAACATGCATTGCAATGCTTTCATAGAAATAATTTACAGTTTTCCTGTTTTCAAATGAGCATCTCGTTCTGGTTAAAGAGCACACACTAAAGATCACGCAAAAACAACCAGCCCGTATACCGTCAAAAATCAGCGTGTCCGTTTTTTTTCCAGCTTTGCGACGTGGACTGGCTTTGCAATTGCGTGCAGCGTGGTTTTTGCTTAAGTGCGATCGCTAATCGTAATCGACCCTGGGCTGTCCCTCGATTGCGTTTGATGAGCTCGACCCAGAATGGTCAGTTGCAGCGAGGTTTAAGTCAAAAGAGGCAAAAACGTTCCAACTGAACGCTTGCTTGGTGGCACTGAATAGCTGGATTAGTATTGGAATGGATTCTTCAGGGCGCAGGTGTGTGGTGGGCTTGCGTGTATACGCATTATAGTTTCGCTGTTGCTGGGACTTGTGTTTTTGTGAAGCGAACCCCTTTTTTAAGATTCACGGAGTTGTGCGCTGAAAGGAAGAGTTTAGCAAGTTCGTTTTTTTGCTCGTGTTATCAACGTTGCTTGGTTTCGATTTGTTTTCCTTATTTTTTACGAAGAGCGCGTTAAGCAAATTGGTTGAAGATATTCCATGTCATAGATGTATGAGCAAGCAAATTTTTAGGGGTGCAAAGGATTTTTTCCCAAAAAGTTGTCGTGTAACTTTTGCCGATCGTTTTTGTGGTGTAACCTGCAAAAAATGGTCTTCACTTGTTTTTCTGCAAATCTTGGGAGCCATTTTTCGAAGTCAAACAACGTTGGGCGCCATTTCTTCCCAGATATTCAGGGATTTTGCCTAGATTTTAGGGGTTTTGTTCGGATTTTCAGGGATTTTGCCCGGATTTTCAACAAATCAAAACTTTTGGGGGTGCGCTTGCATCCCGTTCACCCCCGCCTCCTACACCACTGTTCCATGTTACTTGCCGTATCACCGCAACTGACCATGCCTGCTTGTGAGGTTAGTTGGAGGCATTTCCCACGTTACTTTAAAAAACAAAAGGATTGCAATCTAAGATGATGTGGTCCAATTTGAGTGACGTAAAAATCCTGTGAAGGTTGTGATGTCATCAGCTGTTGGCAGCGGCTGTCATGACTGGTACTGGACGGGCGAGACTGAGTGATAAGGTTTCAGTGAAAACTTCTACGCTTGACAAGATTTCGGTAAAAAATTATGCCCACTGATATTTTATTTGTGATTTTGAAAAGTTTATACCGTTAGATATTGACGACTGGCAACTTTATCTTTTCTTTCCACGAGATGTTAAATTTCTGTGGAAAAGAAAGAGGCAGAAAAATTCCTTGGAAAATCCAACGTACCTTGACCATGTGCTTGGAAGCTTCGCTGTCGGTCAAGCGTAACGGGGATTTGTGTTTGTTCAAAATGTTTTCGAGATTGCGCCGAGATGGCGACAAATCAAACCTAGACGGACCGGCATGAAACTCGGTACGTCTGTCCGTTGCATCATCGTCGATGTCGTCACCAGTGATGACGAATTCAACAGCTTGCCTCTGTTGTTCATGTTCCCAAGCAGCCAGCTGAGTCTTGTACTCGAGTACTTTGGCGTCATCGACGACCTATCAAACGTCATCATCATGCAATGTTGTCAGAAAGGTTTGTTCTGCATGACGTTCTTGCCATGCAAGTACTTTAATGTTTCATAAAACCTTACCTCACATATCAGGTCCAAGTCATAGAAGGCTATAGAGCCGGGCGCACAAAAAGATATTCTCGTCATGATCCGCTCACCAGGTCCAATGTGGCCAGAGATTGGTTCCACCCGAAGAACCTGTTCAAACCACTTAAAATCGTTAGCACAGACTATAAAAACGCATTGAATATACGGTATGTTAGGAGCAAAGTCAATTCGTTCTGATCAGTCGAAAAATGCATAGAAAAACAACCCCAGTGCTACGGTGACAAAAAAGCACGAGTTGACTTGAATTATACGATTAACACCTGCCGGCAGGCGCTGGCGAGAAGGGTCCACTAACCTCATTGACAACAGCAGATGACGCGTGCCAGGAAAACGTAAAAGAACGGTCGTCAGACTTGTTGCATAGNAAGACCGCATGACGAGATTTGCCGAAGCGTGGCACGTTTCCAAAGGAAACACGTTCCTCAGACAGGAAGATTACCTGCTCGAAAAAACAAGCACCCTTTTGCAGCAGTCACCTTCGTCGCAATTCAAGCAAAAAGTCTACGACGCAAACATATAAAATGCAACTCACGGCGCGTAATAACGAAGAGTAACGTCAGTTTAATGTCACAAATAAATCAAGACGAGAAAAAAATAAAAAATTTTGACTTTTTGCAGTCGTTTGTTCCGTTACACGAACAAAGCAACCAACCGCGGCAATTGTTCAGTCCTTTTCAAACAGTCGGTAACCTTGGTTATTATCGATATATGTCTACGTTAGCAGCTCAACAACGGTTTATAGATGATTTTTTAGGATCACCATACAACTGCGTTAATGCTGTGAGAAATACTATTGCCAAGTTCGGTTAAACGTTGCCAGATTGTGATTCTACCAGGCGCTATTTTCACCTTGTTGCTACCTGGTAGAAAGAAAAATATAATCATCTTTAAAACAACACGAAAAGGTTCATAAGGTGCTGCTGGGGAGGTCATAGCGCTTACATGAAAAAAATTGATAACAAATTGGTAAGTTCACAGATGTAATAATTTTTCATTTCACAATCGTAAGCACTGTAAAAGGGTAAACCTACTTGGTCGGGAACAGGCACCTTTTGCAAGCTTGGGACTCGCATAAACTCGTTGGGCTGGTCCAACATGGGCATGGTTGAGCCCATAGCCCTCCTGTCATAGCCGATGCCCTTGAAAGTGATCAGTGCACTGTCTCCCCCAATGATATGAATCGGAACATCGACCTGTCAAAAATCTGGTTGAATTTCTTGATCTTTCAATGGTGCGCAAAAATAACACAGTGTGCAAAAATTCATAACAAAGTAATAAATGAGAACAGTTTCTACCTAAGCCTGACATAATCGTTTATAAAAACTAAAGCAGAAGTAAAAAAATGGTGCGAAAATTGAGGTTACATCTGAGATTCGGAAAGCAAAATGTTTCAATATCTTAACATCACAAAGCGTGTAAACAGATTACAAAAAACGTCTGCAATATCATTGTATAGAAAACGTGCATTTTATCACACGGTGGTAATAAAAAGGACTAATTACCGTGTAGGTTTTACTTTCTAGCGGCGAAAAGATCCATTCGAGGTTGGCCATGGTGCCAGGGGGTATTTCACCCGTTGGATTGACACAGGTCAGAATTGGATGATCATAGTTCAAAGACTGCAGCTCCCGCAGCGGTTCCGTATCAACTTGATAGATCACTGCCATGCTGCCGCCGTTGTACATCTCGTACAGCTTCAGAAAAACGCAAAACGGTGATGCTCTTAGCCAAGACGAGCAAAGAACAAGTCAACAACAACGCTGGCTGACGGAAAAGTCGTCGACAAAGACCTCGCAGTTGATGATGTGTGTGAAGGCGCAGCGCGTCACATGTATAGAGCGCGCAATCGGAAGTGTTTCAAAAATCTAGCTTCGCACAAAAAACATACAATAGAGTGAACGTGATCGAGCGGGGAATTCTATTGGTTGCTTGCCCGTTGCACTTGCGGACTGGCGTTCTTTACGTTGATTGTACGAATCTCCCATAAGGAGCAACAACAAAGTGTGAAAGTCATCCAATCCAAGTAATATTGCCTCGATGTATTATATTTCTCTCACGGAGATGTATGCAAGGCGCCAGACACAAGAAACACTAACAAAGGAAATGACTTCTTTGGCATTCCTTCGCGTTTGCGCTCAACACAGGCAAACGAAATAATGATCAACAGCAATCAAACGAGGTCATCACACATCCTGCGCAATACCTGCTTCGGAGGAGTCGGTCCTCCCACAGGAACAGGAGTGAAACTGTGTTTAGTCCCCGAGAAATGCAGGTAGCGCCGGTTCGGTTCGACAGTGACTCCGATGAAGTTGACCTGAGAAAGAAAAAAACCATACGTTTTAAGCAGGAAGTGAACTGAAGTCAAGAGATTTTTTAAAATTCGGTGACCTTGTCACAAGTTATTTTCCTCATCGCAGAACTATCAGCAAGCACTCACCAAAACTTCTTTTCCGTGCTCGATTTTGAAAAGCACGGGTAGTCGGTGGGTGCCAGCGACGTCGTGCTTGTATGTGAGAAGGATCGTCTGACTTTCGCCGGGTTTCAAAACTCCGCGCTTTGGTTGAACTGCGAAGATGAGTCGCTTTTGCTTCAAACTGGTGTTTAATTGCTGTCGCTAGTTCAAGCAATCGTTCGTAGCGAGTGCTTAACATACAAGAGGAATGGAAATAGACCAGAGTTTGAGAAATGAAAATGTATAGCAAATCGCTAAACGCACTGGCACTCGCATTATATTGTATTGCGGTACAATTCCACGCGCGCAACTTGATTGTGAGTCGCTTACATTACATCATTGCTCGTCGCTCTGTTCCCATAGCTACCACATCACAGCCACGAATGCCGAGTAACAATCATTTAAGAAAATTGAAATTTCGAGCCCCTCAAGCTATGCACCTCGAAACATTTTCAGTGTATTATATCTGCAACCAGAGACAGCCAAGATGTTTGCAAGTACGATTGATTAACCCATAAACTTCGTTCTTTTGCCTTTTCGTTATAATCAATACGCAATCCAACAGACTTGCTGCAACATAACTTTGTAAACATGTTTGCGCGAGTTGTTTCTTCTGACATTCGAGCAAAGTTGATTATGAGTTGGGAAGTATTTAAATACGTTATCAACATCCTGACCAATCAACTTTTGCTAATTGTTTACACACAATCACGTGACGTAGGCCAAGAATTACCTGTGAAAAGTTTGTTGTCCTGTATGTGCAGCTCGTGCAGTTCGTCGGGTTCGAAAGCACCGCTCTCCGCCCAGTGCTCAAGTTCCAGCTGAACGTCTTTAGGAAACTGGAACGCCCTGCGCACGGCACGAATATATGTAGCGTAAAGAATTTGTTGAACCGATCACTACACCGCANTGTTCATGAAACAATTCGAAGATACCAATGCGTATCAACCAGACCAGTGTTCTTCAGCATCGCACTGACGTAGCACGGTTCGCTGTCGGTCGAGGCAGATCCGAAGTTGAAGTCGATGATGGATTTCGTGTAAACGCTGGGTCGGCGGTTGGCGCTGCACAAAGAAAATGCAGTGCTTCAGAATCGGAAATTTCGCGCAAGAAATCAAAGCCGAATTAAAAAAATCAGGCAACACTTTTCGATGCACTCTTCAGTAGCAGTCGGAAGGAACAAACTAAGAATCAGTCGAAAGACGCTGTTTATCAGCCTTGCACATTTTAACAACCTGTGACGCATGCGAATCGAAAACAATCGCTCGGCTTCCTGCGGATCGAGGTCCATGCAGCTGTTCAAGCTGTCGAAGGAAAACCATCTCCAGAGCTGGGTCTTGCTTATGTTGATGCCGCTGCCTGATGGACGAGCATCTGAGGAGGAGCGTGCATTTGGTTGGAGAAGGCCAGGAGCAAAATATGATCGCAATACCTAACCATCCATTGCCTTATCTAAAGAGTTGTTAGCAATGATACAATCTGCCTACGTATTTATAACTTCATTACATAGGCGTCGGAAAGATTTCTTCCAGGAAAGGCCATTAGGGGATTTTTCCAAAATTTTTTTCCCACTCGAAATTAAGAAAACAACCTTTCTTTGCTGAAATTTTCAAAATCCTGCCTCCTCTTCCGCCGTCCATGCTTCATTGTCTTACATGAAAAACCAGACGTTGTGGTCTATCTTCCGTTTTGCAATTGAAACGAAACATGGTTTCAGACTCACTTGACAAATCATTCTTTAAAACCTTAGAACACGGGTGAAAAACCGGTTCAGACCGGTTTCAACCACGCACGCTACGGCCGCAAAACTTCAATAATAAAACGCCAGGTCGACTTTTACCAATAACAGAGAGTGTGGGGTAAACTCCCTCGGCGCTCATTTCGCACAGAAGTATTCGACAGTTGGGGTTGATGTTGTCTCCTTGAAGAAGAAAAAAACTTTGCAACGAAAGTAGTTTAACGTATATCTAATGCACACTATTTCTCGGTAAACTTTTTTGATTTTCTTGCATTTCAAAAAAAGATTGAAGCGTGTCTACAACATGGAAGAGTACAAACTAATGTTAGATGTGGTCCACACGTTCTGCCAAAACCACACAAATGCCATTTTTTTGCAATAACGGCAGCACTATAGTCTAGTTGCAGCGTAGCAGTGTCAATCCATTCAAACGAGCACAGCCCCAAACCTGCAGCATTCAGCAGCTCGTAATAGAGCGACCACGTGTAAAGCACTCTTCTGATTGGTTGGGCTGTTGCAGTTATTGCCATCTTCGTCCGCGCAGGAAGCATTCCGCTCCTGAGGCTCAGATCAAGAGCAGAAGCCTCACTGAAACAAACGACGTGGCGCAATAAAGAGCTAACTGGCAAAAGAGAACAAAGGAAAAATAGCTGAAACAGGAAATTCAGAAGTGCTTTTGGTGAATGTATTCTTTCACACATTCAATATCTTGCACTGGTAGCGAAAAGCTAAAACTGACATGCTAACATCCAGCAACTCAGCTATCAAATCAACTAAACGAAGAGAAACGAGCAGTCTTGACAGACGGCAGTGAAATTAACTCGTCAAAATCCGCCGATGAGGATATGTGTTGATATACTCAGCTTGCGCATACCTCATATCACAAAAAGGCTGAACGAAACGCGGTAAATGTCTTGGTAACTCATATACAAGTGTTTAAAAAACTAATACTGTGCAGAATCGGTTGACACTGATAAAACTTACACGTCGCTCGGGTATTCCCCGCTGTCGCTGTTGACAAACTGTTCGGTGCTGAGTCGAAAATGAATGTCGCATTGCGAATCGTTGAACAGGACAATAGAACTGGATTTGCTCGAACCGCAAATCACGCATCCGAAGTCAATATTGCCTCTCTCCGTCTGGAAACCAAAAAACAACACCTTTATAAACAACAATGTGCTGTAAGCAAACACGACTGCAAATTTCAACAAAAATTCAGCATTTGAGTACTACTACTTACTGAAAAAATGGCAATCACAAAATTTTTGGTAGCTGTGTGCTATTAAACAGCATTGCAAGAATCTTGAAGCATGAGTGTTTACAACAATTAGCCAAGAAGAGTAGACTACGCAATGATTAGTGGTGTCGGATAATCCTTAATCAACATTCTTGCCTTAATATCCCCTTCCATTCCGTCCGCAACCACACGGACAGGAAATTTCCTGGATTTTTCCGCTTTGTAGTCATCTGGATTTTTGTCACCGACATGTGGCCAGGTCAAGCATACGGGCTTGAAGATGTACTTTATTGCTTCATTAGGACTGAACGTCCACGTGTGATCCTCAAAAAAGAATCAAAACCGTTGACCTTTTCCACTTCGCAAAACAATGGGACAAAATTATTTGCGACAAAAATTGGTCCTAACTTGGAGCAAAGATTTAATAGAGTCTGGTGGAATAACTGAAACTATCGTTCCTATTGAGTTAAATACATTTTGTAGCATGCCACTGCATTAAAACTTTTTAATCCTTGAAAGGGTTCCAACTAAATTTGTCAAAAAGGCAATTAATTTTGAATTTTCGATGGGATGAAATAGTTCAAAACTATATCTGCTTTGCTACCACTTTCCAACCCTGGCGCCAAATGACTTCATAATGAGCTTCACCCTTCTTCAAATTGAAACTGGTGATAGTTTGTTTTTTATTACGATGCGCTGCAGCAAAGCACAGTATTTTTGTGGACACAAAATAATCGAATAATTCAGTGATTCTCAATACTAGTGTGATACCAGAATAAGATTGTAATTCATCACTTTTCAGTAAAATTAAACCATTTGCTAAAACATCTATATTCATGTCAATGTACAAATGTAGGTCCGGCGAAATGGTTGACAATAATATCAATAAGGGATGTGCATTTTTAAATGGCGTAATCAACACTCGGTAAACGTCATTCACGCAAATGATATTGAAGCTTTGATTTCGTAAACATGCGTATATTTTTTAGAAAACTGTCAATCAAATTGCCTCCTCTCAAAAGGTTTAATTGTAAATTTTTTTGAAGGTGTTACTGAAAAATTTTGTCGTGCTGTTAATTTGAAAAAGAATAGCAACTGCCCTGAAACACAATTAAAAGCCGATTTTGATGTGTAAATCAAAAAACATTTCAATACGACACCACAACGTGGTTTTAACAACATGCTGGCCGCTTTTTTACGAGGATTGTCAACCCGCAAATAATAAACAAAGACACTTTTAGTTTAACAATAAATTCACTTGCTTGACTGAACATGGTATCATAGCCTCAACTTTTGTTGGTTTTCATTGGTAGCTGTACATGATACTAATGGTGGTTCACAGCAACAGCGGAGTCAACGAACAATTTCAAGAATTTTATTTTAAAACCACGGCTCGCATCTCCCAAAAACAACTGAAATTGAGCAGAAGCTACAGAACACAAAACTCTTACCTGGATTTCATTGGGTTGAATGACGCCATCAACGGGATCGACGGACAGGCATTTGGCGTCGACGCCGGGGAGGAACCATTTGAACTTGATGGGAATGCGACCGACGTTGTGCACTTCGTAATTTCGCGAACTCGAGGCCGAAACGCACGTTGGTCGGAAAAAGAACTCGCCACTGTTGCTAAGCAGCAATTCCGGTTGCTCACTGCTGCCAACTAGTCGGATTTTCTGTTTCAAAGAATGCAAAGACGTAAGAAGATTTGTTCACTAAGATATGATGACGCAATGTCACAAGAATGACACTCTTTTGCACAAAGTCAAACGGCATAATTGCTCATGGAACGGCGATCGGCCGGCATTGCTCATGGCCAGTGGGCCTGAAGAACACTACAGTCAAAAGCAGCTCCAAGCCTATATGGTACAGTTCCTTTGTGTGTGTAGACTTTCATGAAGTTATGGCGCCAACATTGTTTNTAATCAATGAGCTTTGAAAAGTACTGAATGGAAAAAAATACATCACAAAACAGCTTCACATATAGACGCTAGCATCTAACATAAACAGTCTCATTTTCATGAAACTACCAAGGACCTTGGTTGCTCTTTTTTCCAATTATATTTCAGTGACTTCGATCTCAATTAAAAATCTGAAACTTTTAGAAATATTAGTTTCAGAAAATGCTTTTAAAGATTCTACGGTTTTGTCGCCAATTTTACTGACCATGTCGTTCTTTTCGTCGTCATTCAGACGCAGAACAACAGAGCTGTGGTGGGTCGTGACCTCTTTTGGAGATATGCGAACGACAGCGATGTGGTACTTTGACGAGATCAAGCCTTGGTGTTGCTTGATTGAAAAGACGACATCTTTGGTCGCCTGGAAAAGTAGCAGAAAGGCAGTGAAACTTGCCACGCATCTTATTATCGCCTAATAGGTCGACCGGCCGAAACAACGCATCTTCAATCAATTTTTAAAAAAACACACCAAAACACGATGCTAAACTTTGAAGCTATGCCAGCCTCCGAACAAGTTTTTACGATTTGCGGTTCGCATTTACGTGACGTGTTATCGCAACGCAGCGTCTTGCCGTGCACTCTGTGGTGACCTCTGGAACAACAATCGCGACATCTCATCATGAGCAATTTTTCACCACGGTATTTATTAGTGTAGCCAATTTGGCGAAATGCTCGTAATCAAAGATTGTTCGTACTTGGAGACTTAGCTATTGGCCTGGATAAGTGGTTGTGACAGGAGATATAGCGGTGAACGCCAGTTTCTAGCACAGGGGTGACCAACCAGTCAGGGACCAAGAGCTGTTGCGATCGGAAACCCGAGCGGCATGTGCGCAAAGCTTCGCATCCTGGCAGCAAGCAACAATAGAGATCATGCGTCGCAATCTCTCTTACTATTGCTTGCTCGCGCTACATATATAATGGTTTTATTCTTCACGCACATCCCGTTCGTGGTGAATCA
>JGI24021J15306_10001332_pt1 | contig 23799 bp, 17 predicted proteins | sample Ectturendosymbi1_FD_15306 | JGI IMG/M metagenome (IMG submission 15306) | reverse complement strand
CATGTCACTTCCGCAACGTCATTGTTCAGCGCCTTAGAGCGACATGTCGGATTTCGGCGCTTTATAAATGCATGAATTATTATTATTATTATTATGCTGTTTTGACCCAGAGAGCACTGAACTTGTTACATTAAGGTTTGACATTGGTGACCGTTTAGTTAGACACTGAGAGAGCGCAACTGCTTCATCTGAATACCAAGATAGTCATAAAACGAGGTTGTAGTGCAGTTGTTCGGGGGGGCCAATAATTTCCAGGGGGGCGCGAGCCCTTAAGCGCTGTACAACACTGATAGTTTGATCAATGAATTTACCAAACAATACATTTATTTTTACAACTTATTTAAAGCCAGGGGAGCTTGAAACAGAGGACAAGTACTTGAGGGGGGCGTGGTAAAGAAAAGGTTAAGAACCACTGTTTTTGTGTATTTTGACGATGCTGCATTTTGTTTTTGTGACTGTGTTTTGAGAGACTGTTTCGGTCCCTCAAAACAGCTTCAATGGCACTGAATTTAACCTGATGATCAACCATTGCCGACTCGGCACCACCACCAAACATGCATACTTCACAGTTGAAGCCGAACACGCATGGTGTACAACCCATGGGGGCATCTGGTCAATTTTCCCCCCGACATGTTCAAACACATTTTGAAAGCGCCGGAAAATATCAGATGGTTGCGGCTCTGATCTACAACGTCTTCCACAGCAGATACATTCACGCCTTTGAATACACACTCGATTGCAACTTACCACCAGCGTGCGCAAACACAGGGCGCTTGTTGGGGAGCGCGGGTCCATCGCTGCTTTCAAGTCCCACACTTTAATTTTCCTGCAAACAAAATACCCCNTAACATGCTGTACATACGCTATTGCGCATCTGCCAGACAAACACCGGATATTCGACATTAACACGGGAGCAGAAACATGCGTGGCACCTCTGCCTATGGACAAAAGAGATGATTCGGTGGCAGGATCGAAGGACGTGGTTTGGCTAGTTGCAATGGCGGCTATTTGCACGATTCTGTAACTTTGCGCAAACATGACTGTACAAATCGACAGATATTGACTATCAGCTAGAGAGTGAAAACACTGCTAGAACATCGGCAAAAGGTTTGAACCGTTATTTTTTTTCATATAACTCATAAACAACTTTTTTAGGTTTGACAAAAATGTTTCTTTCATTTATCCCCAAAGCTCGGAGTGTGTGATTTCTTGACAACCATCTTAAAAACTTCCATTTGAGTCAAGAAGAGTTTTACTGAATTCCTAAATCCTAACATTTTGTGTGTTAGTAAACACGCTCCCAACGATAAAAGCAAGCAGGTTTCAACAGTTATAGTTAATGCGGCAAGATGTGCAAAAGTTGAACTTTGTACTCAACCTCCTCTCAAAACCAGTGATTAACTGAAACGGTCATCGCTTTAGATAATGTCAGTACAATTCATATTTTCGAGCGAGTGTATGTATGGCTGAACCTCCACGAGAGTGGATTATCGATTTGAAAAAATTCCAAAGCGAACCCGGGCAAGGATTAAAGTCAGCGAGTTGTCCAGTCCAAGCATCAACAGACTGCACTTCACATCCCCGAGAATTTCATGGAAAGGTGTGGCCATCTTCACCTGCAGGGATTACCAGAGTGGCGAAACATTGCGTACTTGCCTATCGGTTCCCCGTATTTAGCTAAACAGCCAATTTCCNGAGTTAGTTCTGCCCAAACTGGGATAAAGGCATATGCATTAAACGAAAAACCCTAATTCACGTAATCGTCTGGTAACAATGCACATCAGCGCGCAACAAAGGTGATGGGGCTTTACTAATAAACAGGAGAACCTAAAAAACACGAGTCTTCGAAATGTCGTGATTGTTCCTTAAAACCACCCATAGGTTGCTTCGCAACACTAAAGTAAATATGCCTCAGCTCAGCTGGTACAACCGGGTTATGTTGCTTCAAGGCCAGCACGTTGCGCTGGTACGCAGCCAGCTAATCTTCCAGCAAGTCCGTTGTGAACATTTATGCGGTTTGCAACCCATTGTGTCGCACTTCCTGACTGTTCACTCATTAACAAACAGAATGGAGTTCGTTGCTGCCCGCTCATTACTAATTCACAAGCTGCGCGTCGGTGTTGCGCATTCGCTTCTCCCCGAACTCACCCGTCGTATGCTCCGCTAACGATGCGCTTGTTATCAAACCTGATGCAGCGCACCAGTTCCTCGTGGCCTTCCAGGACACGTAGACACGAGCCGGCGTCGATGTCCCACAATCTGCGCAAAAGTACAAGCAACGATTTCCGTGAGGACTTGCAGACGAGCCCTTTGCGACGCGTTGCAGGGTCAGCTACGCGCGAATCAATCTCATGCATATAACGAGAAACACCAGACGAAGTGAAAAATCGTACACTATGCCAAGTAACTAACTTACAAGTTGGCAAGACCAATCAGCGTACGAAAATATTTTCAGTTACCAGTTGTTTTGTAGGCGCAGTGTAACTTTCATACTTGAATGCAGATTAACTAATTTGATCGACGCAATCGGATTTCAAAATCGACATTTCCAAAAATGCACAGCCGCACCACGAAAAGAGAATTTCGTTTTGTACTGACAAGATTTCCGAACAAACAATGTTAACCGCACATCAGCAAACAAGCACTGATTGTTTGTGCGCTTTCGCATTCCTTTAGTTCTCAGAAGAACTGCAATGTCATTTTGTCACATCAGAGAAGCCGCCTTCAACGAACTTTCAAAACACACGTTCTAGTTGCGATATATCTATTGATGTGAATGACTGCAAATTATTTCCGACAGATTACACGCACAAAAGAAGGGCCTGGAAATTTGCTCATTCGGTATTCAATAAGATTTCCGTTTCTCAGTCAACATTGGTGTAAGTAGCGGGCAAGAGCGCCAACAAAACACACGCGTCGAAGGTTTGAATCGAGCTGTTGCGACCGGATAACATTGAGACGACTTAAAAGCCAATTACATACCTGATCGTGTTGTCTGACGAGCCACTGACCACCAGGCCGTCCCTGTACTGCAAGCATGCGATGCCGCGTTTGTGGCCGTTCAGTGTACGCACGAATTCGCAAGTGGAAGTGTTCCAGACCTGGGAACGACACAAGAACTTGCTTCACATGCACATACGCGGCGTTCTGAGCGAAAACGCGCTATTGGCAAACCTGAAAACGTTTCCACAGCTCAAGGGTGTCGCAGAGTTTGCTGCGGGCGGTAAACAACCTTGAACCATGACAAGTGACGAATGGGCGACGCAGAAGCGCGGATTTCACTTATACCGATTGAGGGCGTTCAGTTCATACGCCACTGCGTGTTCAGTGGGAAGACGGAAGTTTGCAACTAACAGGTTAACAGCTTAGGTGCTTACCTAAGTTTGAAAACCTCAGGGCAGCCACAACAGGCTCGCACGCAAGCAATGTGCTCGGCAAATACTAACGAAACAGAAACGAGAAGTGCAACGAATCAAGTTGCTTCCTTCGGTATCGGTTTAATTGGCTGGTTGTAATTGGCGAAGAGGAGTGAGCGTAATTATGCGCATGACCTTTTCGAACGGCACCATAGCGAACTTTCGCCGTCACGCCTCCGTTCATTAACAATTGGCTTTTGCAGCAACACCGCTTAAAACATACTCGTGCGCGCCGAAAGATAAACGGTTGAAATGACTCGGGCCTTCAACAATGTTCCCTTTACATGCTTATGTGTGTGCGTAGAAAAAAACACAAGAACGACAAATGTTTTTCACACGTAACGGAGATCAACCAAGCTTAACCGCTACGCGGCAAACTACCATGCAACCATACAGTACGCACAGCTCCGCAGCGAATTGGGAGCATTGGCTTCCGATGCGCACACGCACGTAAACACGCGATTGCAACGAACGACTGCTGAACACGTTCGCTTCTCATGACTAAAGCAACGCTTTGTTACCGAACGAACAAACAACCAGACATCAAATGAACGTCACAAGCAAGGCAGCGCTTACCTTGATCGTGCGGTCACCCGAGGCCGAAACAATGTAAGTGTCATCAAAATCAACGACGTTCACCGCAGCCCGATGCCCGACCAATACTCTTCGCATGTTGATCTCTTTCGGCGAAACCATGTCCCACACAGCAATCGAGCGATCCTGCAACGCCTCACTGTTAAAAGGGCCGCCGACCACGAAGTCACGGAATGGCTACTGCGCTTGAATTAATTCAACACAATAGGGTGTTGACCACCGCATCTATTAATTTGCTAAGACGTCGTTACGAGATACGCAGCGAGCCCTTGAAATATCATTTCCGGCTTGAGCGACCCGGTCGCAGTCAACGAGCCGCACACTCAGAAAAAGAAACAAAGTCGCGATGACAAAGACATTTCATTTGGTAATCGCGATCATTAGCGGATGCACGGATGCTGCATAAATGACCTCAAGGTTAAATGGATGTAGATTATGGAAACAGACATTGGTCGCAAAAGTTTAACATCAAGAAAAGGTTAAAGTTTGAAAAAAATACCACTGGGTTATCTACTTAGTTGCCTGAATGTTCAACATTGGTGTTCTACTTCAGACAACCAGAGTCGATCAAAACACGGAGATATTTAACGTTGTCTACTTGATTAATGCGTTGCTTACCAAGGGATATCTGAAATGAAGGCAATTTAGTTTTTTAGAGAAAAGCATATGATTGTGTTTATGGAGGTTAGGTGACAGTATATTAATTTGCAACCAACTTTTAACTTTCTTCAATACTACATTCACCAAATTTTTTCGCCATCATTCAAACATCGTTTGCAGAAAGAAGCTGCTCAAAGTTGTTGTAAACAAGATTTTCAAAGATCTTCGAGAAGTGAGATAGTAACGAAATAACTTGATCGATTGCTTTTATTGCCAGACTTATATACAGGAACCACTTGGCCAATTTTAGGTTATTTGGGATAATTCAATCGAAATGATTGAAGATGGTGGCTCTTGTGGTGAAATAATACCCTTACTTAGTTTTATTTCGTTAAGGGTCACTGCATTTTGATACATTAAGGCCATCTAGTTGAGAGATAATAGCAGAAGGTGTCCAAAATAAGCAGTCCTCAACAAATGGCCTAATTTTATCTCTAGAACTGAAAGAAAGGGCAATCATTAATGCAAAGTCGGGTTCCACCTTGGCGAAATAGTTGGATAATATCAGGTATATTTTGTGAACTTCATGGAGTTACCGATATTGCGGGCGATTTCAAAGTAGAAATTGCGGCATCAATTGTGCGCTAATTTTTGTATTTCTTTTATTATATTCCAAGTTTTTTGGCAATTCTAGGGACCCGATTCGGGACCCTAGAATCAGAGAAAATCGGGTCCCTAGAATTAGAGAAATCGGGTCCCTACAGGTCCATACCGGGCACCTCATATTTTCCTTCAAAAAACCTGAATAAGGGTCAAAATACTTTTGTATTTTTTGTAATGCGGAAGTTGCACGGTATTAGAATTGTATTTTAGGACTTTTCTGAAGATTAAAACTATTAGTTTTTATAGAAATTAGTAGTATGCTTTTAGTTAGCCAGCGAAGGTTTCAGAACTAGTTTGATTTTTCCTGGACAGCTTGACGAATGGAGCATAGTTGTTGATAACAGATAGAAAAATGTCAAAAAATTTATTGAATTTGTCGTCATGATTTTGTTGATCACACGAGAAATCATCTGATGACAAGACCTCAATCCATTGACGAGAAAATAACAAACAATAAGGTGCGCAACCAAAGAGGTCAACAGCGACATATCTTTAAAATAATGCCTAACTATACAATGAAGAGTCTGAAAGTACTCAATCCACCATTAACTTATGTATGGCCAAACACTGTTCTATACGTTTGTGGATAGAGATCTGACGACTTTGCATTAACAACGTTGGGTGTCGAATTGATAAATTAAAACGATCGAGTAAGTCTCGGTTCCTAAAATCATTCTCAAATGTAACAAACCGAGCCTTTGAGCAAGCAGCAGAATATCAAATAAACTTGTTGCATTTGACAATGATTTAAGGAAACGACGGCTTACTGAGTTTTTTTTTTATCAATTCGACACCCAACGTTATCAATGAAAAATCGCCAGATCTCTCTCCGTAAGTGTGTAAAGCAGCGCTTGGACACACATGACTCTTACAAGTAGATTGGGTACTTTTATTTTGTTTTTTAGTTCAGCATTATTAAAAAGGTCTGTCGATTTAACCCTCTTTAGTTGCACAGTTTATGTCGTTATGTCCACGTCATAGTAATTACGTACGTTTGGTAACTTCAGCGTTCATGGTGACCCAAAAACCTAAGGCGTCCCGACGTCCCTGGACATTGGTTAGGATAAATATTAAAGACATATTTGATGAACAGCCGAGTGGAACCGCTGGCAAACCTATACACGAATTTGTGGAATAAATAACCGCAATAAACTTTCAACTGTGATAAAAGCCATTCTGACACTTTTGCGGAGTTAATAAGCTCCCAACAAACAAATTCATTTCATTGCTTGACACTCATATAACTGTGCTATTCAGAGGATATTCGTTTTGTGTAAGAACTAAGGAGAGGTTCCGATTAAAAAGAACTCTTCTCTTCACTCTTTAAGTGACATTTCGCCACCGAATTGCGAAAAGGAGATTGGCTTACCGATGGCTTTTCGCAAACATGACAGGAACTGAAACTAAACACAACAGACACAGGCAAACCAAATTAAAATGACATCGCCCTTTGTTAAAAGAGTGAAGTTGATTTAACATCAAGCAGAAATTGTAGTTAATCCTTCAACGACCACATCGAACTTCTCGCAGCTTGCTCGTTCCGGCAAATACAAGATCTGCTGCGCTTGACACAGAAGCCCTGCCGCAGAGGCAAACCAGCTCAGCCTGCTTTGACGACGCCGCTGTGCTGCTGCACAAAAACCGTATTTCCAGTCGCGTGAATTATAATACGTACCTTTGAACACGTAACCATGAGGCCGGCGTCGAAGCGCAAATGCAGGACAGCTTCGCAGTGGTGCACCAAGGTGTTCACCATTTCGCCGGTGTTGACGTCCCATACCCTTCAAGCGAAAAGTTATTAGTGACAATTAGTGGAGGAGGCGGCGCCGAAGCGGCCGACATCGATTTATCGACGGCTGACTAAGAGGCAATCAGGAAAAATATGATGAAAAGGAATTGTGTTAGAAAAAAAAAGGAAAAACCGCTGAGTAAAATCAATGAAGCTTTAACAAATCTATAAAACTTACAAATGAACCGAAGCAATCGCGCCCCCACCAGACACTTTATCATTGGCAGCATTCCAGTTTAAGCGAAAACTACACAAAAGTAGTCCGTGCGGTTATGTAGGGACCGGGAAGCTTTTCTGACTGATGCAAAAGGAATTAAGTTTCCAGCAAAGATTTAACTTGGATGTAAAAAGCACATGCCAAATACTGCGTGGCATTTGCCATTTGTTTGCAGACGACACCTTCCGTCGTAACTTCAGTGCACAACAGTGACCCATTACACTTTATGATGTACAAATGCATTTGACCACAGGAAACAAGGTACCTGACTGTCGAATCCGACGATCCTGTGATAATTACTCGATCGTCATACTGCAGACAAAGAACAGAACCCGTGTGTCCCGTCAAAACCTGTAAATACATGTAAATTACTGAGATATCCAACACCAAATCACAGCAACTCCATTTGGTAGCGAAGTTTAGGATTTTATATTAGGTGATATTCAAGTATAGAGATAGAACCTTCCTCACTTATCTTAAACCCTACATGTCAGCAATGTTAAGTTCCTTGTAATCAACGAAGTTCCTGTCATTTGTATTCACACTAATCACACGAAACCGGCTTAAACAAGTGCATGTTGTGACAGGCCAGGTTCGTGGAGTGTGAAGTTCATGGCGGCAAGTTTTCTGGTAAAAACGTCTAATGGCACCACCGCTTGTTCCAAGCGTCACACCAGAGGTTGGACCTATTTTCATTTCATTGCTGCCGCGACGCTTTTATTCTGCAGAGTCACCTCGTTATTGTTTGAACGAAGATGCACTTAACTTCAGTCTACTGCAGCACGTGCAAACAACACGGCAAAAAAACACGTCTAAACACACGTCCAGGAAATGCTTGTTCGGTCATGGAGAACGTAGGGGTTAGTAGCATTTTTGTCGAAAGGTGAAACAGGTTAATACTTTATTTTCAAGAAAGTGACCAACGTCGAAACTTATTATTCGTACAGCTGTTCAGTACTCTCACAACCACGTTCAGTAATGGCATGGTGCTTCTGCATTGCATATCCACAGCAGGAAAAAAATGAAGAACACACATGCTTGGGTTGAGTGCCAAAACGAAGTAATGCACAGCCAGCGCCACCAAATAATTGCTCAAGAGCGGGNACAACAGCCACAGTGTCATGTTAGCTGGTTTATACCAGGCGTCTCAAATTCAAATTTCTCCGAGGACCAAATGAGGACTTATAAAATGATCCGAGGGTCACATTATGACCACCTGGGGCCCCATTATGACGCTGACGAAACAATGGCGGTACCTGAACCTCACAGCACACAACCTACGTTCAAACTTTGCCGTAGTTTTTGGTACAGCCCTTGAATCAAGCACAAAAACAACAAAGCTGTCTGTTTGCGAGGTTTTCAAAAGCTTTTTACTGTTGAAGAAATCATGTTCTTTTTTTCTACTTCAACAACGCGTGCTTTACAATAACCAATCAAGCCGTTTGGCAAGAAAACTATTACATTTTACTTTATGAAATGCACGAGATAAATCGCTAAGTTAAGAGGCTAGGGAAAAAATGTGATCTGCGATTGAAACTACCTTTGTGTTTGCTAAGGTTTTACGATCCCACAATTTAATTGTATTATCGCGCAATCCGGAGACAATTTTTTCATCGTCGTATTGCAGGCAGTAGACTCCCTTGCTATTATCACTTCTGCACATAATCCGTTTTAAGTCGTGTCTTCCACATCTCCAGTTCGATTCAATTTTCTGCAAACATGCATTGCATTATAATCTACGAATGAAGAAAATGACGGCGGAAATGCAAAACTTTCTCAGGAAGTGCAATCAGATAAAAACAAATCCTGTTTCTAAACTTCATATTTTGATTCATTCATCACACACGTTCGAGTAAGAAGAAAAAAGCTGAAATCACAAAAGTTGAGGAACAGTTTTGTTCTCACCTTACTTACAGCACACTAAAATGTTATCTCAAAACGATTTGACACCAGCGACGTTGTCACGACCCAACCCATCTATTGGCAACGTTTACGTCATTCAAACACTAAGTTCTAAACTTTTGTTGACCGCAACGGCGCAAACGCCTGTTTAGCGTCCTCGTAAATAGAAGTACGCTGGTTTTGAACAACAGCTGTTCAAAAATAACTGTATTTTCGGATCCCGCCATCTCATGGCAGTTTCATGAAAACTAGTCGCACCAACCTCAATGTCAGCGATTATAGAAGGGTAAAGACTTCGGAAAAACGAGTCAGGTACATTTTCGCTGGGTCTTCCTTTGAATAAATACTGCCCCCTGTAAATAAAATGCAGAGGAACATTAACGTCACGCCATTCACGCGCGAAGAAAGCCGTAGAAGCACTCCATGCACAACGGGACTTTACGAAGAGCGTACCAGCCCATTCGTTCGGAGAGGCCTTTCCATAAGGAATCCGTGGCAACGTTTCTCTCAATGAGACGTTTCCACAGGTGGCCCTCTTGAATTACTCGGTACCACTCCCGGCACACGAGTTCGGCAGCTCCCAGTGATCGGGCGTCGAGGTACGTGAGAATGTTTTCAGCAATATGGGAAAGACCGCGAGCTAAAAAGAAAGGAACAATCTCGGTTCATGCAAAAGTTTTTGAAAGGCAACATCATTAAAAACAAAAGGCCACTTTTGCTGTCCACCAGAGTTCCTACGCAATTTTGAATTTAGATTTCCAGACTTTTTTCAGACCTTCTCCAGACTTAACATTTTCGAATCACCTGCCCAGGTCGAATACAGGCACTATAATAGTTAACACGATGAAAGTAAAATTATCAATGTGATTAAAAATATTAGAATAAAATATTATCAGAATGCATGTCAAAAGATCGTCTGGATTATTACTTCTTTTTCCATACAAACAGGCCAAAAATTTTTTTCCACCCTTTCCAGACTGGAAATGACAAGACTCCGTAGGAATCTTGTGTCTACCGACGATTGTAGCAGTAACCCGAGACAATTTCAGCAAAACTGCAAGTTGTTCTTCAAATAACTGCATATTACTGCTGCTTAGCAGAAGTTTTCCACAATACTCCATATGTTTACATAGCATCAAATCAGTTGATCTTTGTTGAGTTACAAGACTTGGTTCACATACTTCAATGCATTGTGTCAATCACACTTTCACATAAACACAGATCGCCTCACAGCTAACTGACCATATTATCGGTATGTTTAACATTATTTAAGTAACTTATTTTCGTCAGGTAATCAGGGATGTCACGTACTCTAATTTTTAGCTATACTAATTTTTATTTAACTGTAGTGTATGCAAGCGTCGATATCTCGTTGAAAGCTTTCTGCAATCATGGTCTTACTGCAGTAACACACAAAACGACAATACCAAACCAACTGAAGCATTGTAGGGGTGCATCATTGCAAGAAGCTAGAAACGAACATTGTAGTTTGCAAATGTTTTGGCCTATTTTCATCAACTGCTTGAAATACCAACGTGTTGTCTATAATTTCTACCAAATCTCTATCAAAAACTAAGATATTCTAAAAATAATTTGGAAAGCCTAGCTCTAAAAATGCAACATTGTTATTCCATACCTTATAATTAAAATTTTATTCAAATCCCTTTGAAATATTTCTGCCTTTTTGTTTAATAAAGGTAATTTTCATATTGAGAGCTCACTACCCCTTAATTAGTGCTTGGGTTGCTGATCGCTATTTAATTTGCCTCGTTAAGCAGTAGTCTAAGGTTTCGAGTCGTTTCGAGCTTGCTTAAGCCTAAAATTCAATGCGGGTGTACATAACTAATTACGGTAGTTAAAATTTTGAAATATCTGGCAAATCCACACGGGGCTCCCTGCTGGGTATTTTCTGTATATGCCCAGTTATGTTGTTGCAGGAAACAAGGTTTCCTTTTGTCAGATTCCGTGAGTAGAAGCATCTCATTTTTTCTGGATTCAAGACGAAAGGGTACACTAACTCTAAAACTTGCTAAGGTCTCCACAAGAAGTATATAACGACAAACTTGGCAATGCGGTGACAAAGTCACGCTGCAACATTGGCTTTAGGAACGCATTGATCTGTCCGTGCTGGTAGTGGCACATGCGCAGGATTAAATGTTGCACGAAGTCGACCTGAAAATAAAACAATAAAGTTGAAATTAAAAAAAAATGTTACAACCATAACAGCATGTTTCACACACAAAAATGCACCCAACGGTCATTTTAACATTGAAAGATGTGAACTGGATTGGATTTACTAAATAGTGCCGTTCTATTCTTCTGTTATCCATCTGAATAATGACACGTTCTTTCACCGGATGCTGATGACAAAACTCTTTCTGAACAAAACTCAACAGTTTTACTTTACACAGTGACCTTCTTTTCAATTATAATATCCTCCTACATTCTGAGATTTGCATGAAATAAATTGAAAGGATGTAGCTGGATATGAGCAAATGTTTCTATCTGACACTGAATTTACGTAACTACAATAACAGTTCCCATTAGAGTTCCTGTTTGTATGCACCAATATTACCAGTGTCTGTAGAAGTTAGCAGGCTTGTCCACTGGACACTTTTTTCTGTCTCATCCCATGGGATTCCCATGAAACTTGCAACACAAAGCTGTTTTTTTTCAGTCATAGACCAAAATGTTTTATTACCGAAAAAAATTAAGTCATTTCGGTCAGAACGTCTGCAAATGTAGACTAATGAACACTGTTACGGCGAGTTTCGATAGAACTGTGAGACAAATGACCGAAATGTCTCAACGAAAAAAGAAACAAGACAAAGTACATTATATCTTGTGCATGTCTAACATCTGCTCTCTCCAAAGCCTAACACCCAAAAGCTTCCAATTAGGGGACCAATGAAAATTTAGTTACCCCTTTCAGCTGTCACAAAAAAGGGCTTAATAACCTGATTTTTGGGGGCCTCACATCACTACCCCATGACCTTAGCCCTTAACCCTCCACGTGTAATAGTTCCTGTGCTGCAGGCATACAATAATGGTTTTCAACTTCAGAAAATTCCTGCTATATGATGCAAAATTACAAACAATGGGATAAATTTCAAGTCTACTGTCAAGACTGAAAGTTAGTGCTAACCAGTACAAGTGCATATTATCACTATTGGTACCACATCGTTTTACCATAATCAAGGATAATCAAGAGGTAGTGGCATATTAATGTCCATGTTTTTAAAGTAAGCTTCAGTCTACTTCAAAATTTTATCTAAAAACAAGTTTTATATTAGCACCTCGTAGATACGTCAGTTAATGCACTTATAGAACATAATTTCTGGTGGCTATTAACAAAGAACTGAACATCAATATAGGTCAATACACATGGAGGCGCAACTGCCAATGCTCATTTGAAGAGGTTTGAACACCTCTTGAATGTGCCAACGCAAAATCATTGTCCATTTAAATCTTTACTGTCAAGCACCTTAACTGCACCAGCATAAATTTACACTTGCTGCAAACTAATCAACATATACTCATTGCCATTGCAATGGACAAACAATTAACATTCTTGCAAGAGTCGTTTGTGAAGCGTATTCAATACGTTTTCCAATAGTGTACCTGTTCTTGTTCAGACCACGATTCAAACTGTGTTGTTGCAACATCTTTTTCTTTTTTGTAAACATCCCTTAGTACTTCTGAATCGGACTTCAAAGTAGATGTCAACACAGTTTGTGGGGTGATGCCATGAATATCATCATTCATATTGGCTTCAATAATTCCACCATAAGAACCACTCAAAGTTCGTATGGCTTGGCTTTGTGAGGACTTGGGAGAAATGAAGGTAGCAAGAGGTGAAGAGTGTAATGCTGAACTTGCAATATTTGCTGAAGGTAGATTTTTGTTATCAGAAACGGAGACAGGAACACCAACCTGAAACACAATTATTCTTGATCATTGCCTTAGTTTCTATAAACATAGGTTATCCCTGTTTTGTCATCACTGCAGGGCACTTAAACATCACACATCTATCCTTTCTGCTTTTTCTTTATATAATGTAGCAGCTACACAAAACTAATTACAACTTTGATTTGCTGGAAAAATGTTTACAATAAAATAATTTTGCCATTCTATTAGCGAGCACAATATAGTAACAATATGACTTTCTTACACTAACTGGATTAAAACAGAAAAATGTGTCAAAGATGTACTACTTGGTCTTATCCAGGTATTTCACACTATAAAATAGCAGTCATAGGTTTTTAAGGTGTTTTAGGGACCTGATTCAGGTTCCTAGAATTAAAGAAAATTATCATCGGGTCCCTGGAATCAGAGAAACTGGGTCCCTAGAGGGTACCTAACATTTTCCTTAAAAACCCTGGTTTATGTACAAACTTATTGTCAAGCAATTACAATATACAGTATTCACAAAATAGGTAAAAATTAAATGCTAAAATATTTTAACCTTTACTAGTGGACTGGAAATTTTTATACCAAATTTTTATAGCATTTTTGACAAATATGTTTAAATAAAACAATCATATACTTTACGAACTTTTGAGATGATAGGAGAGCATGCTGTTTCATCCATAAATTCATCATTACTTGAGTCATCAGCAACAGGATGTTGATTTTGAACAATTTCCATAGGCTGCATATACAGTTATAATGAATAACATACTTAGATAAAAATACATAAAAAAGAGAATGAAATCACTTACATCTAGTGTTAAAAACATTTTGTATGCAATGTATGCCAGGCAACATATACTTAGGGCTGCTTTTTTATGATCACATGCAATGCGAAGATATATTTAATGACAATTGGCAGCAGGCCGAAGCATGATTAATGCTTTTTGTCAGGGCGGTTGATGTTAACATTCTTGCCTCAAGAGCATTACGGTGAGTCACTCAGTGGCTGTGGATCGAATATCCAACCTTTCAATTGGGAGGCAGATACTCTACCACTGAGCTAATCACCAGGGCTGGGTTAAGTAAAAAAATTTGTTGTTTAAGTAAGAAGTAATTCTTACTTAACACGTTCGCTGCCAGTGTACGAGATACTCGTACTTTGAAATCACACATTGAGCTGCTATTGTCACACCACATTGCAACTCCATAACTCGCTAATCAATTGTGCTAGAAAACAATCCAAACTGCCAAAAGACTTTCCAAGTCTTCCAGTTGGCAATGAAAGAATTTTTTTTTTTTCATTTAAGTTTGTTTTACAGATCATTGGATACAATCCTGAATATACAGCTTGTTTTCTGTAAATAAGGAGAGAGGCAATAAGCAATAACAACATGTGATCTACAATTCATGATAAAATGACTTTATTTCAGGTCAAGGTGTTCAAACCCTCAAAAGACTCAGCGAATCTCCTAGTTTGCAATGAAAAAAAATGTTTTTAAGTTTAGGGTTTTGTTTTTTTGTGGGTGACATCATAAGTGGGGTAGCATTTTAACCATTTTGGCTCAGGTTACCTGGCCCTCAACAGCATATCAATCTTCTTGGCTAATTTTACCCAGATTTTGTTTTTTACCCTAACTTTTAACCAGAAATCCTAGAAAGCTGATCAAAGGCTCAAAAGACTCGGGTTTTAGCCTAGTTTCCACTAAAAACATGAGTAAAATACTTCCATCTTGTGGTTAGGGCCCAGGGGTTCTGGTAACCTGGGTCAAACTGGCCTAAAACCTACTTATGATGTCACCCACAAAAACCCGAAACCCAAAACCACATGACATCAACACCTTCAGTGCCAGTGGATGAACATGTCCATAACATTTTTGTACTTGGTGTTTTGCAATGAAACTTTGAAACATACATTGTAAAAAGAATTCTCAACATGTTTATTAATAAATAAATGTTTTGCATTCGGTAGATCATTTTGACCTGTGCATTATATTAAGTAGCTTGCATGAAAAAGTGTGAGCACCTTTATTTTACAGAAAGTATGTGGATAATCTCTCTCTCTTAGCTGTCTGTCGGATCGACGATGACGCTGCTCAACGCGCTTCTTTGCGTCGGCACATGTGGCTCCTCAGTCCAAAGACTGAGGCGCAAACACTGCCACATACTGTAAAGGCAGATCTCTGCTGCGTTATCGTTGGGGTTGGTGGGTTGCACTGTTGGTGTCTACGCATACACTTTGCTTCTGCCACATCAATGTTGCTGTTCAAATGTTGCCAACCCTTTGTTGCATACTACACGCCATTCTTCTCGGTCCCTGGCCAATTCTTCAATCTGTCAAAAGGGATCCCGCATCTACTTAAGGACAACTTAATGTGGTCTTTAAACTGCTTCTTTTGACCCCTCATCAAACGTCAGCTGCAGGAGGGATTTATTTTAATGACTTATGCTTACTTTTGCAATAATGTGCATATATCTGATGAAATACATACAACTTTAAATTTAACTGGAATGATTTGGGGGAAATGTGAAACACAGAATCTAATAAGACAGTTAACACTTTGACGTCTGGGTTAATTCAAACGGTTCGCAAAAAAAACAGCTGATTCGCACGTGGCTTTGCGTGGGAATATCTCCGCTCCTGTACGGGTTATAGGCCTGGTCAAAGTGTCAAAAGACACGACAAGTCTTGTAGTTTGCACTCGAAAAAAATTTTTTGCTTGGGGTTGCGTTTTTTTTGTCAGTGACGTCATATGCGGAGGACTTTTAGACCACCTTGGCCCACTTTGCTTGGCCCTGGGAGCTAACTGTTAGGTGGTAGTATTTCGCTAAAGTTTTTAATGGATTCTAGGCTGCAATCTGAGTCTTTTGATACTTTGGATGACCTGCTGGGGTTTCGGGTTCAAAACTTATGATCTAAGTTAGTAAAAGTTTTTGACTAATTAGTTAATTAATTAATTTGTTTATTTAAGATAAATAACTTTTGATCCAGAAATGCTAGAAAGTTGATCAAAGGCTCAAAAGACTCGGTCTCGAGCCTAGTTTCCATCATGAAAACTTCAGCGAAATACTTTGGCCTAACGGTTAGGCCCTAGACCAGGCAACATGAGCCAAAATGGCCCAAACACTACTTCACTTATGACGTCACTCACAAAAAATCCACAACCCCCAACCAAAAATTTTTTTTCGAGTGCAATCTAAAGAAATGTCCGATCCATTAGAGCCCTTGAACGGCTCTCTAGCGCAATCGGCGGAGGAGCTAGGGCGTTGGTAAGGCAACTGGCAACTGCTGGTTTTAGGCCAAAATCAAAGTATGAATACATCATACCCCAGCTCTCAAAGTGTTAACATACCATTTGTTTGCAACTGTGTAACAATCTTTATCATTTTCTCTTCATGATATATTAATTAAACATGGCAACAAACCTTTTGCAGTTATTGTTCATAGCAGCATTGCTTGCTATACCAAGCCTCTGACTATGTGAGCATGCACATTAACACATACAAATGCTTTTATCACATCATTAAGCAACTGGATAAGCTTGTGTAACTCTGCATTTATAAATCAGTCTACCTGGAAGTCATCACAATAAGAACCGTGATGGCACCACCCATGCGTGCGACCTTCACTACTATCACATATATATGCTGGTCTTTCATCAAACTAATTGTGCTAGCGCCATCAAAGCATATGAATTTCTACTACCACCACATATTTATCTTCGTGCTCTTTAATGTATGTGTGTTCCTTGCTACTGCCTGCATGCTAAGTTTACTGCATTGCATGTGGGAGTGTAGGCATAACACAATATAATGATACAGCATGCACTTTAACCACTGTTTTGTAAAAAAATTGGTGATGCACATTTGTGGAATATTTTATTTTGTGATGCAACAAAGTACAAAAATGACTGCATATTTCTATTATTGAAAAACTGGTGTGCTTTGGTGTGCTTAAGTGCCAGTGCATATTAAGGGCTAAACATTTTTTACCATGAAATATAGAGATCGACCGATGTAGCTTTTTTGGTGCCGATACCAATACATCGGCCATTTATGGACCAATAGCTGATACCGATCTTTACAGAATTTTTAAATCTTACAGATAATGTATTCTATGCTTTAACTTTTGTCAAAAACTTCAACAATCAGGATTTATGAGCCAAAATTTTTCAAATTGCAGCAATTTCAATATTTTGATATGATTTATAATTAATCTGATTAACTTGTTAGCATGGTATAGACTGTCTGCAATGAATAAGCACAGTGCCACGAATAACAAGAGAATGTTAAAAATAACAAAGCAATAAGAACAGAACACTGAAACAAAGGGAACTGCTTACAATGCTTACAAAAAAAAGCAAAAACAGTGCTTGAAAGTTGAAAGATGGTGAACAATGAAAAGGAGGAAGTACAAAACAAAGCATCAAGTCAAGCAGATTAAATTTAGTACAGTACTGCATTCAATAAACCATTGTCAAAAATGAAAAATTTTCTGAAACACCAGTAACTTTTTTGCAAGATTTGTCTTGACTTCCTTTGTTGTGCTTCCTTTCCTCACCCATCCAGATGACTTGCACAAGATAGCACAACGAAGCAACTCACGACAATTATCTTGCGGCAACACTAGCTAGTGCGTTTTCATAAACAAGCAGACATGATTAACCATTGAGCACACAGCGGTCACAGCCGAAACAAAAGCATCATCGGGAAGTGTCACAATGCTTGAAGCTTATTGCCTATACTGCACTACGACATGTAGGTGTTGTGTATGAATAAACTCCAGTTGTACTTCTGGAGAAGTTTTCACAGCACGGAAAGTTTGACTGTAAGTTAAGGTGCACAAGTCCAATTGGTGCTTAGTTTAGCACAGATTAATTTTTTAAAAAAACTTGCGTGAAAAAGGAATTGCATTATGTTAAGCAACATTTGTAGTGTTATGAATTGATTACAAATGCAACTACTACTCACAATTGATGCCAACTGTCACTGTCAAACAGTTGCATGTAACATCTTAAAAGGATTCCACTTTTCTTAACTTGATGTATCAGGCTACAAGCACACTGGTTTATGTTGTATGCAAACTAAAATGTGTTGTTCGTGGGTAAATTTAATTGACATTTTTCACGAGGCATGATAATGATAATTGTGATCTCACAATCCAAGCTGTTGCAACACACTGATTTGTGGACATGGCACACAAGTCACGGAAGCGTTACTCCAGCATTTCACAAATTCGTTGAAGCAATGATTTTGCAATTAGTCCGATAGTAGCATGGTAGTATGTACTCGTTGTTGCATCACAATTGCTGCTGTCCATTTGTTAAACACAACCAGCAAAGAGTGTTTGCAACAATGCAACTTACGCAAGTTAAAAGCACAGAGTTTGTGATTGGATTATGACTACCGTGGCATTATTGCACAATCATCAGATGCGTCATTTGCCCATGTGCACATTAGCTATTGTCATGGTGACTTGTGCTAATGGAATTTACTTCTGGTGGAAAGGCGGTAATCGGTTATAGCCTAGTGCTGCTTAATATAAATAATTTTGTTTAGGCTAGATTGTAGATGACTGGCCAACTTACTGCAGGCTACTTGGTGAAAATGCAGAAAAACTGTACTTGCTGCATGATAATCTTAAACTGTTGAGATGGAACTATTGAGTGTCGACAAATCAGTTGAGGTGTTTCATTTCGTATACCAATGCCAGTACTTCAGTTGCAGTAACTAATGCAACTAGTTTTCCTTTTTCAAGGACATGCAGTTATTCAATGTTACATTAAATCAAAATTCCAAACTTGATTCTTTAACACTTGGATTGACTTTTCAAATTGAAAATCCACCGAGTTGAAGAGCCTGAAAGGCTGATTTGTGAAATATATGCCAAAACCATTTCACAAGAGTTAGATAGTATTTCGCTGAAGTTTTTATTGGAAACTAGGCCAAAATCTGAGTCTTTTAATACTTTGGATGACGTGCTGGGGTTTCTGGTTCAGAAGATATGATCTAAAGTAAACAAAATATATGATTAATCCATCAATTAGATAATTAGTTATTTTGTTTATAACTTTTGAACCAGAAACGCTAGAAAGCCCATCAAAGGCTTAGAAGACTCGGGCTCGAGCCTAGATTCCAATGAAAACTTCAGCAAAATACTTTTGGTCTAGCGGTTGGGCCCTAGGACAAGTAACATGAGCCAAAATGGCTAAAAGCCTACCTCACAACATCATTCACAAAAAACCTGAAACCCAAAACCCAAAATTTTTTTTCATTGCAGTCTAGAAGACTTGTCAAATCTTTTGAGGGTTTGAACAGCTCTCTAGTGCAATTGGCAAAGGAACTATGCTGTTGGTAAGACAACAGAAAACTGACTGTTCCAGGGCGATTTCCAGGTATGAACATATCATACCCTGGCTCTCAAGGTGGTGTCTGTCAGGTTGTGGCATGATCACAAGTACAGCTTGGCCACCATGACCAATACATCATCAAGGCATCATGATGTATCATACTGGCAAAATTCTGTTGATATAATTAGCAATATTTGTTATGAAAGCCACTATACTATTGTCGTTTAGAGTGTTGTGGAGTCTTTAGTTACTCCATCTCTTTTCATTCACAAATAAACAAGACACAAAACCAAAATTTTTTTTCATTGCAGACTCTAAGGCTTGCCGTGTCTTTTGAGGGTTTGAACAGCTCTCTAGTGCAATCAGCAGAGGAGTTATGCCGTTGCTGAAACACCTGAAAAACTGCTGGATTTTAGGCTGATTTCAGAGTATGACATATTCGTACGCCGGCAACTAACTTGCTAATGTACAGTTTATCATTAATTATCAGAATTACCAGTATATTTCCGCCTTCTACTTCTTCAGTATCATAAAGGCACTCATCGCTATCACTCTCCATTGCCAAGTAGTAGATTCCACAAAACTATACTATAATCAATTATGATAATCAGTAGTAACACAAAAAGCAAAAACCTGCACAAAAATAAACACGTCATCAATCACCATAACTGACATTTATTACATGTGTAAAGGTGACAAGTGCTTGCTTTGATGTGAATATGCTTGCTAACACTTGATATGTAAATGCTTGCTTTGACTCAGTTAACACTTTCAGCTAAGGGTTTTCTTAACAAATTGCATAGGTAAGTTTACCACATTATCCCAGTTTTTTAAAACACCTTACAATTGAAGCCTAAACAAGCACCTCTTTTGCTACACCCACTCTTTCTCTTCATAGTTTTCATGCATAAATGTATGAACTTTCAATGAGAAGACTGAAGTCAATATCCAATAGAAGTTGGATCCGCATCAGTTTGTCAATGAAAAGTGAACGTGTCAATTAACTTTTTATTACATTTTTGCATTTTGTATCCAAATATACACTACACTATTTATAATCATTGAAAGTATTCAGCCTACTTTATGTGTTTTTAATTTTATAACATGCTGCCAACAGCCTGGAGCATTAGATCAGACCAATTTTATTGTATTTGTGGACTACTTCTCTGTTCACAACCGAACACTTTAGCTACCTTCCTTGATCATTTCTTATTTTTAGAGTCAAACAATTGAAAAAGACAATATTTTTACCTTATCTTCCAACAAATTTACCATCTTATACATAAGTGTGGGCCAATTTGCATGTTATTCATGTTATTATTGAGATCATTTCTACTCAGCTTCTGAGGGCAATAACTTTATCTTTACATGAAGTATTTTTCGCAAGTGAGTTTTTAGGAAAACCTTGCATGCCAACACTTTCAGATGTGGGCAACATTTTAGTCTTACTGCATTAGAGCTTCAGAAAGTACTAAATGATGTACCAAACATAAAAGATTATAGCAACTGATTTACATGCACCATACACATGCTTCCTAANAAACTGTTTGTGGATTCACTTGCACGCTTGATTTGGAGTAAGACTATTGAATGCAGTAGCTGTGACGGATGAAAACATGCTGTAACAGCAGGCTACATGAAAACACCTTGCAGTTGGTTTATGCGTTGTAATGTACCTTATGTGTGATAGTCACTACCATACAATACTGCTGAGGCAGTGTTAAAAACAAATTTTTTGGGAGGTGTTACTAAAAATAAAATGTCTTGTAATAACAACTCTTCTCTTTTTCTGCTTTGATATGGCAATTTGTTACTCAATTTTCTGCTTTGATATGGCAATACCTATGGCAATGCGTTACTCAAATATTGTTAAATCACTAGCTTCAACTCTGTTTTATGTTCAACCTGTTGGACTACATTTGCCTTTATTCAAACCCAATTGGTTGAAGTGATCATGTGACATGTACAATACACAAAGAGATAAGGATTTAGGTTTAAGATTGGGGTTTAGTCTACAGTTCANACAACGCAAACAAGAAGCTACTAACAGTTTGCCAGCACTGAAACTATGGCAATACTTGTCCATCAGACTGAACTGTTACAGACATTACAGTCAATTGAGCAATTGATACGTTCCAACCTTGTCATGTGACCAGTTCAACCAATCACGTTTGGCTGAAGGGAAAAATAGACACTGCTTCGAATAATGTAAAAACATTGTATCAGTTACCGACATTGAAACATTAAAAGTGGCTGTGGATCTACCTTGCATGACAAGGTTCGAATAAAACGCTGAGTTTGTCACTCAAGCAGAAATGTCGTGGTACCGTTTACATCCCCTGTGCCAATGGTTTTCGGTTTGGCTCTCACCATGGTGACTTACATTTTGGTAGCAGTGCTTGCACATTTCAATTCATGGGAACACTTTTTCTTTACTTTTTTCAAAAGTTTTCAAACTTTTAGGTTTAGGGTTTAGGTTTTACGTTTGGTACATTTCTACCAAGCCTACTGCACTCTTGTGTGTTACTGCCATGTTACAGGTCGTGGACCTGTAGCCACTGCCATATTAAAAATATCAGTATCGGCCCTAAAAAAAACTTACCGGTTGGGCTCTATATTTAAACATCCAATTTAGGAAAGCTTTCAAATGTATTCATTAGCTAGAACAGAAACATTAATAGGTAAAGCCAAAAATTTGAAGCATACGTGTTTTAGCAAGTGCTGTAGGACCAGACAACAGGTTCAACACTAGGGATGAATTGTGAATTGGGGATTTGTTCAAACGAGAATTCTGACCATAAGTCAGCCACTTGCCAGCACTACTAATTTGCTGCCTGATCAAGTTTTTTGCTGCCACAAATCAGTTTTGTTGGTAACGTAATGGTTGACAGGTTACATTTTAAGTAAAATGAACTGCTGAAACTTCATAAAAGATATGATTTACATGCAGACACAAATTTACCTTGTATAAATAATCTGCGCTCAAAATCTTGATATTGAAATTTGAATTCTATATATGCTAAAACCTTGTATATTTTAAGATGCAAGTGTTTTAATGACATAATTTGGACAAATATAGCTCCAGTTCTGGCTAGACTTTTTCTTTGTTTCAACCAATTCCGTCACAAACTCAGTGTTACATGTGGCACTAAGCTGGATAAACTTCAGCTGGATACTGTTTTTGGTTAAATCAAAAAATAACGATGGTAAACACGTTGGTGCACTCATTACCATGCACTGACAACGAACATATGCACGATACCTGTCAGAGATGAGTATTTACAAAGTTGCGCGCAATGAAAAATGTCACCTGATATCAGGTAGACCTACCTCCACCAACCATGCACAGCCACAATATGCTAATATAGCAACGGCAGCCCTTGCAAGAACCGCTGAGTCATTGCAGCTGGTAACTGGTCGTCTGCAGATGGCTGGTAAAAATGTATGACAGAGGTGGGCACAGATCTAGAGTGCTCAGGTTATACTCTGTATTGGGTGAGGCTTCTGTTTTTCCTTTGGACCTGGATCCAGAATAAAAAAATTGTGACAAACCAGACCCGGAGTCACTTTATTTTCAGCAGTAGCTCGAGTCTGCATGGTCTTTATGCGCTTAATTTCTTCAGTTACAAAATTAGTAAATTTGGTTGCATCAATTAGAGAGGTTTATGGTTAAGGTTTAGGGAAAGGTGTACGTGTAGGGTTAAGGTTTATGGTTAGGATTAGGGTTTAGAGATATAATTTAGGTATAAGTTTAGAGATAGGACTTAAGGATAGGTTTGAAGATAAGGTTTATGGTTAAAACCTGACCTAGCCTTTCATTGTGATATTGACACTATGTTTCACCAGATTAGCACGCCAGCTTCTGATTGCCAATCAACAGTTTTTTTAGTTCCTCTGATGGCTAAATGGAGATAGGGTAGGGTTAAAACCTAAACCTAACTGCCACAAAACCATAACTCTAATTGATGCAACCAAACCAAAATTCAGCAATGTTTTAACTTAAGAAATTATGCATAAAAACATGTAGACTCCTGCACTGCTGAGAATGAAAAGTGACTCTAGATCCCCGAGTCTGGTTTTTCACAAATTTTTTACTCTGGCTCTCAAAGACAAATGCAGAATCATACCAAAGTTGACATAGGCACTCCGGATCTATGGCTACCTCTGTCATAAATTGTTGTAAGTGGCTATGGAATCCCCATGGATCTTTCTATTTCAAAACTTATTCAACCGCACCACCTCGCATGACGCGGTTCATATAAAGCAGGGGTTCCCAACCTTTTTTGCTGCTCGTACCCCTTTGTCAGGTCAGAGCATTCTTAGTACCCCCAAAAAAATTTTGAGATATATATTGCTCTA